>Ga0209829_10000483_pt1 | contig 36506 bp, 24 predicted proteins | sample C_140205_EF_Meta_FD_187311 | JGI IMG/M metagenome (GOLD analysis project Ga0209829, IMG submission 187311) | Freshwater microbial communities from Lake Croche, Canada to study carbon cycling - C_140205_EF_MetaG (SPAdes) (version 2) | ecosystem: Environmental > Aquatic > Freshwater > Lake... | reverse complement strand
CCCTTGCCTTCGTCGGCGGCGAGCTTGCCAAACGCCACCTCGGCCCCTTCTTCGGCGCCCTCGCCCTCCTTGTTACCGCCGCGTTCGCCTTGGCCCGTCGGCGCTCGCCCCAGTGCGCCGACCTCGCACCCCACGCCGGCGCGCCAACCCTCTGGCCGATCGCGCTCCTCTTTCTCCTCGCCCCCGCATTCATCCTGACGCTCCACCAACAAAAGTCCGAAGTCGTCGTCGGTGCCCTCGCCCCCGGCGCAATCTTGCTGGTGATCGCCACGTGGCAGGCCGCTGCCCGCCCCGTGCTCGCCGCTCGCGCGCTGCCGTTCATCGCGACGGCCATCGTCTTTGCCTCCCTCGGTTTTTTCGCCCAACGCCAGCTTCGCACCGCCGTCCTGCCCGTGGCCCTCGCGGAGTATCGGCAGGTCAATACGCTGGCCGATAAAATTTATCGGCGCAGTCTCGCCGCCCGCCTCCCGGAGCCGCGCGTAGCCGTAGACTACGTTACCGATGCCTTCGACGCCCACGTGCTCCGCGTCCTCTGCTACGAACGCCACCACGCGTGGCTTCCGTTCAGCCTGACCCTGCCCACCGGTATCACTGAGCCCACGGAGTCCGAGGTCATGACTCGGCTCGAACTCAGTGATTTCGTCTTCCTCACTGAAGCCGGTCCCGGTGGCGGTTTTCCCTTCGACCAGAAACTCGTCACGCTTCACCCCAAACTAAAGGCTTGGTGCGAGGAGCATCTCCGCCCGGCGGAGCGAATCTCTTACTTCGGCCGCACCCTCGTGCTCTATCAGCGTCGCGAAATCCCGTTCCCCTAAAATCTATCAGCCCGTCATTGCAGCGTCGCTGCGACCGACCTATTCAACTGATTTCCTTTTCCGTCCCATGAACATCGTTCTTACAGGCTCCAGCTCCGGCATCGGCCGCGCCTTGACCGAGCGCCTGCTCGCGCGAGGCCACCACGTCTGGGGCCTGGCCCGCTCCGATCAATCCGACTTCGCCGCCCGCCAACCAAACTTCCATTTCTGCCGTTGCGACGTCGCCGATTTCGCCGCCGTCTCGAGCGCCGTCTCCGCCGTGTCCGTCACGTGGGCACATGTCGACGCCATCGTCACCGCGGCCGGACTGCAGGGCGAAATCGGACCGGCTCTCACCGCCGATCCCGCTCGCTGGAGCGGAACCGTTCGCGCAAATCTCGACGGCACGTTCTTCGCCATCCGCGCCTTCGCCCCGCTGCTCTCTCGCTCCACCGGTCGCCAAAAAATCATCTGCTTCTCCGGTGGCGGCGCCACGAAGGCCCGCGCGAACTTCTCCGCTTATGGCGTCGCCAAGACCGCCATCGTTCGCCTTGTCGAAACCATGGCCGAAGAAAATCGCGATCGGCCGCTCGACATCAATTCCCTCGCACCCGGTGCGATCAACACCCGCCTCACCGAGGAAGTCCTCGCCCTCGGGCCCACCGTCGTCGGGCCAGCCGAATTCGCGGCAGCACAGAAACAAAAAAACAGCGGCGGCGGCTCACTTGACCGAGCACTCGACTGCGTCGAGTGGCTGCTCTCCCCAGCCAGCGATGGTATCACCGGACGCCTGCTCAGCGCGCCCTGGGATGCTTGGCCAACCCTCGCAGATCACCGCGACAGACTTGCGCAATCAGACGTTTACACGCTTCGCCGAATCGTCCCGGAAGAACGCGGTCAAAAATTCTGACTCACGATGGCGTCCTGCTCACGGCACCGGTTTCGCCCGGAACACGCGGTAGTTTAGAATCAGAAAAACCACGATCGTTGACGGTGGCACGGCGACCGCCGTCGCCCACATTTTCTGCAATCCCATCAAATCGAGGCAGAGGCGAAACACGGCGAGGTTGATTACCCAGCTGATCGCCGCCGTCCCCAGGTATTCCTTGGCCTGCCGCCACGTGTCGACGCGCGCACTGGGCAAAGCCCAAAAGCGATTCAACACGTAGTGCGTCAAGGTCGAACACCCGAACGAGAGCGAAAACGCCACGTTGGTGACCAGTCCAATCACGTCCGACGCTACTTTCATCACCGCCACTTGGACGATAAACGACGTCCCGCCCACGAGCAGAAATCGAGCGGCCCTCAACTGTGTTTCTCGATCGGAAAGTAATTTCATCTCAGCGCACCGAATCAGGTTTCGTCCCGCGCACCACTTCCAAAATCGTGCCCGTAAAGGACTCCGCGCAGCCGGTTCCACCAATCGGATTTTTCCCGACAAACACGTCTTCCGCCCCAACCGAGAAAAAAGGCGCTTGGCGCTGCCAAACCACCGCCCCGTCCACTTGCACCTCCAAGCGGTCGGCCTTCGTCGCCCCTGGAAAAGAGCCCAACTGAATCACAACCCGACAGTCTCTGCCTCGTTCAACACTCAACGGCGGACTCAGCACCGTCGCCTTACCCCAGTGATCGAGCCCAAACCTCAGACGCCCATCGTCCCAATATTCAACAAACAAAAAATCGCCACGCCCCGCCTCTCCCGTCACCACCAACGGTTCCCGGCCGTGCCTCGCTCCCGCAGGAAAAACGACCTGGAGCCGGATCGTCTCAAACTCAATTGCCTCTGCGGAATCAGCCGCGCGCACCGCAGCGCGGATCGACTCAATCCCACCAATCCTCCGCCCGCTGGGCGCCACCACCTGTTCCGGTGACGACGGATGAAACCGCTGATACCCCTCCAACAGTTTCTCGCCCCCTAGCGTTACCACCAACCGCCGCGCCAGCCGGATGCGCTCTGCCGCACTCATACCCGCAAAAAACGGATGATCCTCTGGCGGATAGAGTGATCCCATCTCCACGTGGAGCAGCTTTCCCCTCCCACCGGTGAGCACCACCACTCCGCTGGTCCGACCCGCTCCGCCATCGTGGGAAAAAACGATTCGACCTTTCCCCTCCGGCTCGTGCACCAAAATGATTTCATCCCGCGCCCCCACCGTCCCCGTGCGCACCAGCGTCTCACGGGTGCCCGCCGCCCTGGGCGAAAAATTCCAATCCAACTCCAGCGCTCCATGTGCTGTTCCCATGAGCCGCTCCAGCCACCACGAAGGGTAATTGCACCAAACCGCAATCCTCGCATACGCCCGCGGACTCAGTCGCTTCAAGTTTCCATAGGCTGAAAAACTTAGCATCACCGCAAACAGCAGCGATAGACTCATTGCCCAGATCACACCTGTGCGCACCGTCCAAAGCACTGCGGTTCGCTCACCGCAGATCGTCGTCCACCGTTCCACTGCCATCACACCCACGCCCGCGAGCAGAAGAATCGCCGGCAGGAAATCTGCCCCATAGCGTGCCATCGCTGCGTAGAAAAACAGCAACGTTGTAACTGCTCCCGCCGCCAACATGGCCGTTGCTCCCAATCCTGCCAACAGTCGCCCGCGCGCCTCAGCCCGCCGCCGCCATAGGGCGAGCGGTGCCAGCAACGCGAGCCACACGACCGGCACGTTCCGCAAAAAGCCATAAACATCGTCAAATCCAACGTGCCCGACGGGCACCGCAGGATTCTCCAGTCGATGAAAAAACGGAAAATACCGCACCCACTCCGCCGCGCTCAGCCCATACATCCGGGCGTTAAAGGCCAAGTAGCTCCAGCTGAAGTGTCGCGTCTCGGCCTCAAAGACACCACTGAGTTGATACGCTACGCCAAACTCCGTCGGGCTCCCGAATCGCGCATAGTTATACCAAGCCATCGCAAGTCCCACCGCCCCGAGAGGCACCGCCCCCGCCAAAGCGAACCGCCCCAATTTCACAAAATCCGCCGGTCCCGTCGCCCTCGCCCACCACCACTGCCAAATAATCGGCGGCACCAGGAGACCGCTCGCAAAGAGATACGAAGGCCGCGAAGCCACCGCCAAGCCCAGACTCAAACCGGCCGAGGCATACCACCACGCCGCCCGGCGTTTCGAGTGGACACAGCGCCACACGCCATAGACCGCCGCCATCACAAAAAAATATCCCCCGCTCAGCGGCAGCTCCCAAATACTTCCCCGCAACACCAACAGCGGGCCCATGCTGCCGGTCCCGAGCACGAGTATCCACGCCAAGGCCATCGACCTCCCGTTTTCGGGAAAATAGCGACGACAGACTCCCAAGAAAATCGCAACACTCATGAGGAATCCCGCAAACGTGAACACGACGACCGCCGCAGGAAGTGGCAGCGCGGTTCCGGTCAGCACGCGAAACGGCAACATCAACGTCACCACTGGAGCCGCTCCGAAGTAAAGATAGTAGCGCCCCCGATAGAGCGATGCATCGTGGAGCGCTAAGCCCGGCGGGCGCGTCCTTGGGTCATACGGATCGGCCAACTTTAACAGTTCCTCCGGCACGTCGGCTTTGAGATAGAGGTGCCCGTCCAGAAATCCCTCCGCGAGCAGATTGTAATAGTCGGTCTGCCGCTGACCGAGACTCCAGCTTACCCCCTCGTTTCGCGCTGTCCAAATATAGAACCACCCCACCAGCGCACACAGTGCCCCAATCAAGATCGCCCGACTCCACTGCAGAGTCTTCTCCCCACGATCTGATTCTGCAGCTGCCTGTTTCATAAGCCTACCACCCTAGCGGCAAGGCTACGGGTATCGCGGTGCCGTCCCTTCGCATTCAGACAGACGTTCAAAGCAGGTGGCGCCAGCAGCATCACGCTATCGACACAATCCCACCCAAACCCCGCAACTCCAAAGCACCCCGCAGCAGCTCCGGGTTGATCGACCGCGTCCGCCTACATCGCCACACCCGATCGCTCCGGCATTACGCAGGACCGGTCCACGATCAAAGATCAGCCTCTTGCCACAAGCCTACTTACCGATCCCGCTCGCCCGGAATCCCAAGGCCCGCAACTTCGCGAGATCGAGAATATTTCGACCATCGAAAATGAACGCCGGTTTTTGCATACCCTCGAAAATCTTCGCAAAGTCCAGCGTCCGGAACTCGTCCCACTCTGTGACCACCGCCACTGCATGCGCACCGTCGGTAGCTTCATAGGCGTTTTTCGCAACGGTCAGGCGGGCATCCGCACCCGCGAGGCCTTCACGCGCCCCCCCGAACACATCGCGGCGAATCTCCTCCGCCGACACCTTAGGATCATAGACAATCACTCGCGCCTGCTCGCCCAGCAAATCACGACAAACCGCGATGGCCGCGGACTCCCGCGTGTCGTCGGTGTCTTTCTTGAAGGCAAATCCCAGGACCGCAATTTTCTTGTCGGCCACCGAATTAAAGAGCGAGCGAACGATCTTTCCTGCAAAGCGGTGCTTCTGCCAGTCATTGATTCTCACTACGCTTTCCCAATAGGCGGACACCTCAGGAAGCCCGAAGCTCTCGCACAAATAGGCCAAATTCAAAATATCCTTTTGAAAGCACGAACCGCCGAAGCCGACGGAGGCCTTGAGGAATTTCGGCCCGATACGTGAATCTTTGCCGATCGCATTCGCCACCTCGTCGACATCCGCTCCCGTTGCTTCACACAGCGCCGAGATCGAATTGATGGAAGAAATTCGCTGAGCCAAAAATGCATTGGCCACCAATTTCGACAGTTCACTCGACCACAGATTCGTCGTGATGATGCGATCACGCGGCACCCAATGCGCATAGACGTCCACCAACGTTTGCACTGCCGCCTCTCCGCTTGGTGTCCGCTCTCCGCCAATCAAAACACGATCGGGCATTTGCAGGTCCGCAACCGCCGTGCCTTCCGCGAGAAACTCAGGATTGGACAATACCTCGAACTTAAAGCCCCGGGAATTGGCCGCGAGAATATCCTTAATCGTCTCCGCTGTCTTAACCGGAATGGTTGATTTTTCGACGATGATTTTCGGTCCGTTGGCTTGCTCTGCAATCGTGCGCGCAACGGATTCGATAAAGCGTAAATCCGCCGCCCGACCCGCCCCAACTCCATAAGTCTTCGTGGGCGTATTAACGGCGACAAAGATGATATCTGCTGCGCGGATCGCTTCATGGACCTCCGTTGTAAAATGCAAATTCTTCCCGCGCGTCTGTCGCACCACCTCGTCCAAGCCCGGTTCATAGATCGGCAGGACATCGGAATTCCACGCGGCAATGCGCGTCGGATTCATGTCCACCACCCGAACCTCGATCTTCGGAGCCTTCAGGGCAATCATCGCCATCGTCGGACCGCCAACGTAACCAGCACCGATGCAACAAATTTTCATAGGGAAGTAAGCGACAGAATTGCTTCAAGTTTCGGTAAATCCAAGGCATAAAAAAGGGCCGGCTTCCGCCTGCCCTTTTTTATACAAAAATACGACTATCTTAAGCCGGATTCGGCGAGGGAGCCGGATGTCCCGCGATGTCACCAGCTGTAGCCGGCTTATCTACGGCCTTTTTCTCGACTGCCTTCTCTTCGAGTTTTGGCGGCAACGGCATCACGATCGGCGAGCGAATCTCTCCATGATGGAGAATCTCCAACACGTGGCGCCCCTCGATGGTTTCGTGTTCAAGCAACGCTTCGGCCATCTTATCGAGGGCCGAACGATGTGACAAAATGATCTCCTTCGCCCGTTTGTATTGTTCGTCCACAATCCGAAACACTTCGGCATCAATCTTGCGGGCGGTTTCTTCGGAGTAAGGCTGGCTGCGGGTGATTTCGCGACCAAGAAATACGGTATCGTTGCTCTCGCCAAATGCGATCATGCCAAGCGGGCTCATTCCCCAGTCACACACCATGTGCCGTGCGATCTTGGTCACCATGAGAATATCACCCGAGGCTCCATTGGAAATGTCGTTCAGAACGACTTCTTCGGCGATCCGACCGCCACAACCCGTCGCAATCCGGATCTCGAGCTTCTTTTTTTCCTGCGTGAGCACGTCTTTCTTTGGGATAAACATCGTGCTGCCCAAGCTCCGCCCACGAGGGATGATGGTCACCTTGTGCACGGGCATATGTCCGTCGTCCAATACCGCCTGAACCAGCGCATGGCCCGCTTCGTGGTAAGCCGTAAGCTTTTTCTCGTCGTCGTCCATCAACCGGCGACGCTCGCGGCCAAACTGCACCTTCTCCCGCGCATCTTCGACGTCGATCATTTCGACCTTTTTCTTGCTGCGGCGCGCAGCGAGTAGCGCGGCCTCGTTGAGGAGGTTTGCCAATTCGGCCCCCGAGAGACCTGGCGTGCCCCGGGCAATCACCGCTAGCTCGACCGAATCCGCCAGGCTAATGCGTTTCGCATGCACTCGCAGGATTTGCTCGCGGCCGTTGAGGTCGGGCAAATCCACATAGATTTGTCGATCAAAACGTCCCGGCCGCAAAAGCGCACTATCAAGAACATCCGGACGATTCGTCGCAGCGATAATAATAACTCCCTCGTTCGTATCAAAGCCGTCCATCTCGACGAGGAGTGAATTTAGAGTCTGCTCACGTTCATCGTTACCACCGCCTACCCCCGCTCCACGTTGGCGACCGACCGCGTCGATTTCATCGATGAAGATCAAACAAGGCGCGCTCTTGCGCCCCTGTTCAAACATATCGCGCACCCGGCTGGCGCCTACCCCGACAAACATTTCGACGAAGTCGGAACCGGAAATACTGAAGAACGGCACGTCTGCTTCACCAGCGACCGCTTTGGCCAACAGCGTCTTGCCCGTGCCGGGAGGCCCGACCATCAGAATTCCCTTGGGAATTCGCCCACCCATCTTGGTAAATTTCTTCGGATCCTTGAGGAATTCGACGACTTCCGAGACCTCTTCTTTGGCTTCATCGCAACCTGCTACGTCCGCAAAAGTAATCTTGTCGCGGTCGCGCGTCAGGAGCTTCGCCCGGCTCTTGCCGAAGCTGAGTGCCCCGCGTCCGGCCTGGCGGAGTTGCCGCACGAACAGAAAATAAAGCAGACCAATAATAATCACGAACGGAATGACCTGCGCCGCGATCGAGGCCAGCACGGTAGTCGTCGGTTGCTCGCTAAAAAGTTTAGATTTCTGCAGGCGCTCCATGCTCGTATCGGTGACCCTGCCCGCTGCACGAAATTCCTTCCAAGGTGCACTCACCTCCTTGCGACTCTGGCCGGTGATCGTGTGCCAATCGCGCCCACCACTTGGGTCAGGACGAATGACGGCATACTTTGTCCGATCATCATTAATATTTTTCGCCTCGGCGCGCTCGACGACCTCCTGAATCGTCAGCGTCTCCGGCGCGGTATTGATGGTCGGAGACCACATGAGCAGCCCTACGACTGCCCCCACCAGCACCAACCAAAAGATCAACATCTTTGGTTGAAAGCGATCGGGCGGGAGATTTTTTAGAGCGCGACGTGACTTTTTATTTTCAGGTTCGGACATTTCCGTAGTTTGAGTAGGGGCTGAACGTGGAGGTTCCCTGAAGATAAGTCAATTGGCGCGCCGACGGAATCTGCGCGGTTTGATTCCCATGCATTCGAATCGCAATCGTCGGTGGCGGATCACCGCAAATCCCTCTCGGCCAAGACTGTGACGCGTCGCGTCGCCCCGTTCGACCGCCCCCAAAAGCGATTCGAAGCCTTGGCGCGACAGGTCTCCCGCTTGGGCCTGCACCAACAACCACAGATGCAAAGCACGGCGCACGAGCCCGCGCGGCTTCCCGGCGAGCTTGCTCAAACTCAATGAACCATCCGCCCGCAACGCGCGGAGCGACCGGAGCCAAAAATCCAACGCCGTATCATCCTCCTCCAGCAGTTCCCTCGCGTGGGCCGCGCCCGCCAGTGCATCCCGTTGGGCCGCCTCCGCCCAAGCCGGCAAAACGTCGTGCCGCACCCTATTTCGGAAGTAATAGCCACGCGCGTTGCTCTGATCCTCCCGCCATGGAATGGTCGCTGAGCGTAAAGCCCGCACGATTTCAGTTTTCTTCAACGTGAGCTGGGGGCGCAAATGCACCTGACCACCCGAAACCATATTTACCGGCCGTGGCGCCGCCAGGCCCGCCGTGCCACTGCCACGCGCCAAGCGCATCAGCATCGTTTCCGCAATATCATCTTGTTGATGCCCGAGCCAAAGCACGCGGCCCTGCGCATCGAAAAATTTCATGCGGGCGGCCCGTGCCGCAGCCTCGCTCGCGCCTTTGTGCGCCGCACTCCACCTGCCCGCGACAAATTTCACTCCGAGCGCCGCACACACCGCCGCACAAAACTTCTCATCCGCCTGCGACGCCCGTCCGCGCAGCCGGTGATTAAAGTGCACCCCGCGTAACCGTCCGCGGCGCGCCGGCCACTGCGCCCACAGCAATAGGAGCAAGGATAGCGAATCTGCGCCCCCAGAAAACGCGACCGACCAGGTAGCGCGCTTGTCGCACGCTTCCGCCCACGCCAAGACCGCCGGGTGCAGCTTCGTCCGAGGCAACTCCGCTGCCAATTCGAGCGCCCGCGCTTTCCAGTCAATCGCGCGGCGTTTCATGGGCAAGGAGCAGGGGCGACGCTGGGCCGGCCCCGTTCGGTTAGGCGAACGTCAAATACTCCTTGCCGAAATATGGCACCAACGCCGCCGGAAGCTTGACGCGACCATCAGCCTGGAGGTTGTTCTCCAACAGCGCCGCGAGCACCCGTGGGACCGCCAAGCCCGAACCATTGATCGTGTGGACGAGTTCCGGCTTCCCGCTCTCTTTCGAACGAAAACGAATCTGGGCCCGACGCGCCTGAAACGCCTCGAAATTAGAGCAACTCGACACTTCCAGCCAGCGTTTTTGTCCGGCTGACCAAACTTCCAAGTCATATTTTTTCGACTGGGAAAAACCTAAGTCCCCCCCGCACATCAACAGCACCCGATACGGGAGACCGAGCTTTTGCAGCAGCCGCTCAGCGTCGAGGCGGAGTTTATCGAGCTCATCGTAGCTCGTCGCTGGATGAACCCATTTCAACAGCTCAACTTTGTCGAATTGGTGCAGGCGGTTGAGCCCACGCACGTCCTTGCCGTAGCTGCCCGCTTCGCGGCGGAAACACGGCGTATACGCGCAACGATAGATCGGCAGTGCACTTTCCTCGACGATTTCATCGCGGAAAAAATTCGTGAGCGGCACCTCGGCCGTAGGCACGGCATACAAATGATCCGGCGTCGTCTCATACATCTGCCCTTCCTTGTCAGGCAATTGACCGGTCGCCGTGGCGCTCGCCGCATTCACAAAGATGGGCGGATTCACCTCGGTGTAACCGGCCTTCGCATCCTCATCCAAAAAGAAATGAAGCAGTGCTCGCACAATTCGCGCGCCGTCCCCTACGTAAAACGGGAACCCCGCCCCCGTCACCTTCGCCCCCCGGGCAAAATCAAACAGTTTTTCAAAGCCCGGGATTTCCCAATGCGGCAGTGCGCTCGGTGAAACCGCCGTCACATCGCCATTCGTCGCAAACACCACATTCTCCTCGGGTGTGCGGCCAACCGGCACACTGGCGTGCGGCAGATTCGGAATCGAGAGCATTGCCTGCTTAAACTTCTCCTCGATCTCCTTGAGGGCGACCTCTCGCTCTTTCACCTGACCTGAAACCGCCTTCATTTCCGCGACCTTCGCGATGAACTCCGGCGTGCCTTTCGGCAGCGCCGCCATCTCGACATTCGCACTTTTTTGCTTGGCCCGCAATGCCTCGACCTCGTGCAACAGCGCTCGCCACGAAGCGTCGATCGCGAGCACGGCGTCGAGGTCGACCTCGAGGTGTTTTTTGGCAATCGCCGCGCGCACAACGTCGGGCGTTTCACGAATCAGTTTTGGATCAAGCATGAGAAAAGGTCAGATGTTAAAAGAATTCAGGTAGATTGCCGCCGCGCGACGCGCCGGTTTCCACTTACTTGAACCGTGCCCGCGCCTTTTGGAAACGCGAGAAAACGTCCTTGGCCGCCAGCAGCTTTAAATCTCCCACCGGCGCCTGCACGACCACGTTGCATGGTGCGTTCGAGGGATAGGGGCCAAATAGCCGCGGGTCGGTCGGTCCGAAAATCCCTACGACCTTCACGCCAAGCGCGGCGGCGAGATGTAGCGGGCCGCTATCGTTTGAAATGACCCAGTCGGCGCGCTTGATCAGCGCCGGCAGCGACACGAGGCTCGTGTTGCCGGTCAGGTTGAAAAACTGCGCCGGCGGATAGGCGCCCCGGTCGTGCACATAATTGCTGCCCGCCCAGACCACTTTGCGCGACTTGTCTTCGCGCAGAATCATTTCGGTCAGTTGTTTAAATCCGCCCCAGCATTTCTCCGCCCGGCGGCTGTCGGGAAACATCACGATCGATTTCACCCCGCCCCGACCGTCCGCAAACTTCAAGTTGAGGCTGTCCACTTCGCGAAACTTCAGCGCTCCCCTTAACTCCGCCTTCGCACCGAGCACGGGACAAAACTGGAGCAACACGTCGATCGCGTGGCTGCGCTTTCCGTCCGGCGGCAACGGCACGGTCTCATCATAAAACATCCCCGACCACTCCCGCGCGTCACTGCGACCGATTTTCTGCTTCGCGAGCGCCCGCGAGGTCATCAACCCCGTGCGCAACAAACCCTGCATGTCAAAAACGTAGTCGAATTTCGTCTTCCTGATTTCCTTCATGAGCTTCAGAAACCCCTTCGCCCCCGCCGCCCGCTCAAACACGTAGACATGGTCCACCGCTTCACAGGCCCGCACGATCGGCGCAAACATCTCCCGCACCACCCACGAAATGCGCAACCCCTCGCATTGCGCCTTCAACGAGGTCGCCACTTGCAGTGCGTGCACGATGTCCCCGAGCGAGGATGGCTTGATGATGAGGAGTTCGGTCATGGAAACGTCGTGCCTTCGGGCAGAATCTGCTTTTAACAGCACGAGCGTTACGTTTCATGGTTTTTCTTGGCGGAAATCAAACGCCAAATCCCGCTCTCTCGACTACGTGCTGCTTTTTTTACTCAAATTCCTCGGCTGGCTCCTCGCCCACACCCCCGAAGCGCTCCTGCGCAGACTAGCCACCGGGCTCGGCGATTTCCTGTTTTTTTGTCTCCCGCGTCGTCGGCGCCTCGTCCTTTCGAATCTTCATCACGCCTTTCCCGAGAAAACAACCGCTTGGCATCGCATGATCGGCCGCGAGAGCTGCCACCGGATGATTGAGACCGGGCTGCTTTCGCTGGCTACTCCCTATCTCAACGAAACACGCCTCCGCCAAATCGTCTCCGCCTCACCGGAACTCCTCGAAGCCTACGAACTCCATCGCACGACCCCGGCGGCCACGCTGATCTGCTCACCGCACCTTGCCTACTGGGAAGCGCAGACCTCCCAACCGCTCATCGTCCCGGGACCATTCCCGGAATTCGGCATCATCTTCCGCCCCCTCGACAACCCGGCCGCGAATGCCTTCGTCAAAACGTCTCGCGAGCGCTTCGGCATGAAGCTCCTGTCACGCAAAGAAGGTTTCGCCGACGCCTTGAAAATTCTCCGTCGTCAAGGCTTCGTCGGTGTCCTCTTCGACCAAAACGCCGGCCTCCAGGGCGCCCTCACCACCCTCTTCGGCCGCGTCTGCTCCACCACCGAGCTACCCGGCCTCATGGCGGAAAAATTCAACGCCCGCGTCTACGGCACTTTTCCCCGCCGTCGCGCATTCTGGCGCGTTGAGGTTAGCGTGCAGCTCATCTCCACCGGCGGCACCACCGAGTCTGTCACCCTCGGCCTCAATCGCTGGCTCGAACAGCTCCTGAAAGGCGACGACCATCTCTGCTCCTCCTGGCTGTGGGCCCATGACCGCTGGCGCAATCAAGACATGCCGGCCAAACGTTTTCACCTCGAAGCCAAGCGCGACCTGCTCGCCGCCGAACTCCGCGCCCGCGACCTCACCGTCCTCCCTCGCCGCACGCGCCTCTACATTCGCCTGCCCAATTGGCTCGGTGACGTCGTGCTGGCGCTCCCGCTCCTCCGCGCCCTGCGTGCCTCGCGGCCCGATGCTGAGATCACTCTCATCGCCAAAAAACAATTCCTCCCGCTCCTCGACAGCTGGGCCATCGCCGACCGCACGCTCGCCCTCCCGCCGCAAGGATTTGGCTACTATATATTTTTCCGCCGGCTCCGCCACGCATACCCCGACGTCTGGCTGCTTTTTACGAACTCCTTCCGTGGCGATCTTGAAGCCTGGTTGAGCGGGTGCCGCCAACGCTTCGGGCTCCTCCGTTCCGGCAAATCGCGCCCACTCCTCTCCCACGCCTACCGCGTTCCCGTCGGCTACGACGAGCGCACGCACCACCAGCTAGAACTTTGGGAAGCGTTTCTCCGCCACTTCGGACTCACCGCGCCACCCGACCGCTCGCCCCTTTCCGCGCAGTCTGCCAATCGTTCCGGCTCCGAGCCCTCGGCGCTCAACTCGCAGCTCCCCATTGGCCTGATCTGCGGCTCTGAAAACACCCCCGCCAAACGTTGGCCGGTTTCCCATTGGCGCGCGCTCATTGAAGCGCATCCATCCGCTCGTTTTGTCCTCTTCGGCACCACCAACGACGCCCCACTCACCACCGCAATCGCCGCCGGTTTCGACCCGGCCCGCGTCGAAAATCTCGCCGGCCGCACCACGCTTCCCGACTACGCGGCCCGGCTCCTTACGTGCCGCGTCCTCATCACCAACGACACCGGCGGCATGCACCTTGCTAACGCCCTCGGCGTGCCACTCCTCGCACTCTTTGGTCCGACCAATCCAATCCGCACCGGCCCCGTCTTTGCGTCTCCCACTCGCATTCTCCAACCACCCGGTTGTCCGCCCACGGGCGGCGGCAGTCTCGCCGACCTCACTCCCGCCTCCGTCACCGCAGCCTTGCGCGAACTCCTCGCCGCCCCACTCTCTTGACCACGCGAGTCACGCTCACCTCATGCATCAGCCTTTAGTTCTGATCCACCCCTTCCGTCACTAGACATTGGTCATTGGTCCTCGGACCTTTCCCTCCTCTCCTCCCCGTGCCCCTCCTCTCCGTTAACGACCTCCGCACCTACTTTCACACTCGCAGCGGCGTCTACCGCGCAGTCGACGGCGTGAGCTTCTCACTCGAACGGGGCGAGACGCTCGGCATCGTCGGCGAGTCCGGTTCCGGCAAATCCGTCACATGCTACTCGATCATGGGCCTCATCCCGACGCCCCCCGGTCGCATCGAAAGCGGCACCGCCGTTTTTGACGGCGTGGATCTCCTCCATTGTACGCCTGCCCAGTCCCGCGCCATTCGGGGCAAACGCGTCGCGATGATTTTTCAGGACCCGATGACCTCCCTGAATCCCTATATGCGGATCAGCGACCAGCTCATTGAGCCGCTCCTCATCCACGAGCACCTCTCCAAACCGGCCGCCCGCGAACGCGCCCTCGCCGCCCTCGAGGCAGTCGGGATCAACGACCCCGAAAAACGCATCAATCTTTACCCCCACGAATTTTCCGGCGGCATGCGCCAACGCGTCATGATCGCGATGGCCCTCATTACCAAACCTGAACTGCTCATCGCCGACGAACCCACCACGGCGCTCGACGTGACGGTGCAGGCGCAGATTCTCGAGCTGATCAAGAAAATGCAGCGGGAGCTCGGCATGGCCGTCATCTTCATCACCCACGACCTCGGCGTCGTCTCTGGACTCTGCGATCGTGTTCAAGTCATGTATGCTGGCCGGATCGTCGAAACAGCCGACACCCGCACGCTCTTCCACTCTCCGCGCCACCCCTATACCCGCGCCCTGCAACGCTCCATTCCGTCACTCCAACCCAAAGGCACCGAACTCTACACAATTTCCGGCATGCCGCCCGACCTGTCTAAACCGCTTCCCGGCTGCTCCTTCGCTGCCCGCTGTGAACACGCCACTGACAGCTGCCGGGCAAACACCCCCGCGCTCGCCAATCTCGCACCCACCCACGCCCAAGCCTGCCTCCGCGTCCAATCCGGCGAACTCACTTAACTCCGCCCCATTTTCTTTCCGTGTCTTCCGTGTAATCAGTGGGCCACTCCTTCTAAAATGTCTTCCCCCTCCCCCGCTCCGATGCTCGAACTTCGCGACGTGAAGACCCACTTCGCGATCTCGCAGGGCTTCCTCTTCAAACGGCACGTCGGCACCGTCAAAGCCGTCGACGGCGTGACGCTCAGCGTCGCCCGCGGCGAAGTCCTGGGTCTCGTCGGTGAATCCGGCTGCGGCAAGTCCACCCTCGCCCGCACGATCATGCAGCTCGTCCCCACGACCGGTGGCACCGTTATTCTCGAAGGAAAAAACCTCACCACCAGCAATACGGCCGACATCCTGACCGTGCGTCGCGACCTCCAGATGGTTTTCCAAGACCCCTACGCTTCGCTTAACCCGCGGATGACCGTGTTCGACACTCTCGCCGAACCACTCCTCGTCCACGGCGTCTGCGCTCCCGCGGAGATCCAAGGCCGCGTCGCGAACCTCATGCGCACCGTCGGCCTCGCCCCCCGGTTCATGCAAAAATATCCGCATGAGTTTTCCGGCGGCCAACGCCAACGCATCGCCATCGCCCGCGCCCTCGCCCTTGAGCCGAAGGTGATCATCGCCGACGAACCCGTCTCCGCTCTCGACGTCTCCATTCAGGCACAAATCCTGAATCTCCTCGCCCAGCTCGTGCGCAAGATGAACCTCAGTCTCGTATTCATCGCCCACGACCTCTCCGTCGTGAAACACATCTCCGACCGGATCGCCGTCATGTATCTCGGAAAAATCGTCGAACTGGGCCGCGCCTCCGAGGTGATCGAGCGCCCGCGCCATCCCTACACCCGCGCGTTGGTCAGCGCGATCCCGACCCCCAACCCCGACGTCGAGCGCACGCGCCAACGCATCGTCCTCCCCGGCGATCCGCCATCCCCCATCAACCCACCGTCCGGCTGCAGCTTTCACCCGCGTTGCCCCTACGCTCACGAGATTTGCAAAGGCACCATTCCAGCGCTCGCCGCCTTCGAGCCCCATCGCGAAGTCGCCTGCCTGCGCACCGAAGAGATCTCCCAAATCTAAGCCCGCTGCCCGCGCAACCACCGCGTTGTTGCAGGGCAGCCCCACCTCGGCACCCTGCGTCCCAACGGATCAGCCCAGTTGCCCCGTCTCCACATGCCGCTGCCCCGCTATAAACTGACTCATTACACCGTTCTCGGGGTCAGCCGCATCGCGTCAACCGGCGAGATCAAAGCAGCCTTCAAGGTCCGGGCGAAAACACTCCACCCGGACTTAAATCGCCATCGCGACACCACCGCGGATTTTCAGCGTTTGCAGACCGCGTATTCTGTCCTGAGTGATCCAGAGCAACGCGCCGCCTACGACCTGACAACGTTCCCGCCCGCGAATGCCGCTGCGACACCGACGGCTGAACCCGCCCCCAAACGCCGCGTGTCCTCCCTGCACGTCGAGCCCACCGCCCGACGCCCGCGCGGATGTCTACCTGTAGCGGCCGCAATCGTCATCCTCGGCGGCGGCTATCTTTTTTTCGAGCCTTCCTCTACCTCTGAATCGCCTTCGTCGACTTGGGTGCTTCCACCACCGAGTAACAAAGAAAACTCGGCTTTGGACCGCGAAATACAGGCTATTATCGCCCAAGAAGCTCGCAGCAACTATGTCCCGGCTACGCCTGTTCCCGGCGAAGTCGAAATTCCAGATCGGTCCGGACGAAAACACATTGTTTCGAGCGCGAGTGCCCAACTCCTGGAACCGACAAAAAACAAGCTGTTCATCAATTCCGAACAACTAAGAGAGCGTGAGAGAACGCTAAGGGATCGCCGCGATGCCTTGGAGCGCAGCCGGCGCACGCTGAATCCGTCCATTCGATCCGAGGTCGAGAGATTCAATGAAAGTGCGGCTGCCCTAAATCGCGACAGCGGTGATCTCGAGCGAGACCTTGATGCACATAAAAAAGAGATCGATGCGTTCTTCGCCGAACTTGAGCGTGAGACATTGCGCATCCTCTAACGCCACCAACAAAGTTTGGCCGACCCGTTCACCTAAAGGGTCCGACCGCCCCTCATCCCATCCGGCTTTACGTTTGAAACCACTCCACTCGCACCTATTTCTAATTTCGCCCCATGTCCCTCTCCCGCCGAAATTGGCTCAAACTTACCGGTGGCGCTTCCCTCGCCGCTTCTTTTCCACCGCCCACCAGCGCTTCCGCTGCTGATTCCGCGCCTGCCGTTGCCGCCTCCGCTCCGCCCGGCGCCGGCGCACCGCCACTGATTCGTGCCGCTGAACAGCCCCTTTTCAACCTGCCGGGCCAATTTTCCTCTCCGGTCAAAATCGCCTCCGTCGAGCTCCTTAAAAACGGCTCCGATTTCTTCGTGCGCACCCGCTCCACTGACGGCGCCGAAGGCATCACGGGCACCAAGAAGGTCGAAGACTACGTGGCGATTTTCGAACACCTCGTCGCTCCGCACTTCATCGGAAAAGACGCTCGCTCGCTCGAGGCGCTCATCGACGATGTTTATCGCGTCAGCTCGAACTACAAACTCGCCAGCCTCCCATTTTGGTCCTGCGTCGCCTTTATTGAACAGAGCGCCCTTGATCTTCTGGGAAAAATCGCCGCCAAACCCGTCGGCGCACTCCTCGGCGGCGTCATCCGATCCGAAATTCCCGTCTATCTCTCCGGCTCTGACCGTGTGCTCACCGCCGAGGAAGAAGTCGCCGTTTACGAACGCGGCGTGGCCGCGACCGGCGCGAAAGCCGTGAAATTCAAGATCGGCGGTCGCATGAGTCGAAATCTCGATACTTATCCCGGCCGCACCGAAACGCTGCTCAAGCTAGCCCGAAAAAATCTCGGCGATAAGATCATCCTCTATGCCGATGCCAACGGCTCCTACGACGTCCCCCATGGCATCCGGATCGGCCGATTGCTCGAAGAGCTCAATTTCTCGTTTTTCGAAGAGCCCTGCCCTTACGAAGAACTCTCCGAGACCCAAGCCGTCGCGCAGGCGCTCCGCATTCCCATCGCCTACGGCGAGCAAAACTACAGCCTATGGCAATTCGATTGGGCCTTGCGCAACGGAGTGATGCAAATTGTCCAACCCGATATCAACTACAACGGGGGCCTCATTCGAGCGAAACGCGTCGCCCGCATCGCAGAAAAACTCGGCCGCACCGTCGTTCCGCACAACACCCAAACCGGCGCGACTTCCGTCAATATTCTCCAGTTTGCCTCCTCTACAAAGAACGCGACGCCGTTCATGGAATATCCCTGGCGCGCGCCGCAAAAAACGCCGAGCTGGTTCAAACCCGATTTCAAGATCGTCAACGGTAACCTCCGCGTCCCCACCACCCCTGGCATGGGCCTCGAAATCGATCCTGCCTATCTGCAGGCCGCCACCGTCGTCGCAAAAATCACTAAGGCCCGCAAGAGCGACAGCGGCAGCTCCGGCGGTTAATCATCCCCTCTAGGAAATGGGCTCGAACGCTGCGACGACCCATCGCCCGCCTACCCGAGGCTCGTCGTGATTTTCGTGAAAGCGCGCCCCTCGTTCTGATCGATGCGCTCGGGCCGGCCTTGGTGGTGATAGATCAACTTGGTGTGGTCCACCCCGAGCAGGTGCAAAATCGTCGCGTGCAGATCGTGCACGTGCAGTTTGTCCTTCACCGCGTAAAGCCCAAGTTCATCGGTCTCGCCGATACTTTGGCCGCCACGCACCCCGCCGCCAGCCATCCACATGGTGAAGCCGCCGGGATTATGGTCGCGGCCGCCGGTCTGCTCGGCCATCGGCGTGCGCCCGAACTCGCCGCCCCAAATCACCAGGGTCTCGTCGAGCAATCCGCGCGCTTTCAAGTCGGCGAGCAGGGCCGCAATCGGTTTATCCACGGATCGGCAAAGCGCGGAATGGTTCTTCTCCAGCTGGGTGTGGCTGTCCCAGCCGCTACCCGCTCCGCTGTAAAGTTGCACGAAGCGCACCCCCCGCTCCACCAGCCGGCGCGCCAGCAGGCAATTCCGACCGAAGACCGCCGTCTCCTTTTCGTCGAGGCCATAAAGTGTCTTGGTCGCGGCGGTTTCCTTCGACAAATCTACCGCACCAGGTGCCTCCGCCTGCATCCGATAAGCGAGTTCGTAGCTGCGGATCCGCGCTTCCAACTCCGAGTTGTCGGTGCGCGTGGCGGCGTGAGTGCGGTTTAGCTCTGCGAGGAGATCGAGCTTGTCCCGCTGCCGGGCATCATCGAATCCCTTGGGCGATTGGAGATTCCGAATTGGCGAGCCGGCTGCGCTGAACTCCACGCCTTGATGAACCGCCGGCATGAAGCCTGTTCCCCAATTGCGCACGCCGTTCACGACTTCCTTCTCGCTATCCTTGATCACAACAAATCCGGGAAGGTTCTTGTTTTCTGTCCCGAGCCCGTAATCCACCCACGCCCCGAGCGAGGGGCGGCCGCCAAATACGGAGCCCGTGTTCATTTGGCACACTCCTCCAGCGTGATTGATGCCGTCAGACACACACGACTTGATCACCGCCAAATCGTCCGCGTGCTGCGCGACGTGCGGAAACCAGTCCGAGACCCACAATCCGCTCTTACCGTGCTGCGCCCACTTCCGCGGGCTGCCCATGATCGGAGATTTGGATTCACCCATTGCGAGAATCGGCGGCTTGAAGCTGGCCGGGAGCGGCTGGCCGCTGAGCTCATTGATGAGCGGCTTCTGGTCGAATGTATCGAGGTGGCTCGGGCCGCCCTCCATGAACAGAAAGATGACGTTCTTCGCTCTTCCCGCCCGATTCGTCAGCGCGGCACCCGCCGGTGTCAGCCCGCCTGCTGCGGCCAGCAAGGGAGAACGCGTCAGCGCTGCAAACGCGACCGCCCCAAACCCACAGCCGGCTGTGCGGAGAAAGTCACGACGGGAGGCAACGGGGGAATAATTATGGCAGGCCATCGGAGAAAAGGAATGAAAGGTTAGAGCGTATCCTCGAAACGGGTGCTCGCTCAATGCAGGTGGAGAAATTCGTTGGAGTTCAGGAGCACATGCGCGAGGTCGGTCATCGCGCGCACGTGGGGATCGGGGCTCTCGGCATTGCTGAGGCCCGCCTGCCACTCGTAGCCCGCGGGCAGCGGTCGCCGGGCATCCCAAGTCATCGCGCCCAAGGCCGGCCAGCGGGCCGGTTCGGCGGAGAGCCCCTCGTCGCCGAGCAGACCGGGTGCCACGTGCACGCCGTCGATGCGTCCGTCGAATTGGTGCGGGCCGCGGCGATAGAGGCCGCCGATCACGGGCGAGGCGGCGCCGGCGCCGAGCTTGCCGACGAGTGTGTGCTTCGCGGTCGCCGTGCGCGGCGCGGCCTCGGGCGTCGCGAGATCGCGGACCGTGAACGCCACCGTGCGCTCCGCGCACGAGATGCGCGCGGCGACGTGGTAGGCGCGGCCGGGCTCGAGCACGAGGCCGGAGGGCACGGCCTCGTAGGCAGTGTTGCCGTTGTCGTCTTCGCCGACGAGCTGCGCGATCAGGCTGCCGGGCTTGAGCGCGGATTTTTTTCCCGTCACGCCGAGTGCCCAACCGTGCGAGTCGAGCGAAAGTTTCTCGCCGTTCCAGCGCGACGCGATCACGCGCACGGCGGCGGCGGGATCGAGGCTGTCGAGCCGCACGACGGCCTCGATCGTGAAGTCGTCGCCCTCGCGCGGAGCGTTGCGCACCAGCAGGCGCTCGCGCGGCGTGTTCTCGTGAAAAATGCCGGGATCGTTCGCCAACTCGGCCAATGATGTCGGCCGCGCGGCCTGATCGGTCACCGCGTGTCCGTCGGCGAGGCGGCGGGCGATGAAATCTTCTGCCCCTCGGTTTTCTTCGGACGTGGGCCCGCGACCGAGCACGGCCTGCCATGCGGCCTCGACGGAGGTAACACGCGCACCGAGGGCGCGCGCACGGGCGAGCGGCCAGTCGCCATTCGCGAAGAGGAGCGCCTGCAACGGCGTCGCCGTGACCTGACGCTCGGCACTGCTCGCGAAACCGGCGGGAGCGTCGAGCACGCGGAGAAGTTCCGTTGGGCTGTTGCGGCGTTTGAGCGTGTAAAGCGTGCGGCGCGCGCTGAGATTGGCCTCGAGCGCGGGACCACCGGCGGCGAGATCGAGTTCGCCGGAGGCCGCCAACATCGCGTCGCGCACCTGCTCGGCGTCGAGGCGACGCGGGCTGAAGCGCCAGAGGAAATGGTTTTCGGGATCGACAAGCGCGGCCGCCGCCGAAGCCGGGACGCGCGCGGTCTGGCGGTAGGTGGCCGAGAGGAGGATGTCGCGGTGGAGCGCCTTGAAACTCCAGCCCGACGCGACGAAGCGGCGCGCGAGCCAATCGAGCAGCTCGGGATGCGTGGGCAGGCCACCCAGCTTACCGAGATCGTTGGGCGTGGGCGCAAGGCCCCGGCCGAAATGATACTGCCACACGCGATTCACGATGGTGCGCGTGGCGAGCGGGTTGTCGGGCCGCGTAATCCAAGCAGCGAGCGCCGAGCGGCGACCGGTGGAGTTTTCGAGCGGCGCGATCGCCGGTGCCTCGGGCGCGATGAGCGTGAGGAAACCGGGCGCGATCTCGCGCTCGGCGCCGCGGCGCCCCTTCATCAACGTGGGCGGCGCAGTCCGGCCGGCGTCGGTGGCGACGAACGCCTCGGGCAGCGGCGCGGGTTTGAGCGCGTCGAATTTTTTCAACTCGAGCTGCAGTTCGGCGTAACGCTTCTTCGCCTCGGGAGTCTTCAGGGATTTCTGCGGCTCGTAGCGCTCGATCTCGTAGTCGAGCTGGCGTTCGCAGAGCCCGGCGAGCACGCGCTCGTGCGCCGTGCGTTGCGCGAAGGGTTTGTCGAGGATCGCCTGAAGATCGTCGGTGAATTTCTCGTGGGCCTTGCGCACGAGCCGCGCGCGCTCGGGGGCGACCAGTGACTCGATTTCGTCGCGGATGGCCGTGGTGGCAGTTTCCCAAGCGGACTGCTTCGCGGCATGTGCCGCGCGCTCAGCGGACGTCGCGAGCTTGCGGTCGCTTCGCCAGAGCACGCCCTCGAAGAAGGCGCGGAGCGCAAAATAGTCTTTCTGCAAAATAGGATCGAACTTGTGATCGTGGCAGCGCGCGCACTGGAAGCTGAGCCCAAGGAAAACCTCGCCGGCGTTCGCCGTAATGTCGTCGGTGATGAGCGTAGCCTGACCGCGCACATCGCGCTGGTTGTATTCGTAGATGGGGGCGCGCAGGTAAGCGGTGCCGATGAACACCTCGGGGTCGTCGGGCGCGATCTCGTCACCGGCGAGTTGCTCACGCACGAAACGATCATACGGCTTATCGGCATTGAAGCTCTGGATGACCCAATCGCGGTAACGCCATGAGGCTGGGCGGAGGAAATCAGCGCGGTAACCGTCACTGTCGGCGTAGCGCACCAGATCCAGCCAATGCTGGGCCCAACGCTCACCGTAGCGCGGACTCGCCAGTAAATCATCGACGAGCCGTTCGTCGGCGTCGGGCCGACCGTCGGCCAAGAAAGCCGTGAGCTGCGCCTGTGTCGGCGGCAGGCCGTGCAGATCATACGTGAGACGGCGGAGCAGTTCCTCGCGACCAGCCTCGGGAGCGGCGGTGAGCTTTTGCACCGCGTGTTTGGCGGCGACGAAACGGTCGATATCTCCGCGCACCCAGCGGTTGCCCGGCAGCACCGGAGGCGCGGGGTTGGCCAAGGGCTGAAACGTCCAATACCCACGCTGCTCGGCGGTAAAGCCCTGCTCATCTCGTTTCGCGACGCTGAGTCCTCCCGCCGGCCAGGGTGCACCCAGCGTCACCCATTTTTCCAGCAGTCCTTTTTCCTCCGACGAAAGTTCCTCCTTCGGCGGCATCTGCAAATCCTCGTCCTTATAGGAGATCGCCTTGATCAACATCGACTCAGCCGGCTTGCCTGGCACGAGCGCAGGCCCGCTATCGCCGCCGGCCAAAATCGTGGTGATATGGTCGAGCCGCAGGCCCGCCTTCTGCTTCTTCTCGCCGTGGCACTCATAGCAGCGCTTCACCAGCAACGGCCGAATCTCATTCTCGAAAAACACGAGTTTCGCGCGCTCGACGTCGGCCATGGCCGGTGTCGGCGAGGCATTCTCAGCTGCGGCCAAATAGCCCGCCGTTCCGAGCGTGAACAATAGAGTGAGGTAAAACTTCATGGGGTCGGAAAACCTCAAACGATTCTTAGCGCACAAGCAACTTCGGAGGTTGGACCGTAGGGTGATCCTTCGACGCAAAGGCGGGCACCAGCACCAGACGGGGCGGACTCTCCCGTGACGCGCACATTGACGAACGTCGCCAAACCATCGGTGTCGTCGCGCAAGCACGCAGCGATCTCCCCACCTTGCACGCTGAAGGGTCCCGTGTTGCCACTCTGTTGACTTGAAAATCTCCCGACCATGCGCACGTGGGACCCAGCCGTTCCCGCGTCCGTCACTCCCGCTGCGCCATCCCGAGTCTGAGCGTTCTCCGCCCATCCGTCCATCGCATCATCGGCTACCCTCCTCTCGAACGGCGAACCCCGCTTGTTGCCCAAACGTCACCGGGTCGTCGCAGTTCTGCCACAGACTACGCCTAGTCTCCACGCTTGCCCTCGCTCGCCATCAACCAGCCTGTTCGTTTCCAGACAACCCATTCCTTTCAACTGCCGTTTTTCGATTCACCGCCCCGGTTGCGATCCGACCGAGACGACTGAGTTTGCCGTGCCTTTTCCGTCATGTTTTTTTTCCGTCCGTCCCTCTTTCGACTTCTGATCTGTGCCGCCTCTCTCTCTTATTCACTCAACGGGCTCGCTTCCGATGCCCAGCGTTTTGAACCGGCGGATGGCTTGACTTCGCGCGCGACAGGAAATTTGGCGAGCGAGGTTGCGGCGATTTCAGGGGCGGCCGGGTCTTCGCGATCCAAGAAGGAAAAACTGATTTCCGCTGCGGTTCGCGAGGCGGTGGTCGCATCTGCCGCCGAACTCAAGGGAGCTCCGGCGGTTTTGAAAGCCACGTTGGCCCTAACCACCGCCGCTGCGGAGGCCGCACCGACGTTCGCCGATGTCATCGCACGCGCTGCGGCGTTCGCCGCACCGGTTGCACCCATCGATTCTGCCCAGGCCAAAATCAGGGCGGCTGCATTTGCCGCAGCCAAGGAGAGCGGGCCGGGCCGTGGTCAGGAAGTTGCGGCTTCCCGCGCCGAATCGGCCGGGGAAGTGACTAGCCAGGGTGCCCGGGTGCGCTACACGCGCCCTCGTTCAGCCGACTCCGAACCGGACAACGTGGGGTCGACCGCCCCAAATCCGTCGGGCGCCGGAAAAATCAGCCTCGGCAAAAACTCGAGCCTTACCCTCACCACGGCGGTTAACGTCAGCCATGACAGCAATATTTACCTCCAGCGAAACGACGAGGTCGCCGAAACGATCACCTCCGTGCGGCCCGGGGTGGAATTTACCTTTGGTCAGAAATCACTCGCCCACGGCAGTCTCGGTTACCAGATGGCCTTCACCCGCTACCTAACCTCCGAAGCCAGCTCAAAATTGGGCACCGCTTCAGCCGACTTCGGCTACACCGGGGGCAGAACCACCGTCGACGGGAACCTTTCGCTCGGGCAGACGGAGCAGGCCACGCGCGATACCGCTTCGGTTTCCGGGCAATCCCTGTTGCTCCGTTATTTCGGAACTTACTCGGCCAGCGGCGAGACATCGATCTCCTCCAAAACCCGCATCGGAACCGGCGTCAATGGCGGTTGGACGCGATACAAGAAGGCCGGCGCGATCGGTGACAGCAACCTCACCGTGCCGCTCAAGGTCTACCTCGACATCGCTCCGAAACTCGCCATTTCCGCCGGCTTCTCCTACGACCAAATCACGCCGCAGGGCAACGGCCCCAAAGGGCGCGGCAAGTTCTACAATGTCGGCTTGCGCGGCAGTATTACGGAAAAGCTATCCTCGAATTTCTCGATCGGCTACCGCGACCGCGCCGTCGGCAACAGTCCCTCCGAATCGTCCCTCGGCTTCGACGGCTCCTTCGGATTGCAACTCACGACCAAGACCGGTCTCAACCTCGCATTGGCCCGCAATTTCACGGTCAGTGCGGCTGGAGAATCGCTCAAAAACACGAATCTTTCGCTGTCGCTGAGCTCGCAGCCGATGCTCAACTGGCAGTTCGCCGGTGGCCTGAGCTACCGTGCCGTCGACTATGGACCGCGCGTATTCGTCGAGAAACCGGTTCTCGTCCCCAATGATCGCACTGACAAATTTCTCCAACTCAACCTCAGTGCGACCTATGTGTTCACGAGCTGGATGAACGCCACTCTTTCGTGGTCGGCCAGCCAGAATCGCTCCAATTTCACCGACTCCGAATTCGCCGGATCGATTGTCAGTGTCATGCTTGGCATCCACTATTAATGCACCTGTTCGGCTCTAGGTCCCACCGCTGGTCTCGTGCTTCCCTCAGCGGCGCCGCCCGACGGTTCGTCGCCCTGCTGCTTTGGGGCGGGGCTCTGCTTGCCGCAGCCGATCCGCTTCCGCCCGCCCCTTCATCCAATCCGCCCCAGTCGGGCGCGCGCGTGGCTTCGTACAAACTTCAACCGATGGATCTGATCAAGATCCAGTTCTTCCAAGAGGCGGAACTCGACCGCGATTTGCGCGTCTCCCAAGACCACGTCATCGTCCTAGCCTTGGTCGGTCCGGTAAATATTAAGGACCGCACCGTGCGTGAAGCCGAGTTGCTCATCGCCAACCTCTATCTCGGAGACTACCTCGTCAAACCGCAGGTAAGCATCACGATCATTGAGTATGCCCAGCGGACGGTCACCGTTCTGGGTGCCGTCGGGAATCCGGGCACGGTGATGCTTCCGCCTGAGCGGACGATGACGATGCTCGACGTAATTGCGCGCTCCGGCGGGTTTTCCCGGATCGCGAACCAAAAAAACGTCAGTCTAACGCGTAATCTCCCCGACGGTCGCACCGCCAACTTCACGATCAACGCCGAGCAGATGATGACCGGCGACAAGGACAACCAATGGGCCGTCAAAGACGGCGACATCATCTTCGTGCCAGAGCGCCTGCTCTGAGCCGCGCCCCGGTCCCACCGCTGCCCGATCTGTTCGGTCCCTCTTTCGCCCGCATGACTCCGCCGCCCGCCAATGACATCAAACAAGCTAAAGACGACCGCAGTTCCGGCGACGGCCTGAACGAGCGGAACTACGGGCACGGCTACGGCCTGAACGAGCGGAGCTACGGGCACGGCTACGGCCACGGCGACGGCATCGGCGAAGACGACGACGACAGCGGTTCCGGCGACGGCCTGAACCTGCGGCACTATCTCTTGATGCTGCTCGAGCGGAAGTGGTATGCGCTCGCCGTTTTTCTCGTCACGCTCGTCGCCTCCGCCGTCTACACGTTTCAACTTACCCCCATTTACAGCGGCGTGGTCACCGTGCAGATGCTAAAGCGTGGCGCCCAAGTGATCCGCACGCCCGACATCATGGAGAGCATGGTGGCAAGCGAGTCCGACTTTAATACCCAAATGCGCGTGCTCGAAAGCCTCTCGATGGCGCAAAGCGTCGCCGCACGGCTCACCCCAGAAGAGGTCAAGCTCCTCGTCAGCACAGGCAAAGCCAACGAAGCCGAAACCCCGAGCGCAGTCTCGGTGATCTTTGGCGGTCGCCGCGTCATCCCCCAACGCATGACGCTCATCCTCAATATCCAGTTCCAGCACTCCAACCCAAAGATGGCCGCCCGCATCGCCAACCTCTATGCGAGCGAATACATCGCCTACAACTCTCGCCTTCGTACCGACGAATCACTGAAGGCGGTTGACGAACTGAAAGACCGCGCTGAGCAACAACGCAAGCGGGTCGACGAGATGGCCAACGCCCTCCAGACTTACCGGCAACGCGGCAATTTGCTCTCGCTGATGCAGAGCAAAGACATCGTCACCGAGCGGCTGAAGACGCTTAGCGGGATGGCCACCCAGACTGGTGTCCGCCTAAAAGAAGGCGAGGTCCGCTGGAACCAAATCCAGGAGTGGACCAAATCCCAGCGCGATCTCACGGAACTCCCGTTCATCGCCAGCCAGTCCAAAGTCAGTCAACTCGTGCTCCAGCTCACGCCGCAAAAAATGGCCGTCACCCAACTCCGCGACCGCTACGGACCGAAGCACCCGCGCCTGATCGACGCCGTCAACAGTCTCGCCCAGACGACCATCGAGCTGCGCTCGGCGCTCGCCACTGCCGCATCCTCGATCAAGTCCGAATACGAGAACGCCCGCCAAAACGACGAGGAAGCCCGCAAGGCCCTCGCCGCTCAGGAGCAGAAATCCCTCGAGTTGGACAAGTCTTCCGTCGAATACGACAACCTCAACCGCGACTTTCGCGTCAACGAGCAGCTCCTCGAATCCATGCTCGCCAAAATGCGCGAGGCCGCCGTTACCGGCACCATCGAGACCGACAGCGCCCGCATCATTGATCGCGCCTTTGAACCCGGAACTCCCATTTCGCCCAAAGTCGGCTCCAACCTCGTCGTGGGCGCCCTCGGTGGTCTCGGGCTCGGCATTGTCTTCGCGATCTTTCTCTCCGCGATCAACGACCGCGTCCGCTCACTCTTTGACATCGAAAAGATTGTCGGCCTGCCCCTCATCGGCATCATTCCGAAACTTGACCGACTGGAGCAGCCCGATAAGGCCCAAGTCGTAGCCAACGGCACCGACCGGCCCGCGATCGAAGCGTTTCTTTCGCTCTACTCCAACCTGCGCATCAGCGAAGAGAGCAAAAACGCCAAACTGATTTTGATTACCAGCACCCTGCCCGGCGAAGGAAAATCGTTTATCGCAACCAATCTCGCGCTCACCTTCGCGTCCCAGGGCCAGCGGACAGCCATCGTTGATTGCGATCTACGCAAACCGAATATTCAACGCCTGTTTCGCCTGCCCGCCACCAAGGGAGTCGCGGACTACTGCCTAGGAGCAGCCAGCTTGGACGAAATCATCGGCAAAAATGTGCAGCCCAACTTCGATGTAATCATTGTCGGCAGCCGCGCCAAGAACCCCATCCAACTGCTTAACAGCAAGCAATTCGAAGCCCTGACCGGCGAGTTGGCCAAACGCTACGACCGCGTCGTCTTCGACTCTCCTCCTCTTGGTGCGGTGAGCGACGCGCTCAACATTCTCCCGCTCATGGACGGCGCACTCTACGCGGTCCGCTACAACATGGTGAAACGGGGGAATGCCCAGGCTTGCGTGAAACGTCTGGCCTCGGTGCACGTCCCGATCTTCGGCGCGGTGATGAACGCCACGACTTCCGGAGCCGCGAGCACCTACTACGGCGAGAGCAAGAAACAGTATGAAGGATACTACTCCGACGAGCGCCCTCCCTCGGCCCCCCGTTTGGCGGCTTGACCACCCGATTTTCGGCGATCCGCCGCCGTGGGTCTGAGCCGCTCAGCTCGGACCGCAGTCATCGACCGGTTGGCCCAACCGACCCAGCCTTCGGCTCGGCCGCTCACTCCGAGTTTCTGGCGCGACCCACGAGCACGATACCAAAACCAAGCATTCCGATCAGCATGGCATAACCATGGTGCGCGGGAATCAGCGTAAAGGTATATTCCACGTCTCCGTTGATCCCCGCCGCGCTCGACGCTTGGCTGACAAAATTGCCCGGTCCTTCGATCGTCGCCAGCGACGTGGCAGTTACTCAGAAATTCAACCAGCCTGGACCAACGAAGGCCGCCCCCGAATCTACCCGAGTTTCGGTGCTCGTGCTCGTCCAATCAAAAGCGAAACTCGAGGCGCGAGCAACGTTTCGCGATCCATCCAACGCCCCAAAAACGCTCGATCCCGACGCCCCGGCAGCGACGTTCAGGGACCAAGGCGCGTGGCTCGGGTTCAACGTCAACGAGGTGGTGAGCTCGTAACGGCAACGTCCTCCCGGCAAAGCCGAGATTCTCCCACTGCAGCGCCTGCCGCACCGTGCTCGTGAGCGTGGGCTTTACTTGCGTCAACGTGCCCAAAGTTTGGTTGAACGCCGGTAACTCGAGCGTTCGTGCCCAATTCGTGGCCGCATCGGCCGAAGCGGTCACCCGCGCCGTCGGCTACGGAATAAGCCCGGATATTTTGAGCGGCCGCGGGCAGCGCAGCAGAGCCGACATCGATCATGAGAACGAGTGTGCGATCAAGCATCGAGCGAAGAGTACGGCAGAGAGGGTGAATGTTCCCGCACCCGCCTTCGCGGCGGGCGCGGGAACTTCAACAAACACACACACTCACACACGTTCTCCCATCGGCCCGCCGTCGGTGATCTTAAATCAATTCACTGCAGAAAATTCGATTTTCCACCGGAAATACCGAACGACGGATCATCACCTTCTCCAGTGGGAGAGCGAGGCACGCCGCCGCCGATGCGCGCCGCTATGGCAACCGCAAAAGCGGCCTGACTTCGAATGCCACGCGGACCAACCCCTGCCCGGACACACGCCACGCCGGGCGGGGCTTCAGCTCAGAATCGCAACTCGGAGCCGGCGCGCACTTCGATCGCTTGGCTGGTGGCCGTATCCGTCTCAGCAACTACACGGAGATAGGCGGTGAAGCGCGAACCAAAGGTCACGTCGAAGCCCATGCTGGCAACCAACCCGTCCCGCTTATTTTTATCCGCCACTGCATTCAGACCGAGGATGCCGCCCGTGCCCGGCGAGGCAAAACTTCCGCCGGGCAAGTTGAACGAATTGCCCGCAATCTCGGCGACCAACGTATGTCGCGCCGTGCGGAACTCGTGCCGCCATGCAGATCCAAGCGTGGCGTGAAACTGACCTCCTCGGCCGGCGAAGGGGATCGCCACCAGCATCACTCGGCCTGGCGCCTGCTCCAATCCTGGCGCCGTGCAAAAATCTGCCGTGACGCACCGAGATTGTAACGAAGATTTGCATCGCACAGCCTGCTCTCGCTGCAATCTGATCCTAGAAATTAACATGTCTGAATTGTTGCCGTCCAGTCTAGGGAATCCTGACGCCAAGGAGGAAATTGACGTTCGAGCAAACGTAAAATCACGTCAAATGCATCGCAAAATTGGGTGCTTCGCGGCGATCTTTTGTGTTACGGCCCTTGGAGTGTCGCTGGGCTACCGGGAGATCACCAGCCCCGATGTTGGCTTCCACCTGAATTCAGGCCGATGGATTGCGGAGCATCATCAGGTGCCCCGGATAGAGACGTTCGTCGAGCCTGTCGCTGGTCGCGCCTATACTGACATGCAGTGGCTCTATCAGTGGGTTCTTTGGCATATATTTCAAGCGGGAGGGACTTTTGGAATCATAGTCGGAAACATCGCCGCAACCATTCTCGCCTGCGCACTTGCGGGTTGGCGAATCTACCGGAGCCAGCGCCGGATTACCGCTGGGTTTGCACTGCTTCTGTTCGTATTTTTCTTGGGTAACGAATGGGAGCTGCGGCCCCACGTGTGCTCATGGGTGCTGCTTAATTTGGTGCTTCTTTCCCTCGAGGAATTTGACCGAGGCAACCAGAGAGCGATTTGGGCGCTGCCGCCGATCATGTTCCTATGGGCGAATTGTCATTCACTCTACATAATCGGAATCGTCGTTCTGGGTTGCTACTTCGCCGTCTGGACTTGGGAGGCCGGCCGGCGAAACCAGTGGACCGCTCTTCGTCTGCCGGCTGGCATTGCTGTCGCCGCGGTAGCGGCGTGCTGCGTGACGCCATTTGGCTTCGATGGTCTGGCCTTTCCGTTTGAGCAGTTTCGCATGATCAGCGTCGGCAATATTTTCAACGATCCAAAGGGCGGGATCACCGAATTTTTTTCACCACTCCGACTGGATCGATTCTGGGTGGGTGACCATGCGAGATTTCTGAGCCCAAACCTCTTTTGGCTGGTGACGATCATCCTCGTTTTATGGGGATACGTCGCCTACTTCCGCCGGGTCCTTCTAGTCGAGTGGTTGTTGTTGGTCGCGTTCGGGTATCTTTTAGTCACCGCCAACAAGAACTACGGTTATTTTGTGATGGCAGTATTGCCGGTTGCATCGACTGGAATCGGCGGGCGCCCAAATCTTGCAGCTGCCGGAGTTGGGAGCTGGCCCGGGTGGGGCTATGGGCTGGCCATATTGTCACTGTCATGCTTTCCAGCTGTCATTTCTGGGGCATTGTATGCAGCTGCGTGCGCGCCTTATGTACTCGGCAACGGATTTAGCCGCCAGCACCTGCCGGTCGAGGCCGGCCAATTGCTTAGTGGTCTTAAAGATAGCGGCCGTGGTTTCAACGTGCTTGGCCACGGAGGGTATCTTGGATTCATTACCCGACGCCCGATGTTCGTCGACGGGCGTTTGGAGGTGATAAAGGCAGACCACTACGGACGTTATCGCGCGACAATGGACGCTGAAACATTCGCGCGCGAACTCACGAGTTACCACGCGGACTGGGTCGTCGTTCCCTTTAATGATTTTCCATCGTGGCAGGAGGGTTTGGCGCGCCGTCCAGAATGGCGCCTAGTGCAGCTCACGGAGTTCAACGCCTTGTATTTCCGACGTGGTTTCGCTTCTGAGATTCCGGCTCTGCCGAAGCCGGTGCGTGGGCGTGATTACCCCGATGTTCCTCAAGAAACCATACACGGCATTTTAGCCGGTGCCGAAGCCCGGTCTACCCGGACGGGGCTTGGCCTGCTGAACGGGCGCATTGGTCGTCCGATAAAGGCGAGCCAACTCAGTGTGTTCTATTTGCGCACACCATACGTCGATGCAGCGCTTGCCTGGGCGCTTGAGTCGTTGAAGGAAAGCACGTATTTCGCGCCCGATATATGGATCAGCGCTACGTGCGCTTTCGAGTGGAGCGGAGACACCGCGAACGCGGATCGCTGCCTTTCGGTCCTACGGGTTAAAGTTCCAAGCCGCCGCACCGAGATGTTTGTGCAGACCATCGTTGGTAACCGGAACACTCGACGGCGCTGAATCCAGAAAAACCCTCCCACTGAAAATCCGACTTCGAATCAGCAATAGCTGTGATCGAACCGCGCCCTCACCTTCAATTTCCGAACCACTTTTTTGCCATGAAAATCCATCGTATCCTTCTCGCGCTTTTGGGCGTGCTTTCCGTCTTCGCTCTCGCCTTCGCTCAAGACGCTGCACCCACTGTGCCGGCCAAGAGCTCGGCCGCAACCGACCTCGATGCCCTGGTAAAAAAAATCGGAGCGAAAATGACTGCCGGCCCGCGAACCGCAGACGCTTTCGCACCCGAGCTCGAGCAATTCGAAACCCTCCGCACCAAATACGCCGGCCAGAAGTCCGAGGACGTCGCCCAAATCGCGTTGATGCACGCTTCGCTCTTCGCCCAAGTCCTCAATGACGAGGAGCAAGCCAAAATCCTGCTGACCGCGCTCAGAAACGATTTTCCCAAAACCAAAACCGCCAAGGCCGCCGGCCGTATGTTGGCGCAGATGACGCCGGAGGGGAAAGCACGGGACAAAGCCGACGCCTCCGAACGGGAAGCCAAAGTCGCCGCCATCGCAGCTCTCGCCGGCAAACCCGCGCCCGAGCTCAACTTCATCTGGTCTTCCAAAGAGGGCCTGAAAACTCTTTCCGCCCTCAAGGGTCAGGTCGTCGTCCTCGACTTCTGGGCCACTTGGTGCGGCCCGTGCATCGCCTCATTCCCGCAAATCCGCGAACATGTCGCCCATTTCAAGGGTTCGCCGGTTACTTTTGTCGGAGTTACCAGCATCCAAGGAGCCATCTTCAACCTGCCCGGCGGCAAGGCCCACACCAAGGGCGAACCGGCGAAGGAAATGGCCCTGATGCCCGAATTTATGAAACATCATGAGATGACTTGGGACGTCGTATTCACCAAACAGGACGTCTTCAATCTCGACTACGCCATTCATGGCATCCCCTACGTCGCGATCATCGCTCCCGATGGCACCGTGCGCCACGCCGGTCTCCATCCCGGCTACGTAGCCAGCGACATCGCCGGAAAGATCAACGCCATCCTGCAAGAATTCAAACTCGCAGATGCGGGTGTGATCCGAGGCGATAAGTGATACTTTAGTCTTGAAGGCTTCGGCCTCGTCTTTCTTGGCGTGGGTCTTGCGTGGCATTTTCAAGACCCCGCCCGCCTTTCCCTGCAACGTATAGACAATGCTCAAGGCCAGCTCCGTCCGGGCGCGCTCCTTGGATCCAGGCCTGGGCGTCCTTCGCCCGGCGAAAGTGCCCTAGACACAATTGCTCGACTAGCGCCACCTGGTCGTCGTCTTCGCGCGTTGGCTCCACCCCGCCCTTGTAGTCGCGGTGCAACAAGCCCCCCACGCCCCATCCACAAACTTCTCCAGATACCGAAACACCGTGGAGCGGCCCACGCCGACTGCTAGCGCGATCTCTTCCGCGCTCAGTTCGTGCTGAGCCACAAACTTCAACACCATCAGCGCTGACGGGCCCACGCTGCCGTGTGCTCGCGCCACGCCGCCTCCAACTCCGCCGCTTTCGTTTACCCGATTTTTGGATAGTTTCGTGCCATGCCACCATCCCTGGCAGCTAAAATACCAAGTCTCCTAGTGACTGGTATTAAATCAATTCGCAGCGGAAAATTCAATTTTCAAAAGAAAATACACCACGACGGCCCATCTCCTCCCCCATTGGAAGAGCGAGTCACGAAGCCGCCGATGCGCGCCGCTATGGCAACCGCAAAAGCGGCCTGACTTCGAATGCCACGCGGACCAACCCCTGCCCGGACACACGCCACGCCGGGCGGGGCTTCAGCTCAGAATCGCAACTCGGAGCCGGCGCGCACTTCGATCGCTTGGCTGGTGGCCGTATCCGTCTCAGCAACTACACGGAGATAGGCGGTGAAGCGCGAACCAAAGGTCACGTCGAAGCCCATGCTGGCAACCAACCCGTCCCGCTTATTTTTATCCGCCACTGCATTCAGACCGAGGATGCCGCCCGTGCCCGGCGAGGCAAAACTTCCGCCGGGCAAGTTGAACGAATTGCCCGCGATCTCGGCGACCAACGTATTCCGCGCCGTGCGGAACTCGTGGCGCCACGCTACATCCAAGCGTGGCGTGAAACTGACCTCCTCCCCTGCAAAGGGGAATGCCACCGTGAGCCCGGCGCGCGAAGCCAATGAGTCGCGGGACTGGTCCTGCAGCTTTAGGCTGGCTTGTTTCGCCCCGGTCTCGGTGGCGGTATCGGCCTGCCAGCTCACGTATTGGCCACCGACATAAGGCGTGATTTTGGCCCGGCCGAGTTGCATGGTATAGCCACCGCGCGCGCTGCCGTAGAAATCACGGCTCTTCGTTTCGATGTCAGCGGTGTTGGCATAGCCCGGCACAGCGACCGTGCGTTTGCCGTCGAGGTTGGCATGCGACCCGCCGGCGACCGCCTCGGCAAACCAAGGAGAGAGATCGTAACGAACGTAAACCGCCCCGGTAAAGCGCTTCGCATTGGTGGCGCTGCCATTTTCGTCGAGGTCTAGCTTTTCTCCCGTGTAACCGAAGACCGCGCCCACTTGCAGATCGGGCAAGACACGGGCGTCGCCGCCGATCATGATGCCGTCGGAACCGGCGTGCGCCTTGGTCTTCTCGACCGTCGCATCGAAGCGGGAGTCGCGATGCAGGACTTCGCTCCAGAGACCGGCCTTGGGCTCGCGTTGCAGTTGGTCCATGCGATTTTCAACGACGCGAATATTGGCTCCTGTGCTGTAGACGGCTTGCTCAAACCACCGCTCGTAGCGCTGCGGCGAGATTTCCTTGATCGCCGCCTGCACTTTGTCGGTCGTCGGCAGGGCGTTGAGCGCTTTTTGGAGCTCTTTGACGGAACCGAGCTTGATCGCGCCGTCGATGCCGCCGCCCACGGCTTTCTGGTTGGGCGTGCTCGCAACGGTCGTATTTTTCAGATCAGCAAATGGCAATTGGGTCATGCTCAGTTTCACGTCCTTCGGACTGTAGAGGGCTTCGAATTTCAGCATCGGCGAAAGCTTTTCCCACGGCGAGGTCAGCGTCGTGAACGTGCCGGTGACGGTGCCGGTGGTGCCCGTGGTGTCGATGATTTTGAAGGTCTCGCCGGCGTCGGGCACGTAGCCGTTGAGCCCGGTGACGGCGAGCGTGCCGGCCAGCGTCACGTTACCCGTGACGATCACGGAGTCGAACGAGGTGGCCGAGGCCAACTCGGCGTTGAACGTGCCCGTGGCAGTCTGGGTGAAATTGCCGCTTACCGTGACCGTGCCGGGACTCGCGCCGGGGTTGAGCTTGCCGGAGTTGATCAGGTTGCCCCGCACCGTGCCGGTGCCGCCGAGCGTGCCGTTGGCCGCGATGGTCGCAGCTGCGAGGCTGCCGCCGTCGAGCCGGATCGAGCCGGCGGTGATCGTGGTGAGACCGGTCAGCGTGTTCGCGCCCGAGAGGCGGAGTTCGCCGGTGCCGATTTTCTCCAGCGTGCCCGTTCCGCTGACCACGCCGGAGGCGGTGAAGATATTTGCACCGGTATCGATCGTGCTGTTACCGGCTCCGACTGTGATTGCGCGGGCCGAAGTGATGCCGGCGGACGTGCGGAGGGTGCCGCCGTTGAGGGTCACGCCGGCGGTCGGCGCGCCGAGGTTGGCATCGTTCACGATCTCGATCGCGCCGGCCGTGATCGTCGTGCCGCCGGTAAAGGTGTTGGCGCCCGTGAGTGTCGCGGTTCCGTTGCCCAGCTTGGTGACGGTGCCTGTGCCGCTGATCGTGCCGCCGAGGGTGACGGCGTCGGTCCGATTGATGGCGAACGTCGCGTTATTCACGATGTTTCCGGCGAGACTGCCGCCGGTGCCGAGCGCCAGCGTGCCCGCGCTGATCGTGGTGCCGCCCGTGTGAAGATTGGCACCGGTGAGCGTCGTGGTGCCCGTGCCCGCTTGGATGAACGCGCCCGCGCCGCTGACGGCGTTCGCCAAGGTGACGGCGTCGCTGCGGTTGATCGCGAGCCGCGCGCCCTCGGCGACGGTGACCGCCCCCGTGGCAGCGATGCTGCCAGTGGTGCCCGCGTTGCCGATCTGAAGCGTGCCAGCGTTCACCGTGGTGGCGCCCGTGTAGGTGTTGACCCCGGCGAGGATGGTCGTGCCGCTGCCCTGTTGGCGCAGCGTGCCCGTGCCGGAGATGACGCCGCCGAGCGTGGCGGCGTCGCTGCGGTTGACGGCGAGCGTGCCGTTATTGGTAATGGCTCCGGCCGTGCTGCCACTCGTGCCGCCGGCGCCGAGTTGGAGTGTGCCGGTCGAGGCGATGGTCGTCACGCCGGTGCCGGTGTTCGCGCCAGTGAGGACGAGCGTGCCGCTGGTGACGGTGGTCGCTCCCGAGTAGGTGTTGGCACCGGAGAGCGTCGTCGTGCCCGCGCCGAGTTGCGAGACTGCGCCCGTGCCGCTGATGACGCCGTCGAAGCTCGCCGCGTCGCTGCGGTTGAACGCGAGGGCGCCGCTGTTCGCGACATTGCCGGTAATGCTCCCGGTGGTGCCGCCGGTGCCGATCTGGAGTGTGCCGGCGGTGATCGTAGTGCCGCCGGTGAAGGTGTTGGCGCCGGTGAGCGTCGCCGTGCCGTTGCCGAGCTTGGTAACGGAGCCGGTGCCGCTGATCGTGCCGCCGAGGGTGACGGCGTCGGTGCGGTTGATGGCAAACGTCGCATTGTTCACGATACTGCCCGCGAGACTGCCGCCGGTGCCGAGCGCCAGGGTGCCCGCG
>Ga0209829_10000479_pt1 | contig 36650 bp, 29 predicted proteins | sample C_140205_EF_Meta_FD_187311 | JGI IMG/M metagenome (GOLD analysis project Ga0209829, IMG submission 187311) | Freshwater microbial communities from Lake Croche, Canada to study carbon cycling - C_140205_EF_MetaG (SPAdes) (version 2) | ecosystem: Environmental > Aquatic > Freshwater > Lake... | reverse complement strand
AAGCGCGGGGCCAAGCGCGGGGCCAAGCGCGGGGCCAAGCGCGGGGCCAAGCGCGGGCCACGGTCAGGCCCCCGCCCCGTGCGTTGCGCGCGAATCGCCTTCCCCTGCTCCGCCGCGCTACCTACGTTCGCCGCATGCCCGCCCCTCCCGCCCTGACCGCAAGTATCCGCAGCCCCGTGACGGCTCCCGGGCGGCGTTTCGGCGGGGCCCCTGCCTTCTGGACCGCGCAGACCCTCGGCTGGACGCTCTCCGTCGTCACCTCGCTACCGGTCTTTCTTTTCATGGAAGTGGGGCTGCAGCACGCCGCCCCGGTGGCCGGCATCCGCGTCCTGCTGGGGCTCGGGGTCACCAGTGCCCTCTGGCCGCTTTACCGGCGGGTCCGGCGGGCGGCCACCCCTGTGCCTCTCCTGGCCGCCGGGATCTGGCTGTTGTGCGGCGTGCTCGCCCTGCTCGATACCCTCGTCATCAACGCCGTGATGGAGCTCCTGCACTTATCGCTCGGGCCCCATTCGGTGCCCATGATCCGGGCGACCTTTTTTATGCGCTGGTTGCTCTATACCCTCTGGAGCCTGCTTTACTTCGGGATCACGCATTGGCGCGACAGCACCCACGAGCGCGTGCGGCTCGCCGCCATGGAGGCCACCCTGCGGACCAGCGAACTGCGCTTCCTCCGCGCGCAGGTCTCGCCGCATTTTTTCTTCAATGCCATGACCGCCATCCAGGCCGAAAAAGACCGGCCGGCCGTCGTGGTCGCCATCACCCAAGCCCTCGCCAACTACCTGCGGTTCTCCCTCACCGAACACAGTGGCCAACCCCAGGCGCTCGGACTCGAACTGGACGCCCTCACCAGCTATCTGGAGGTCGAGCAATTCCGCTTCGAGGAGCGCCTCACCTTCACCGTGCACGCGAGCGAGGAGGTGCGGCGCCTTTTGGTGCCGCCCGCGCTCCTCCAACCCTTGGTGGAAAACGCGATCAAATACGGCCAGCAGACCAGCCCGCCGCCGCTGCGGGTCTGGATCCGCGCCACCCTCGGGGAGCGGCTCGTGGTGGAGGTGGGTAACACCGGACACTGGTGCACGACCGCGCCGGAAAGCTCCACCGGCATCGGGCTCGCCAATCTGCGGCGCCGCTTGGATTTGGTCGGCGGGCCGACCGCGGAACTCACCGTGCAGGCCGAGCCGGAGCAAGTCCGGGTGGTGCTGCGGCTACCCATCATGAAGACGCCATGAACGCTGCCCCCCCCAACGCGTGGCGCGCCGTGCTGGTGGACGACGAACGTCTGGCCCGGCAGCGCCTGAAAACCCTGCTCGCAAGCCATCCGAGCGTGACGGTGGTGGGCGAGGCGGCCGATCTGGCGGCCGCCCGCCGCGTGATCACGGAGCAGCAGCCGGAGGTGGTCTTCCTCGATATTCACCTCTCACCCGGTGACGGTTTCGACCTGCTGCCCGCCCTCCCGGTGGAAACGGCCGTGATCTTCGTCACGGCGGACGCCGCGTATGGCGTCCGGGCGTTTGAGACCAATGCGCTGGATTACCTGCTCAAGCCCGTGCATCCCGACCGGCTGGCGACCACGCTGCAGCGGCTGGAATCAAGGGTGAGAAAACCCGCCGCCCAAGACCGGCGGCTGGCGCCGGAGGAAGCGATCATTCTCAAATCAGGCCTGGGATGGCGGCGATTTTCCCCGCGGGAAATCACCACCATCAGCGCCGCCGGTTCCTACAGCCGCACCGGACTGTGCAACGGCGAGCCCGTCTTGCTCCTGCGCTCGCTGGAGGAGTGGGACCGCCTGCTCCCGACGACCGGCTTCGTCCGGGTGGGCCGCTCGCTGATCGTCAACCTCGGCGCCGTGCAGCACTTCGAGATCAAGCACCGCGATGCAGCCTTCTTGCACCTGCACGGGACGAAGACCCCGGTGACGCTCGGACGCGCCGCCATCCGGGAACTCCGGCGGGCGCTGGAGGCAGCGGGGCGGGAGCATTGAAGCGGAACCGGCCGGGCGCCGGCGACCAGCGGCCCCCACCGAGCTTGGTTTGAGCCTGCGCCCCACTGCGCTTCGCCACTACCGGGGCGCTTTCGACGTCTCGGCCGCCGCCGCGCGCCCGCCGCTCAAGCTGGAATCGATCGCGTTTTCTTGACTGCGCGTTTGAGAAAACGAAACAGACCCGAGTCGAGCAGCCGCGCGCCGCCGCCTTTGAAGACCACGCGCAAAAGCGGATGCGGAAAATAGCAGTAGCCCGGGTGCAAAGGCAGAATGCTCCCGCCAAATCCCTGCTTGAAAAATGAGATCTTGCAGATTTTTCCTGCCGCGAGAGGCCGTTGAGCCACGATCGCCCGCGCATACTCGGTATCGAAGCCCGCCAGATCGAAGAAACGAAATCCGCCGGCCCGGGCCCACTTGATCGCTTCCCAATAAATCAACTCGGTGGGATAACACTCGGCGAAGTTGCCCGCCCACCCCAAGCGCCAGGCGCGCACCCACGGGCCGGAAGCGAACAGCACCATGGCCGCGACGACTTCTTGGTCTTTCTCGAGCAAGCACAGCTGCATGCTCCCGCTGACTGAAAATTGGGCCCACAACTCGCCCAAAAATTCGCCGGGAGGCACGTTTGAGCTCACGCCGCGACGTCGACACAGTGCCTCGAGCAATTGCCGAAAAGTGCCCACATCCTCCGTGGCGCCACGCCGGAAAACGAGGCCAGCTTTGAGCGCCTTCCGGATGTGCTGCCGAGTTTTTGCCCGCATGGCTGCGAGCAACTCCGCCTCCGGAGGCCCCAGATCAAGGACACTGGTGGCTTTCATCGCCGTGCTGGGCGGGAGTGCGTCGGGGCTCACGCAAAAGCCGGTCGCCCGGAGTTCCGCTCCAAGCTGCGCGCCGTCATGGGGCAGCACCACCGCCAGGTAGATCATTCGCCGCCGTCGGGCGTGTCGTTGCAGCGCACGCAGCAACTCGGCGCGAAGCTCCGGACCCGCGGGGTTGAGGAGCGGCCCCCGATTCAAATAACCCACGGTCCAACCAAACGGTCCAACCGGCTTTTCCAACACCTGCGCACCACCGACGATTCTACCGTCTAGGCGGCAGATCAAACGGCCCGCCCGCCAACCCGCGAATCGCTGGGCGTGCCCCCACCGCGAGGTCTGCTCGTGATGTGCAGTCGGGGTTTGTATGACGAATTCGTCCCACTGCGGGTCACCCTCTTTTTCTGACCACGTGATCTCAAATGGATTTTCTGGTTTCAATGGCTCAGTCCGGCAAGTTGACGAAGTTACCGCCCTGCGCGCGAGCACTGAAAAACAGCGAAAGGACCCAGGGAGGCAGCTAGACTTAAACGTAAGACTTACTTCGGTCCCCCCTGCTATTCAGGAGGGAGGCGAAAGAGCGATCGGACGGCGGACGATCGACGCGGGAAATAGCCTTGTCGCGGGGAATCGTCGGCGCACGTTTAGCTCCCATGGCCGAGACCACTACGCCCACGCCCGGACCGGCGTGCGTCCGATGAGTCCGCGACAGGTCAACGACGCGATCGACCTGTCGGTGCTCTTCTGCACGCGCAATCGCGCCCAGTCGCTCAAAGCCACGATTAACGACGTCTTGGCGGCTGACCGAACCGGGCTCGTCGTCGAAGTTGTCGTCATCGACAACGACAGCTCAGACGAGACCCCACAGGTCGCAGCCTCGTTTACGGGCCGGATTGCCTTGCGCTACTATCTCGAAAAAAAATCGGAAAAGGGCACAGCTTGAATCGCGCTTTAACGGAAGGCGGCCTGGGCCGGATTACCGTAGCCTTGGACGACGACATGGTCGTAGACACCGGCTGGATCAAGGCGGTGATCGCCGCATGCGACCGCCATCCGCAGGCCGACCTGTTTTCCGGCCACGTCTACATCGTCTGGCCACCGGGGCCGATTCCCGGGTGGGCCAAAAATTGTCGATCAGATGTGCGCGGCTGGGCGCTATCCGCCGTTTCGGAATCGAGCGCCTCCGGGGGTGATCAACCGATCCGCCCCGACCGCTGGGGCTGTGGGAATCACTTCTGGTTTCGGTCCAAGTTGCTCACCGATTCCAGCCAGTTTGGCCACCAATGGGTCCCGGAGCCTGGGTTGTTTTTCGACCATATGGCAAAGGGGGCCAAAGGTGTTTTTGCCGGCAGTGTCCGCGCCGGCCACCGTCTTCAGCCCCACCTCTTGGACCCCGCAACGGTATGCAAACGCGCCGTGATGATCGGCCGCAGCTTTGCCGACAGTTACGTCCGCCCTTACCGGCCAACCGTCAGAGTTGCGCGACTCCTGCGACAACATCCTCTTGGGGCCCGCTGCGGCGCGCTGGGCAAGGTGGCCTACTACGCCGGCCTTTATGCCGTCGCGCGCCTCATCGGCGGCAACGACCGATGGTTTGAGCGCCGCATTCATGCGATCGAGCGGATCACCCTGATCCTTGAAATATTGCGACTGATTTCACGCGACCCGGCCTATTCACTTTGGGCGTGGAAGCGAAGGGACTGAAGGCAGGGCCGTCCCCCCGGCATCCTGAGTCATCGGGGTAAACGCGGCTCCGCCGCCGACCTCCGCGCTCCCGGCGACGCCTGCCCCAAGAACCTGGGGATCGGTCAATTTATTGAGCCGTTTTTTCCCGGTGGGAAAACAAACCTCCCACCCTAGTTCGCGTCAAAGGCGGCACGGATTTTCTCCACTCGATTCCGATTCACGCCAAAGTCGCTCCGCCCGAGCCGGGATGCCGACCGCACGTGAATTTCACTTTTGGCGGCATCGAGGGCGAATTCAACGTCATCGATAAATTTGAGTGTCGCGGTCTGATATTCGACATACAGGTAGTCTGGTTGCACCACCACCACGGTCGTGCCTTTGGTCGCGGCGATTATTTTTTGCAGACGGTCGAACGCCACCGCGGGATCGCCGCTGAATTTGAGCGGGGCGATTACCTGATAGTCCGTATGCGGGTGCAGCGCCGCCTGGCTGCTGACGACATTTTGCGAGTTTTTTCCCGGCGGTTTCAACCGGTGGTTGTGCACCCCGATATCCGTTGGTCGTCGACCACTGAAGAGGCCAAACTGGGCCGCCATCACGAGCGCAGCGGGAATCACGAGGAAAACCGTGAGAACAAAAGTTGTCAGAATTTTTTTCAATGGGGTCCGGTTGGATTTAGCCAAGCCCACCGACTAACCGGTTTACGCGAAGACGCGACGACTTCCTGATAAATCGACGAACCGGTCAGGGGAAGCACTGCGTCTGCTCCACTTTATCCCCTCGGCGGCGGCTTCAGCGTGATCACTACATTCGCGGCTGTAATCAGTCCACCACCGACGAGCAAGTGCACCGTCGCTTGCTCGTTCGCATAATTGATCCCTGCCCACACCGAAAGCATCGCCGGCAGAAATAGCGCCATCACCGATCCGAAAATCGGCTCCACACAATAGACCAGACCAGCCTCGGTCGCCGTGATCTTCGGCTGCCACGCGTTCATGATCGAAAACGAGCCCAACGTGCAAAACACCGTCAGTGTGACCGTGAGCGCCAACCACGCCGGCGAGGTCCACGGCGTCACGAGCGATGCGCCATCCGGCGCCGTCGCGCCCGCGAGCGCCGCGAACACGAGCGCCTCGGTTACAAACATCACGAGCGTCAGCCGCTCCGGGCGGTTCGCCGCAAACGCCTTGTGCTCCAACCAGAGGATTTGCCCCATGAAAAAGAGCGACGCCACCATCGTCTCCCACTCGCCCCGGCCGAACGACAGCTCTCGCCAATCGAACCGCCCGAGGATCGCCACACCCGCGAGCACCAACGCACAACACGTCCACACGATCCAACCCGGATTGCGCCTCAATCGCACCGCGACGTAGATCGGAATGAGAATTGCGTAGAACTGGGTGAGAAAGGCCGACGTGCTCGCCGACGTAAATTGCATCGCATCGTTCTGCAGCAACATCCCCGCCGATGAGAAAAGGCCAATGATGATGCCTTGCTTCACTTCACCGCGCGTCACTTTCCAGAAATCAAACGGGCGCAGCGCCATCAGCACCAGCGAGGCCAACAGGAACCGCGGCGCCACGGTGTAAATCGCAGAGAACCACGAGCCCGCCTGAGGAATCAGCACCCCATGCAGCAACATCACTGCTTTGATGACCGGAAAGCTCAGCCCCCAGAAAAAATTCGCGAACAAGAGCATGAGAAGTGCTCGCGGGCGTTGCGGATGGTGGGCGTCAGACATCGAAAGTTTGGCTGCGTGGAAACGGAACCTCCCACCGTGCCCATCGCTCCGCCATCCGCCAAGTGAATTGCCCGGCGGCTGTACGCGGGCCCACGTTCTCGCGTGCAGATCGGGCCGGCGAGCTTGGTCAGGCGCCTGCCGCCATCGCAGTCTTTGTCGCTGAGCGATACCCATTTTACCCAGGTCTTCTTCGCATTTACGCGAAAGCGTGCTGCGCCGCCGCATTAATTTCCTTCGTCGGCTCGACAACCCTTCGCCCCGTCGCCACTTCTCTCCGCATGGCGAAGGCAATCGGCGCGACGCGCCTCCCAAAAAAAGACTACGAGGCGCGCGTGCCAGCGCTCCGCGGCGCGCTGGTTCAGATGCAGGTCGCACTCCAGCATGCCCCCTTCCCCATCCTCCTCGTCGTCGCCGGTGATGAAGCCTCCGGCAAAGGCGACGTCGTCAATCTCCTCAACGGCTGGCTCGATCCCCGCGGCGTCGAAACCTTCGCGTTTCACGAACCCACCGATGAAGAGCGCGAGCGCCCTCCGATGTGGCGTTACTGGCGTTGCCTGCCACCCCGCGGCCGCATCGCCATCTACGCCGGAGGCTGGCATGCCGACGCCCTGCGGGCCGACCCCCGCAGTCCACGCGAAGTTGCCGATTTTGCCGAAACCCTGAGCCGGCTCGCCCACTTCGAAGGCCTCCTCGCCGACGGAGGTGCCCTGATCGTAAAAGTGTGGCTGCGCCTCTCGAAAGACGCTCAATATGAGCGGCTCATCTCCTTGGAAGGCGATGCCGATACCGCGTGGCGCGTCACCGCCGATGATTGGAAAAACCACCGCGACTACGATCACCTCGCGCGGCTGGCCGAACAAATGCGTCGGGCCACTCACAAACCCGCCACGCCTTGGCACGTCATCGACGCCGCCGACCCGCGCACGCGCAACCTCGCCGTCGGCGACCACGTGCTCACCCGGTTCCGCCAGCACCTTGCCGCCCGGAAAAAAATCTCCCACGACGCCAAGCCGGACCCTCTCGTGCCATTGCGGCCCGCCGGCTTGCGTCGCCTGCAAGCCCTTCCGCTCGACCAGGAACTCTCCGAGAGCGACTACGAGGCCAAGCGCGACAAATGGCTCGGCCGGCTCAACCAGGCTGTTCGCTCCGCCGCCGAACGTGGTCGTTCCATTGTGTGGGTATTTGAAGGGTGGGACGCGGCGGGCAAGGGCGGCGCGATCCGCCGGCTCACGAGTGCGCTCGACGCCCGCGATTTTCGGGTGATCCCCATCGCCAAGCCCACCGACGAAGAAAAAGTCCATCACTACCTCTGGCGCTTCTGGCGACACGTTCCGCGGGCTGGTCGCGTGACGATCTATGATCGCTCGTGGTATGGCCGTGTGCTGGTCGAACGCCTCGAAGGTTTTTGCTCGGAAGCCGAGTGGCGGCGCGGCTACGCGGAGCTCAACGAATTTGAGGCCCAGCTAACAGACCACGGGATCGTGGTCCTTAAATTCTGGCTGCACCTCTCCAAGGAAGAACAACTGCGCCGCTTCCGGCATCGCGAAGAGACCGACTACAAGCAGCACAAGATCAACGCCGAGGACTGGCGGAACCGCCGCAAATGGACCGGCTACGAAACGGCGGTCGGCGATATGCTCGCACTTACCGACCGTCCGTCCGCCCCGTGGCATCTCGTGCCCGCGGACAACAAACGCTTCGCGCGCCTTGAAATCCTCAAGACGTCGTGCAAGCAAATCGCGGCCGCGCTGGAGACGTAGACAAGGCGGTCGCGGCAGACGCTAGTTCGCTGCCGCCTGCGCCGCGCCGAATCGCCGAAAGGCCACCTCAAGATCAGGTAGCTGCAGCGGCTTGACCAGATAGTCGTTCGCCCCTGCCGCGAGCGCGTGCTCACGCTGCCCCTCCCGCGCATCGGCCGTGAGCGTAATAATCCAAAGATCTTTATTTTTTGGGCCCGCCCGCCCTTCCCGGATCTCCTTGATCGCCGTCATCCCGTCCATTTCCGGCATGTGAAGATCCATCAGGACGACGTCATAGTTGTCCTCCGCCCGCATCAGCTCGTCGACGGCGCGACGACCGTGGTCGGCGACCGTAAACTGGCAGCCAAAGTTCGTGAGCACCTTTTGCATGAGCCGTTGGTTGACGGCATTGTCTTCCACCAACAGCACCCGGAGGTCGAAACGGACCGGCTTTCGTGGCGTCACCTCCGCCATCGGCGTCAGCCCACTGAGGAGGCCAAAGAGGGCTTCATGATGGACGGGTTTGTTGACGAGCAGCCGAAAATGAGTGCGCAGCACGGAGCGCAATTCACTCGGCAGTGCGATCGGCACCAAGCCAATCACGCGCGCGACCGGTAAGATCAACGACGCCGCTCCCGGCGCCGCAAGTGCCCGGGCCAATTTCTCATCCACGTCGACGATGGCCGTATCCCACTCGCGGCCCTGGAGCGCCGCCGCGTCGTCGACTTCCAAGAATTGCGCCCGCCAGCCCTGTGCCAGACCGACCAATTCACTGCGCAACGCCCCCGGAGCCGCGACGACGGCTAGACGCAAGGCCGACAGATCAACCCGCGGTTGGGCGGACTCCGCCACCGCCACCTGAATGACAAATGAGAACCACGAGCCGCGGCCGACTTCACTCGTAAAGGCAACCTCGCCACCCATCAGGCGCACCAAGTTGCGACAAATGGCGAGGCCCAGACCCGTGCCGCCAAATTTCCGCGTGCTGGTGCCGTCCACCTGGGTAAATGGCTTGAACAATTTCTCCTGCTGATCGGCGGCGATACCGATGCCGGTGTCCCGCACGGTAAACAGGAGCGGCACGGTATGCGGCGCGTTGAGTCGTGGCGAAGCCGCGGACACCACCGGGTGGTGCCGGACCCAATCGTCGTCGGTGGCGACGACTATCGTCACTTCCACCGCCCCTTTTTCGGTAAACTTGACTGCGTTGTTCACGAGATTCACGAGCACCTGACGCAATCGCCCGGCATCCGCCAAAATGGTCATCGGCACGTCTTCCCGCACCCGGTGCAGTAACTCGATGCGCTTGTTTGCCGCCGCCGCGGCGAACAGATCGAGCGCCTCTTCGACGCATTCACGCGGTGCACAGGCCACCGGCTCCAAGACCATCTTCCCGGACTCGATTCGCGCAAAATCCAAGATATCACCCGTGAGCTGAATCAAGGCTTCGCTGCTCGAACGAATCGTCTGGGCAAAATCCCGTTGTTCGGGTGACAGCGGCGAGTCGAGCAGCAGGTTGGTAAAACCCACGATGCCATTGAGCGGAGTGCGGACCTCATGGCTCATCGTGGCGAGAAACTGGCCCTTGGCGCGATCGCCCGCCTGCGCCAGATCGCGCGCATCGCGCAGCTCGGCCTCCTTGCGCTTGATCTCGGTCATGTCGTCAAAGACCGCGACGAAACACGCCAGCGTGCCGTCTCGCCGCTTCACCGGCGTGATGATGCCGCGCACCGGATAGACGGCTCCATCCTTCCGCCGGTTGAACCATTCGCCTTCCCAAGAATTGCCAGATCGCACCGTCGAGATGAGCTCGGCGACCAATTCCGGCGGCGTCTCGGCCACCTGAAAATCGCGCCATTTGCGGCCGATGAGTTCACGGCGGGAATAGCCGATTTGCTGACACAAACCGCGGTTCGCATATTCGATGCAACTGTCGAGATCGACGATCATCAGCGCCGAATGGCTCTGCTCCATGGCTTCGGAAAGATTGCGGATCGCCTCTCGTTGATCGAGTTGGCGCCGCAGAACCAACAGCGCGCCAAAGGGCACCCCCAGCAGCACCCAGACGTAAAATGCCGATTGGAATCCGGCCGCCCACAGACCGCGCCTCCAATCATCCGCATCGATATCAAGTCCCACGATCTGCCGGCTCGGCTGCTGCCCCGGCTTGGCCGACTGAATTTCATCGAGCGCGGCGTATCCGGTAAGCCAGATACCAAAACCGTCCCGCAATGGACCCTCCGTTGCCGCCATACCGGTGCGCAAAATCTCCTGGAGACCGGGGGAATTCAGCGCTTGGGGATAGTCGTCTCCCGGCAGTGATTCGTTTTTGGACCCGGCCTTGGCAGAATCTCCCAGGTAAATGACCTTCCCCGTTTCTGGCATGGAGCGGAACAGGTAAACAAATCGCACGCCCGCATTGACTGCCTGCAGCGCGATCAAACGGCGCTTGGCTTCAGCATACAACGGACTCGCCAGATCAGCTCGCGTACCGGTCAACTGCCGCAATTCCGCCCCGCGAAAAGCCACGGCACAGCGCTTGGTTTCGACGATGAGCTCCGCCCACACCCGCTGTTGCTCCCCCCGAAAGCCGAGCCAGCCCGCCCCGCCGCCGACGAGGACGATCAGGCCCCAGACAGCCGCAATTTTTACTGTGGTCAGGTGCTGAAGCATGGCGGGAATCAGGAGCGAACTCGGTCACACCGGTCCGCGCAATCCCGAAGGCGTCTACGCTCCCACGAGGCTCAGTTTTTCCGCGTCGCCAGCAGATCGCGCCCGCCTTGGTGCAAAATCAAGCGATCTACTTTGCCCGCCCCATCGCGTTTAAAACTGATCCGCGCATCGACAACTTTGAGGAAAAATTCGTCGCGGGCAGAGGCATAGAGCGGATTCGCGCCTTGGCCGGTAGCCTGCACCAGCAGTCCATCGCCCCGCACGGTCACCCTGAGGGAAAACTGCGGGCTCGCTTGAAACTCGCCCACGTAGTCCGCGAGTTCCGCGGCTGGAAGCGCGATTTCCTTTGCCGGCGTCGGCCATTCGCCGCGCTCACCGCGTTGATCAACCCCGTTTTGATGCAGCCTCAGTGCCACTATTTTTCCCCCGGCATCGCGCTCAAACGAGATCTCAGCCGCCACCCCGACGACGGCGAACCGATCGGCACTCACCTCCCGCAATGCGACGCGGGGTTGACCGGTGGCCACCAGCAGCAGCTGGCTCTGCGCTGCGCTGATATCGAGAGCAAAGGACGGATTGAGCGGATACCGACCGACATACTCGGCCGCGTTTTTCACCGCGAGCCGCCCGGGCACCGCCGGCTTCGCCCCCAGCACAGCAAAACCAAGGGCCTCCGCGGCCTTCGCTACGTTTGCAAGGATCACCACCCCGGTCCGCGTCGTTGGTGAAATCGCCAGAAAGGCGTGACTGCCCGCGGTCGCACCATTGTGCCACGCGACCGGTCGCTCGGCGTCCTCCGTCAGCATCCAACCGAGCCCGATCGCGCCACCCACGTCTTCATTCGCGCGCTGGCGCTGGAGCGTCGCCGTGATTGCCCCCTGCAAAGGCGCTCCTTCACCGGCCAGACACGCCGCCAGCAACTTCGCCAGATCGCGCGTCGAACTCCGCACCGCTCCGGCCGGCGCGCACGCCTGAAAGGTCCAGCTCGGCACGCGTTTCCCTGCGCGATGGCCAGGCGCAAGCTCGGACGGTGCCGGGGTCCCGGCGAGACCTACGGTCGTCGCCGTCAAGCCCAACGGCTTCAGCACGTGGTCACGCAAGGCCTCCGCGTAGGTTGTGCTCCACGCCGCGCCAAGCGCTTCACCCAAAACCGCTACGCCAAAATTTGAATAGACGACACTGCGACCCACCTGAGCATCCGGACCATGGAGCCGCAACCCCACGATCAGCGCGGCGCGGTCATACGCCGCATACGGATCGGAAGTCCCATCCGGAGTGGGGCCGATATTCGCCGGTAAACGCGGCAGCCCCGCACTGTGCGTCGTGAGGGCAAGCAACGTGATCTTCGCCAAAGCCTCCTGGGCCGGATCACCGGGCGGTAAGAGATATCTGGCCGCCGAATCGCCCCGAGCAACCTTCCCCACGCGTTCGCTCTCCGCCAAGAGCAATGCCGTGAACACCTTTGTCACCGACCCGATTTCGAACTGCGTGTCGGGCGTGATCAGACGTGCATCATCGCTCGAAAATTTTCCGGCCTGGTAAAATGCCGCGCCCGCGGCATCGACCCACGCGACGGCCACGCCGCCCGGCTGGTCTCTGCTCCAGTCGTCCAAGCGCGCCGCAAGATCCGCCGGCGGTTTGGCCAGTGCCGACTGGAGCGCGAGCAGCGCAGGGAACAGACCTGCGATGATTTTCATCTTCATGGAGCCAGCAGAGCAGACCTTAGCTTTTCCCATGCAGCAATCCTCGGCTCCACGCGCTGCCGCACCGCACGCCGATTCATCAGCCAAACCACCCAGAAGAGCAGCGCACAAAACAGGAAGTAGGCGCCGAGGAAGCGTGGGTCTCGCGCCGGGTCCCACGCGGGACGGCTCCGCGCGATCGTAAGACACCCAATCACAATCGCTGCCCCCAGCGGGGCGAGAGACCACTTCCCCATCCCCATCAGGAGTCGCCGCTGATGCTGGAGTTCAGCGATCTCGGCTTCGAGCCGCGTGAGCACGGGCGCTTCCGGCCCCACGCGGGCGCGCTGCGCGCGCCGACGCTCCCGGAGGAAAACTCCCGTTACCCCGAGGGTCAGCGCGATCGCCACGCCGATCGGCCAGCCCGCGCGACCCTGCCGCCACCAAATCCCAGCCATTACCACCGAGACCAAGATTCCGGCGGAGGCCTCGGCGACATCACGGACCAAGCGACTTTTGGCCAGCTGGCGGCTCTGGACCTCGAACGTCTCGCGCAGTTTGGCCACATCAGCGTCGGCGCCGCGTGGCAATTCCTGCTGCTTCCACACCACTTCCCAATCATTCCAGTTCATTGGTCATTCCTTTTATTATGCGGGCGAGCCGTGGGCGCGCCCGCGTCAACGCCACCCCGCGGTGGTTTTCGGTCCCATAATTTTCCTTACAACTTTTCTTCCCGCCAGGCGCAAAAAAGCCGCCGCGGAAGATCCGGGGCGGCTCGAAAATCAAACCGGAGCCTTATTTGGCAACGTGTCCGGAGACCAGCTTGGTCATCTCGAACATCGAGACTACCTTCTTACCACCGAAGACGACCTTGAGTTTGTCATCGGCGTTGATGTTGGTCTTCACCTTCTTGTCCTGGAGACCATTCTTCTTGATGTAGGCCCAGAGCTTCTTGGTGAGCTCGGTGCGGGGGAGCGGGGCTGCACCAACGACGGCCGCGAGGGCGGCGTCTGGCGTAACCGGTTTCATGAACGCTGCGTTTGGTTTACGTGCTGCTTTTTTAGCCATAATGATGATTTGTTTTTGGGTTTATCCTCTGCGAACACAGCACTTCTAGAGGGAAAAACTCCTCTTTGCCTAGGAGAATCTTCAACTTTCTAGAGGGGAGGAGTGCCCACTCCGCTCGTCGACTTGCACGAATTGACGATAGAGCGCGGCATAATGTCCCCCGTGGGCGAGCAATTCGCTGTGGGTGCCACGTTCAATGATGCGTCCTTGGTCGAGCACCAACACGAGATCGGCATGGCGGATCGTGGAAAGCCGGTGCGCGACGACAAAGCTCGTGCGCCCGCGCAGCAGCGTGACCAGCGCCTTCTGCAGCCGCGCCTCGGTGAGGGCGTCGATCGAGCTCGTCGCCTCGTCGAGGATCACCAGCCGTGGATCCGCGAGCATCGCGCGGGTAAAGCACACGAGTTGTCGCTGGCCCACGCTCAAGCCCGCCCCGCGCTCCCCCACCTCCGAATGGAGGCCTTTCGGCAGTGCATCCAGAATATCGAGACAATCGAGTTCCCGGGCGGCGGCGCGCACTTCCTCTTCGGTGGCCTCGGGCCGGGCGAGGCGTATGTTGTCCAGCACGGTGCCGCTGAAGAGGAAGTTTTGCTGCTGCACCATGCCCATCTGGCGATGCAACGAATGTCCCGTGATCGTGCGCACCTCCCGTCCGTCGATCAGGAGTTCGCCCCCGGTGGGCAGATAAAACTTTGCCGCCAGATTGATGATCGAGCTCTTGCCGCTGCCGGTGTGGCCGACGAGTGCGACGGTCTGCCCGGGCTCCACGACAAAATTAATGTCCTGTAAAACCAAACGCGCCGGGAGGTAGCCGAAAGCCACGCGGCGAAACTCGACCCGCGCTCCCTGGCCCCGCACCGCCGGCAGTTCGGTCGCCTCCGGCGCATCCTCCCAATCGGGCTTGGTGTCGATCAAGCGAAACACCCGCTCGGCTCCGGCCATCGCCACCAGCGCCTGATTGTATTGATTGCCGATGATCGCGATCGGGGAAAAAAAGAAACTCGAGAGAAAGAAGAAGGTGATGAGCGCGTCGATCGTCATCGCGCCCTCGAACACCCGCCAACCCCCGAAGAGGAGCAAGATGGCCACGAAGAACTGGCTGTTGAGTTCGAGCAGCGGCGTGAGCTTGGCTGACGTGCGCGCGAGGGCCATGTTGTAGCGTGAATGGTCGGCGAGCAGCCCGCGGAAGAGTCCGGCATTCGTTTCCTGCCGCACAAAACCCTGGGTCACGCGGATCCCGTTGACGGATTCGGCCAACGTCGCGGTGACCCGGCTGAAGCTCTCTTGCGCCGCCCGCGTGAGGTAACTCAGCCGCAGTCGAAAATGCCGATTCACACTCCACAGCACCGGCGCCATGCCGGCCACGACGAGAAACAACAGCCAGTCGCACCGCAGCATCACGATCGCGGTAAACACCATTTGCCCGAACTGGATCGCGCTGACGAACATCACATCCTGAATGCCGACGCGCAGCGACTCCACGTCGCTCGTCACACGGCTGATGATTCGGCCGAGTTTCACCCGGTGAAAGAAACTCATGGGTTGCCGTTGCGTCTTCGCAAAAATATCGGCGCGCAATCCGTTCACCACGGTCTCGCCGATTTCGAGCGCGTAACGCTGCCGCCAGTGGAAGAGCGTGTCGGTGGTCAACGCCAACAACCCGTAGCCGAGCACCGCCCAGGGCAGCGCCCCGACGTCGTGCCGCGCGATGGGTCCGGAAATAATCGTAGCCGAGGCCCAGACGAGCGCGGGCAACTGGGCCGAACGGATCAAGGTCAGCCCGAGCAAAATGTTTAGTTTTCGCTGCACCGGCCGCGCATAGGTAAACATTCGCCGGATCAAGCCCCACTCGAGTGGTTTAAACTGCTCCTCTTCCTCGTCGTCGTCCTGCGGACGGCGCACCAGTCCGACGTCGCGAATCTTGGCGGGAATTTCGCTCACGCGGCGCCCTCCCAAAAAATCGTTCTCATTCTCCTAATCGTTCTCATTCTCCCGCCCTCGCTCGATTCATCCCGAAGGAGAGAACGATTAAGATAAGGAGAACGAGAACGATGCGGAGAACGGTAATTCACGCGGCGCCCTCCCGGAGTTTCAACTGCTGCAATTCGCGCCCGTCCACCAACTGGAGATCCGCCACGTGCAGATACGGACCCTCCTGCTTCATCAATTCATCATGCGTGCCGCGCTGCACGATGCGGCCGTCTTCCATCACGATAATGAAGTCTGCCCGCCGCAAGGTGCTGAGGCGATGCGCCACGATAAAGGTCGTGCGGCCGGCGATGGCGCGGTCGAGCGCCTCAAAAATTTCGTGCTCAGTCTCGCTGTCGATCGCCGCCGTCGGATCGTCGAGCAGGAGGATCGCCGGTTCGAGCAGCACGGCCCGCGCGATGGCGAGCCGTTGCCGTTGCCCGCCGGAGAGGGTGTTGCCGCTCTCGCCCAGCACCGTGTCGTAGCCTTTCGGCAAGCCCATGATGAAATCGTGCGCCGCCGCGATGCGGGCGGCCTTTTCAATTTGCCCGTGGGTCGCCTCCGGATGCCCGAACGCGATATTCGAAGCGACGGTGTTGGAAAACAGAAAGCTTTCCTGAAACACCAGACCGATGTTGCGCCGTAAATCGTCGAGGTTCAGCTGCCGTGCATCGATCCCGTCGATCAGCACGCGACCGGAGGTCGGATCAAAAAAACGCGGAATGAGGCTCATGAGCACGCTCTTGCCGGCGCCGGTGGCACCGAGGATCGCGACGCACTGTCCGGGCTTTACCGTCAACGTGAGGTCCCGCACCACGGCCTCCGCGCCGTCATAGGTAAAGGAAACATTTTCAAAGGAAACTTCGCCGGTGAATTTCGGCCGACGCACCGCCTCCGGCGCGTTTTTCACCTCGACGGGCGCATCAACGATCTCGAACACCCGGCGCGCTCCGATCAACGATTGCTGCACGCTGTTCACGATATTGGCGACGTTGTTGATCTGTCCGGAAAACTGCTCCAACAAACCCGCGAACACGATCAGCCCGGTGCCAAAGGGCAACTTTCCCTGCGCCACCAGCCAACCACCGTAACCGAGCAGCACCATGATATTGATACGCGTGAGAAAACCAATCGCCGGCGTGAAGAGACTCAAGCGCCAGAAAATCCCGGTCTGTTGGTCGTAACAGGCTTGGTTGGCCGCCTCGAACTTCGCGCGATTCTCCGCTTCACGACCGAAGCCCTTCGTGACGGCAATGCCCTGAATGCTTTCCGCAAGCGTCTGCACCATGCGCTCGACCAGGGTGCGGTTGTGGGCGTATTCCGGCTGAATTTTTCGCGAAAACCACGCCGACATCAACCAGAGCACCGGCGTGGTGGCCAAACAAGCCAGCGCGAGTCCGGGGTGCAGGCTCACCATGTAGACCACATAGACCGTCAGCGAAATCACCATGATCACGCTTTGCATGAGCACCTGATCGACAAACATTCGCACCGCCTGCACATCGCCGGTCACCCGCGTGATGATCGAGCCCGTCGAGTTGGCATCAAAGAAACGGAAACTCAAACGCTGGAGTTTTTCATAAACCTCGGCGCGCAAATCGACCACCAGCTTTTGCTGCACCAGCAGGTTGATCGATACGGCGTAAGTGTAGTTCAGGAACGCCCGGCCAAGCGCGAGCAACAGAATTAGACCGGCCAGGAGGCTGAGCACGTGCAGCGGCGGCCAGTGCGCCGGCAGAGAAAAATGGAGCTGGTTCGCCTCCAGCGGCGTGCCATCCATTTTGTGGCGAATGTAATCGATTCCCAGTCCGGTGAAACTGAGTCCAACGATGCCCATCGTGAGCAACAGAAGTTGGATGCCGAGGACCTGCAGACAGTGGAGCCGGTAGCGCCATGCCAGTCCAAAAAGCCGACGGACCAGCACCCAATTCGAGGGTGCGGCATTCGGCGCAGGCTGGGAAGCGGTGGACATGTGGACCACCACCCTACGCCCACGCCCCGTTGGCGCACGTAATATTTTTCGCTGCGACCCGGCTTCGCTTCACTGGCCCGTCCAGCTACCGGCGCTGCGCCGGTGGTTGCGCAGGCATCGGTTGCGGCTGGGCCGGCAGATTGACCTGCTGCGCCGCCTGTTCACGCAACGCGCGTCGCCGAGCCACTTCCGAGGCCACCGCCTCGAGCCGCTTCGCCTCGTCGACTGGCGTCGGATTGACGACCACGGCCTGCGTCACCGCTGCCGGGACATTGCTCATTGCCGGTGGTGGCGGGGCGGCCTGCGCCGCTGCGCCCGACGAAACGATCCTCGAAACGCGTTGTGCCAACGTCAGCGTGCGGCCCTGGTGCTCGACCTCGAGGGTCTCGCTGTCTGGCGGGCCGCCAAATTTTTTTGCCACGAGATCCAACGTTGCGTCGCGCTCATTCAGCTTCACCCACGCGCCGGCCTTCCGCGCGGGGTCGTAAACCCGAAAGCGCATGCCATCGGGCGTGTCCATGAACCCGCGAAATTCCAAGGGCGCTCCGGCTGTCGGGACATTTGAACTGGCTGCGGCCGGGGGCATAAACGGCGACGATGACACGGGCTGACCGACCGCCATACCCACCACCGCCCACACAATACCTGCGAGGACTACAGAGCACGGATTGAAGTTACGGGGCGGCATGTCGCGGGACGCAAAGAGAAGGACGCTCCGCACGCGCGTCAAGCGACGGGTATGTTCGCTACAACAGGGTCCCGTGCATGAAGAAGAACGCCACGCTGAAATAGATGATCAGCCCAGTCACATCCACCAAGGTCGCGACAAACGGTGCGCTTGAGGTCGCCGGATCGAACCCGAGTCGCTTCAGCACGAGCGGCAGCATCGAGCCCATCAACGAGCCCCACAGCACGATGCCCACCAGCGCGAAGCCCACCGTCAATCCGACCAGCAACCAATGCGGACCGTAAATATTCGAAAACAAGGTCCAGATCGCGATCCGCAGGAAGCCGATCGATCCGAGGATCAGGCCCAGCGCGGTGCCCGCCGCAAGTTCCCGTCGCATGATTTTCCACCAGTCGCGCAGTTTGAATTCTCCGAGCGCCAAGGCGCGAATCACGAGGGTCGCCGCCTGCGAACCCGCGTTGCCGCCGGAGCTAATCACGAGCGGAATAAACAGTGACAACACGATGGCTTTCTCCAGTTCCCCTTCAAAATAACTCATCGCCGTCGCCGTCAGCATCTCCCCCAGGAAGAGCACAACGAGCCAGCTGGCGCGTTTCTTTACCATGCGCGACAGCGCGATCGTGGTGTAGGGCTCGTCGAGCGCCTCGCTGCCGCCGAGCTTCTGGATGTCTTCGGTCGCTTCGGCCTCCGCGACGTCGAGCATGTCGTCCACCGTCAAGATGCCGATGAGTTTTCGGTTTTCATCCACCACGGGCAGCGCCACGCGGTCGAATTTCTTGAAATAGCCCAGCGCCTTCTCCCGGTCATCGGTGGGCGCCAACCAAGTGTAGTTGCCGTCGAGTAGCGCGCTGACCAACCGGTCGAGCGGCGCGAGCAACAGACGCCGCACCCGGATGTCGTCAATCAGGAGCCCGTCGGCATCCACGACGTAAATGATGTTCAGCGTCTCGCGGTCATAACCGTGCTCCCGAATATAATCGAGCGCCTCGCGCACCGTCCACTCCGGGTGCACCGCTACGAAGTCCAACGTCATCATCCGGCCCACACTGTGCTCGGGATAGGCCAGCAACGCCTTCGCCACCTGCCGCTCGTTCGGCGACAACATCGCCAACATCTGCATCGCCACGTCGAGCGGCAGCTCATTGAGAAACGCCGTGCGATCATCCGGCGGCAGGGCGTTGAGCAGCGCCGCCGCCTGATCCTGGGTCAGCACCTTCAGCAGCTTCTTCTGCGCATCGAGCGGCATGTAGGTGAAAACCGTCGCATCGAGCTCGCGCGACCCCACCCGAAACAGCGCCGCCAACTCCTCCACCGGTAGATCCGCGATCACCGGCGCGATGTCCATCGGCAGCCACGGCTCGAGATATTTCTTGAGCGCCGCAAGATCCTTGCGGGCGATCAGCGCGGAGATTTCGGCTTTGACGTTGGCCTGAGCGGGCATGCGGCGGAGACAGGCACACCCGTGGACGCATTTCAATCTCCGTGGGTGATAAACGCGCGACGTTTTCGGCCTTGGAGGTTTTCCGGAGCGCTGCCAGTAGTCACCCTATGCGCCGCTCCTTCTTTCCTTTGCTCGCCGCCGCACTCATCGCGCTTTTCCTCGCGGCCTGCACCCGTCCGACCCCCGTCGGCTGGCAAGGCTACCTGGAAGGCGAATTCGTTTACGTCGCCGCACCGCTCGCCGGACGCCTCGATTCCCTCACGGTCACCAAGGGCGGCCGCGTCGCCGCCGGCGCTCCCTTGTTCACGCTCGAACACGCCAGCGAACTCGCCGCCCAACGCCAGACCGCCGACCAACTCCGCTCCGCCCGTTCGCGTCTGGCCGATCTCAAGAAAGGCTCGCGCCCCACCGAACTCGCCGCCCTCGAATCCCGCCTCGCCCAGGCGCGTTCCAGCGCCGAGCTCTCGCAACTCGAGTTCGCCCGCCAAGAAACTCTCTTCAAAACCAACGTCATCGCCGCCGCCGAGCTCGACCGCGCGCGCCTCACCCACCAGCGCAATACCCGCGCCCTCGACGAGCTCTCTGCCCAACTCGCCACCGCCGGGCTCGGCGCGCGCACCGACACCATCGCCGCCGCGACGGCCGATGTCAGCGCCGCCGCCGCCGCCCAAGAGCGCGCCGATTGGAACGTCGCGCAGAAAACTCAATCTGCCCCGAGCGCCGCGCTCGTCTACGATACGCTCTACCGCACCGGCGAATTCGTCGCGGCCGGTCTGCCCATCGTCGCGCTGCTCCCGCCCGAAAACATCAAGGTCCGCTTCTACGTTTCCGAATCCGATTTCGCCGCGCTGAAAACGGGCGACGCCGTGCGCGTTACGATCACCGGCCGCCCACCGCTCGAAGCGCGCGTCAGTTACCTTTCTCCTAAACCCGAATACACGCCGCCCGTGCTCTACAACCGCGAGAACCGCGCGAAGCTCGTCTTTCTCGTCGAAGCCCTTTTCACCGACCCCGCCGCCGCGCGCGATCTTCACCCCGGCCAACCCGTCGACGTGCAGAAGTAGGGCCGGGTCTCCGAACCACCCTCCGCGCCACCGTCATCGCCGCCGCCCATGTCAGCCGCCCCCGCCGCCCCTTCCGACTTCGCCATCGACGTCACCGGCGTAACCAAACGCTTCGGCTCGAAAACCGTCGTCAACGCGATCGACCTGCGCGTGCGCCGCGGTGAAATCTACGGTTTTCTCGGGCCCAACGGCAGCGGCAAAACGACGTTTATCCGCATGCTTTGCGGCCTCCTCACGCCCGACGCCGGCACCGGCACCTGCCTCGGCTACGACGTCCGCAGCCAACAAGCCGACATCAAGCGCCACGTCGGCTACATGACGCAGAAATTCAGTTACTACGAAGACCTGAGCATCCGGGAAAACCTCGATTTCATCGCACGGCTCTACGCTATCCCCGACCGCCGCGCCGCCGTGCAGCACAGTCTCGATCGTCTCGGGCTGGCCAATCGTAGCCACCAACTCGCCGGCCAGCTCTCCGGTGGCTGGAAACAACGCCTCGCCCTCGCCGCCTGTCTCATCCATTCGCCGCAACTCCTCCTCCTCGACGAACCCACCGCCGGCGTCGACCCGAAAGCGCGCCGCGAATTTTGGGACGAGATTCATCGCCTCGCCGCCGAAGGTCTCACCGTGCTCATCACGACGCACTACATGGACGAGGCCGAGCGCTGCCACCGTCTCGCCTACCTCGCCTACGGCAAACTCCTCACCCATGGCACGCTCGACGACGTGCTGGCGAGCGCCCACCTCACCACCTGGGTCGTCACCGGCCCCGACCTGCTCGACCTCGCCCAAAAACTCCGTGGCCTTCCTGGCATCGAACAAGTCGTCGCCTTCGGCACCACGCTCCACGTCAGCGGACGCGACGCCGCCGCGCTCGAAGCCTCGCTCATCGCCGTCCGCCAGCCGCGCCACGAATGGAAGAAAATCCGTGCGGGCCTCGAAGATGTGTTCATCAGTTTGATGGACGCCGCGAAGGATAATTTCGCATGAGTGCGTCGCGTTTCACGCTCCATCGCCTCTGGGCCATCGTGCTCAAGGAGTTTATCCAAATGAAACGCGACCGGGTGACGTTCGGCATGATGGTCGGCATCCCGCTGATGCAGCTCATGCTCTTCGGCTTCGCGATCAACTCCGACCCGAAGCACCTGCCGACCGCCATCCGCGCCGCCGACCAGGGACCGTTCGCCCGCACCCTCGTCGCCGCGCTTCGCACCAGCGGCTACTTCACGCTCACGCACGAAGCCGCCACCGAAGCGGAAGCCCGCCGCCTGCTCCAACTCGGCGAAGTGCAATTCGTCATTAACATCCCCGAGGATTTTTCCCGCCGCCTCCTCCGTGGCGAACGCCCCTCGCTGCTCATCGAGGCCGATGCCACCGACCCGTCCGCCACCGGCCCCGCCCTCAACGCCGTCCGCGCCATCGCCGATCACGTCCTCGACCGCGACCTCACCGGCCCGCTCGCCCGCCTCCGCGCGAAGGCCGGTCCGCTCGATCTCCAACTCCACGCTCATTACAACCCAGAGAACATCACTCAATACAACGTTGTCCCCGGCCTGATGGGCGTCGTGCTCACGATGACGATGGTGATCATCACCGCCCTCGCCATCACCCGCGAACGCGAGCGCGGCACAATGGAGAATCTGCTCGCCACCCCGGTGAGGCCCTTCGAGGTGATGCTCGGCAAAATCATCCCCTACATCGTCGTCGGCTACATCCAAATGACGCTCATTTTGGTCGCGTCCTATGTGGTGTTTCGCGTGCCGATGATCGGCAGTCTGCCGCTGCTTTACGCCGTGTCGTTCCTGTTTATCGCCGCCAATCTCGCGATGGGCATCACGTTTTCGACACTGGCGAAAAACCAGCTTCAAGCCGTGCAGATGGCGTTCTTTTTCTTCCTGCCGTCGATCTTGCTCTCGGGTTTCATGTTTCCGTTTCGCGGGATGCCCGAGTGGGCGCAATGGGTGGGCTCGATTCTGCCGAACACCCACTACCTCCGTATTGTGCGCGGCATTTTGTTAAAAGGAAACGGCCTCGCCGAAATCACCCCCGAACTCTGGCCGCTGCTCGCCTTCCTCGTGGTGGCGATGGCCGTCGGTGTGAAGCGCTACCGGCAGACGCTGGATTAAAATGGGACCAGTCTCCGACCGGCCCCAGGAGCGCGGACTTGACCTAGATGCGGCGAGTAATACCGCTATTACCCGCCATGCAGACCCTCTCCGTCAGCAAACTCACCAGCAAAAGTCAGGCAACCATCCCCGGCCGCGTGCGCGAGAAGCTGCGGCTCAAGCCAGGCGACTCAGTAGCGTTCAAATTTCGCGACGGTCACATCTTTCTTCAAAAAGCCCGGGCCGCCGACCATGTGTTTGCCAAGGCCGTAGTCGAAACGCTGAGCGACGAGTGGCATTCGGCCAACGACGAGCGCGCCTACCGTGACCTTTAAGGCCTTCGAGGTGGTCGTGGTCCCGTTTCCGTTCACGGACAGCGCCGCAACCAAGCGGCGCCCCGCGCTCGTGCTCTCCTCCCAAGGCTTCAATGATCGCGCCGCGCACCTCGTGTTGGCGATGATCACGAGTCATGAAAACCGCGGCTGGCCACTCGATGTGGAACTGCGCGACCTCGCGGCAGCCGGGCTCAGCCATCCCTCGGTGGTGCGGATGAAGCTCTTCACGCTCGACGAGCGCTTTGTCCTGCGGAGAGCGGGCTCGCTTGCAGCGCCTGATCGGGCAGCCGTGCGACGCGCGCTGGCGATGCTGCTGCCGGCGAATGAAGTAGAAGCGCGGGCGTCTCGCCCGCCATGATCTCACGCCGAAGCGGGGGGGCTGCCCGCACTCCCGCCCTACGGCACCTCGTAAACCTCCACGAGTGTCAGCCCGCCACTGCCGCTCACACCGCTTACCTGCGCCGTATAGTTGCCAGGAGCCAGCGTGACGAGGATCGCCGCGTCCTTGCTCGTGGTGCCGAGCGCAAACGCCCCGACACTCGCAAACGCCGTGGCGAGCGTGACCCCTCCTCCCCAGTTGTCGTTCGTGTTAATCACCGTCTGACCGGAATAGAGATCAAGTTTCGGATCCGCCATGGTGCCGGGAATGCCAAACGGCGCTACGCCCAAAGTGGGGCCAACCGCGCGAATCAAGATCTGTTTCGCCGTTGCACCTCCCACCACGAATCCAGCCGTCAGGGTTTCTCCGGCATTAATCTGCTTGAGCACCGAGACATTGACGAGCCGCGGTGTCGTCGCGACGAAAGACCCGGCAGCGGTTGCGTCGTAGAGCTCGGCGATGACCGTGCCAGTGGAGCCGGCGACCCCGCTCACTTGCACCGTGTAACCGCCGGAAGCCAACGCGGGGTTGAACACCGCAGCATCACGCGAACCAACCGCCGTGTAGGCAAACGCCCCGACCGAAGCGAAGGCGTTGCTCAGCGCGGCGGTGCCACCCCAGTTATCGTTGGCAGCAACCACCGTCTGGCCGCTAAATAACTCGAGTTTCGGATCTGCCATCGGCGTTGCTACACCGAGTGCCGCGAGCGATGGTCCGGCAGCTCGCACCAGAATCGGCTTGGGGCCAACCGTGTTCGCACCACCGATCACGGTGCCAACCGTAAACAACGGGTCGGCTGCACTGATGGTCGTCAAAATTGAGAGATTAATCAGTCGCCCTGGATTGAGCGCCGTATTCGGCGGTAACACCGTCAACCGCGCCGGAAAACTCGTGAGCGTGCCCGTGGCGTCAGTCACGACGACATCGTAGGCCGCCGCATTCGCAGCGGAAACGTTGGAGAGTGACAGCGCATTGGCCGTGGCCCCGGGAATCACGACACCGTCTCTGCGCCACTGGTAGGTGAGCGTGCCGCTACCGGTAGCCGTCACGCTGATCGTCGCGGTGCCGCCGGCGGCGACAGTTTGCGCCTGCGGCGGAGACAGCAGGTAAACGTGCGACCCGGTGAGCGCGAAACTGGCCGACGAACTGGCCGCGAGCGCGTAGGCGCGCGGTAGGGCGGGCGGAATGTTGAGCTGACCAGAGGTGTTCGAGCCCCATGCCACGACACTGCCGTCGGCCTTGAGCGCGAGTGAATGAGAATTGCCTGTCGCAATGGCGATCACGTTGGACAATCCTGCCGGCAAGGTTGCTTGTCCGCGACTATTTGCGCCCCAAGCGACGACGCTGCCGTCGGCCTTAAGCGCCAGAGCGTATTGGGCTCCACCACTGGAGGCGATGGCGGTCACGCCACTCAAGCCCGTTGGAAATACGATGGCATCAATGAAGGTTGTTCCCCAGCGCACTACAGTGCCATCTGACTTGAGAGCGACGCTGAGGCGGTCGCTCGCAGCGATAGCGACGACACCCGAGAGACCTGCGGGCGGTGTGGCTTGGCTGCGAGTGTTGTCACCCCATGCGACGACTGTGCCGTCGGTTTTAAGCGCGAGCCCGTGATAGATGCCGACCGAGTGACCGCCACCGATAGCGAGTTGTTTGACGCCCGTGAGCCCGACGGGCGGTGTGGTCACGTTGCCGAGCGCTTCGCCCCAAAGCTGCACGGTGCCGTCGCGCTTCACGACGCCGCTGACATTTCCACCCGCCGCGACGGACGCGACATTGGCGAGTCCGGCGGGCAGTGTGGTTTGGCCATTGGTGTTGTCGCCCCACGCGACGACCGTGCCGTCGGGTTTGAGCGCGAGCGCGTGCAAATCGCCAGCGGCGATGGCGGAGACACCGATGAGACCGAAAGGCACATAGGTCTCTGGAGTCGGAACGATCGGAAGACCATTGCCATCGAAGATGAAAGCGTTTTCTCGGCCCCAAGCGGTGACGACATTCGGCGGTGTCACCGGCACTGTGACCTCAACATCGAGGTATTGCGCTGGCTCCGTGCCACCGCGCGCGACCGGCTTGATCGTGATTCCGTAGGCGGGATCGGAGAACGTGGCTCCGATGGCGAGCACAGCATCGTTGGCACTGACACCCGGCGTGGTGAGATCGAGCAGTTGGCTTTGCTGGAGGTTATTGAAACCCCATGTGACGTAAGCGCCGTTGGCCGTCGGCGTGCCGGTGGCAAAATTCTGGCGCAGCCCAACCCAATACGAACGCACACCATCGCGGAAAATCCGTAGCGCCAGCGGCTGCGTGCGCGGCGCATCCTTGCTGTCGAAACGGTAAACACGATAGGTGCCGCTCGTTGTGACTTTGGTCACGGCACTATCGGGCAGCCAGCCGAGAAGGTTCTTGGCCCACGGGCTGTAGTGATGCCGCCTGTCACGCGTCGTTCCGGTGGAACCCATCATATCGAACGGGTCACCGTATTCTAGGGTCGTGCCGGCAGAGGAAAGGGGATTGCCATCGGTGACACGCCAGAGATTCGCATGCTTCAAGCCGTGGGTATGGCCCAACTCATGTGAAAGCGTTCCAAGATTAAAGCTTGTCGAGCCATTGATCCAGACATTGGTCCCGCCCACGGTGCCCTCGCCGGCAAACGCGATCAGCGAACCGGGAATGCGCGGCGTGCTGATGTTGGCGAACACCACGATGACTCGATCGTAAGTAGCCACGGTATAGTCAGCCCCAGCGAGCGTGCGTGCATCGGCGTGGAGCTGCCCCTCGTTAGCCGCGAGCGCGTAAGCGCTGGCCGTCTGTGGCAGGCGATAAACCTTGGTGCTCACCGTGGCCACGAGCGTGGCTTGGCCATAGCTGGCCTCCTCCAAGAAGGGCTTGGCGGCGGTATCCATCACGCTCTGCGCCGCCGCCGCCGTGATCGGCTCACCGGCCACGTCGGAAAAATCGACCCGGACCACGAGCATTTGCATGGTCCCGATGGTGTGTGACGTCGGTGCATCGGCTTCGACGCCGGGCAGGGTGGTGCGGCCGTCCCCACTACGCAGCGCTGCGACGCGCGGTCCCGGACCTTCTTCCGCGTCGGTCAGGCGCTGCTCAAACGTCTCCAGCATGTTTTCGCCTCCGCAAAATTCCACCACGCGGCCCTCCGCTTCGACGACGGTCAGGGCGTCGGCATTGAACTCGGCGGCAAGCGAGAGGAGCGCAATAGGCAAGTCCGAAACCGGGCACTCGGCCCCCGCAGTGCTCGCTGGTATCTCGCCCGGCTCCAACACGCGCAGCGGGCTCTCGTGCAAAGCGAGGTCGCGGTCGAGGGCGATACCATGCAGTGAAGCGCCCTCCTTGGTGAGCTGCGCCTCGCGGCGTCCATAGGGATGCGCCGAGTAGCTCACCCCGTTCAGCAGCGCGATCCGCCGATACGCAGGGCGCGCCTCCGTTTCTCCCGGCGCGAGCTGCGAGGCCAGCAACGCGTATTCACCCCGCCCCGCGACCCGCGTCTCCAACTCTACCAGCACTGCCGATGGCAGCGACTGACGCAACACCGCCGGGACCGTGATCGCCAGGGCGCGCTGCGGATCGGTCTTGATGACGTTCAACATCTCCGTCCGCCGCGCCCGCGCGAGTGCCACACCCTCCGCTTCGAGTGAGACCCGGGCCGCGCGATCCTCCGTGGCACGGTAGCGCTCCGCCCACGCGCGAAACGCGGCCATCGCCGGCGGCAGCTCGCGATTCCACCCCTGCGCGTAGGCGAGGCGCACGAGCGTTTGCGCGCGCACGGACTCCTGCGGTTCGAGGGCGGATGCCGGCAACGGCACTTCGGCGCGGGCCTTGGCTTTCACGGTAGCGGCCACGTCGCCGGCCTCTGGCGAACCCGACGGTGGAATCTGCCACCGAACGAAGCCGAGCACCAAAATGAGCAGAACTAAGAACCCGAAAGATCTGGAACGCATAAGGGGAGGGTAGGCGATTGCGCGTGCAGCGCGCTTCCCCACTTTCTCCAGACCTTCGGCGTTGGCGAGAAAACTCTCGCCAGAATTGTCAGCCCTTGCCGCCGACCATCGCCTTCGCCACCGGCCCGTCGAGATGCATGACCGACGTCGGAAACGCAAACGACAGCCCACGCGCCGCGACCGCGCGCATGATCGCAAGATTCATCCGCTGCTTAATGGCGAAGCCCTTCTTCAGATCGGAATCCCGGCTCACATAGACCACCCACAGATCGAGCGACGATGCGCTCAAATCGCGGAAATAAACCATCACCGAAGTCGGATCGATCTCTGCCTCCGCCAACAAAATTCCCCGGATATCTTCCACGATCGCCGCCACCTGATCCGGTGTCGTGTCGTAGGTCAGTCCAATCACCTGCTCGACGCGGCGCTGCGTGAAACGCGAGAGATTCACGATCGCTTCGGAGGACACCATTTTGTTCGGCATCACGACCAGCGACTTGTCCAGCAGCCGAATTTTCGTCGAACGCAACCCGATGTCTTCGACCGTGCCCGTGTGGGCACCGATCTTCACCGTCTCACCGATCTTGAACGGCTGGTCGATGGCGACGACGAGAGAGCCGAAGAGGTTGGCGATCGTGTCCTGCGCCGCGAGGGCGAAGGCCAGTCCGCCGATGCCGAGACCTTGGAGGATCGTCGAGACGTTATACCCGAGGCTCTGGATCGTCATCAACGTGCCCACCACCACAAACACCGCGATGAGCGATTTCTTAATCCACGGCATGAAGGCCGCGATGCCCATCTGCTTGTCTTTCGCGATCTCGGCGGCGTGGTCGATGATCGCGTCAAACGCGCGTAACAGCCCCCAGAACGTCACCAGGGAAAACGCGACCGTGGACCCTGCGGCGATACTGCGATCCGCCGTCTCGGACAGCTTGAGCACCTTCAGCGCCGCAAAAATGCCCGTCACCATCACAAACGCCGCCACCGGCGACTCCATTGCCGGGAAAAGTTTGTCGTCGAGGGTCGTCTCGGTCTTTGCGGCGAGTTTCTTGAGTTGGTTGAAAATAATCGTGGTCACGAAACGCCGCAGCAAAATCGCACACACAATAAACAGTCCGCTGATTACGTAATGCGTCACGGTGTTGTCTCCCCCGGTCTTCGCCCCGAACCACCCGAGCACGACGTCGACCAAATGCTCCAACAAATCGGGCCGCCGCCCGGCCGTCGCCACCTCTTCGCCTGCCTCGGCCGCCACCGCCGCAAAGGCCACCGAGGTTCCGAGGAGTGTGAACGCACAAAAACCAAGGTTGAATAAACGCTTCATAGATGACTGCGATTGAAGGACCGACCCCGGAGGTGTCAAAGCGCTTTGCCCGGGCCACCTGGCTCCCCCGTTTGCGCCGCCCCACTTGTCGATTGGAGCCCGGGGCCAGTGATTCCAGCGCACCACTCCCCGCTTGCCCGCCGCACCCTGAGCCGACCAAGCTCCGCCCCCATGTTCCCGTTTTTCGCTGCCATCGATGCCATGCCCCTCTGGGCGTGGGGTGCATTCTTCCTCTTCATCACCGCCATGCTCGCACTGGACCTCGGTGTGTTTCAGCGCGACTCGCACGTCGTCTCCATGAAAGAAGCGCTCGGTTGGTGTGCCGTCTGGGGCACGCTCGCCCTCGCGTTCGGCGGCGGCGTCTGGCACTTTCGCGGGGCCGAACTCGGCCAGCAATTCCTCGCCAGTTACCTCATCGAGCTGTGCCTGAGCGTCGACAACGTCTTCGTCTTCATTCTCGTCTTCGCCTACTTCAAGGTCGCACCACGTTACCAACACCGCGTGCTCTTCTGGGGTATCATCGGTGCGGTCGTGATGCGGGCGGTTTTCATTTTGGTCGGGGTCAGTGTCATCGCCCGTTTTCACTGGGTGCTCTACCTCTTCGGCGCCTTCCTCGTCTACACCGGCGTAAAGATGGCCCTTCCCAGTGAAGACGCCGAGGTCGACCCCGAGCACAACGCCGCCGTGCGGCTCTTCCGCCGCTTCTTCCCCGTCGCCCCGCACAACGACCACGGCCATTTCTTCACGGTCCACCAGGGCCGGCGCATGGCCACGCCGATGTTCATCGTGCTAATCGTGATCGAGACCACCGACGTCGTCTTCGCCCTCGATTCCCTGCCCGCCGTGCTCGCGATTACGAAGGACAGTTTCGTCGCCCTCACCTCGAACATCTTCGCCATTCTCGGTCTGCGCTCACTCTACTTTGCGCTCAGTGGCATTATGGGGCTCTTCCGCTTCCTCAAGATTGGCCTCGCCGTAATCCTCTCTTTTATCGGCACCAAAATGTTGATCGAGCACTGGGTGCAGATCTCGACCAGCGCCTCTCTCCTTGTCATCGGTGCCGTCCTCACGACCTCGGTGCTCATGTCGGTTTTAATCAAACAGCCGCCCAAGGCCGAATGACGGAGCGCGCGGCGCCCGACCCCGGCGCGGCCAGGTTACTCCAGAAACCTCGCCGCCCACTCCGCTCGCGCCAGCGACCGCGGATGCCATTCGCCGAAAATCCGGTAACGCCACCGTGCCACCATCCGGTAGCCCGCATCCCGCCACCCGGGCGGAAACACCGCGAGCAATCCCGCCAGCCCCCGCGCCGGCCCGCCCACCGCACGCAGCGCCGCGATCACCCCGTCGGTCCGCAACAGAAAGGCTTTTTCCTCGCGCCGCTCCCAATTTGGCACGAACACCAACGAGTCGAAATCCTCCGTCGGTAAACCCGCCGCCCGCAAATACGCCTGCGCCGCCGAACCCTGCAATGGCGCATACGTTAGGCGCCCGCCACGGTCCAGCCGCAGGAGTAACCGCACAATCCGATTGCACAGCCCGCACGCGCCGTCGAAGAGCAGCACCGGACCGGCCGGGGAAAGTTCAAGTGATGGCACCATAGCGAGCACGCCCACCATGCGCCAACCCCACCAAAAAGAAAGCTTCCCGCTCCCGCATTTTCTCGCCCGCACGGTCCTCGCCACCCCACCGATCCACCTTCGCATCGAAAACCCCCTCGACGCCTTGTGCAATGCACCACACGGTTAAGTCTCCCACTCCGCCCAGCACGGAAACTACTGTCCGCCTCTCGAACGGCCAATCTGATCCACCACCGACCCGCCATGAATATCATCACCTGCCCTTCGGCACGCCTCCCGCTCGCCCTCTGCGCCCTGATCACCGGCGCGCTGCTTGCACCACTCGCCGTCGGCCAGACCGCACCGGCCACGTCGTCGCCGACCTCAACCTCGGCGGCGAACTCCGCCAAGACGGACGAAGCCGTGACCCTTTCCGTTTTCACCGTCTCCGAGGAAAAAGGCCTCGGCTACGAGTCGATGCAAACCACCTCCGGTATGCGCACCGCCCAGGAGCTGAAGAACGTCGCCAACTCCATCTCGATCATGAACTCCCAGTTCATCGAGGACCTCGGTCTCACCACGATGGAAGAGATGTCCACCTGGATGGTTTCCGGCGAATCCAACCCCGACCCCAACGCCCTCGTGCAGAGCCGCGTCATTCTCCGTGGCGTCCCCAACGCCTACGCGCTCCGTAACGGCTGGATCTGGTATTCCCCGATGGACGCATTCTCCACTGAGAAAGTCGAAGAGCTGCGCGGCCCGAACGCCTTCCTCTACGGCGAGGCCGACGTCGGTGGCGCCAACAATCAGATCACCAAACGCGGCCTCCTCAGCCGCGATCTGTCGCGCACCAAAATCATGGCCGGCAGCGACAACCTTTTCCGCGCGGAGATCGATCTCAACCGCCGCCTGATCCACAACAAACTCGCCGTGCGTCTCTCCGCGGTGAATAGCCATAACGATTCTTGGATGGACAACGTCCGCCGTGATTTCCGCGGTATCTACAGCGCCATCACTTACCGCCCGGCCCAGCAGACGATGATCACCGTGATGGCCGAGCACGACCGCACTGCCTCCGTCCTCTCCCAAGGCATGATGGTCGACGCCTACTCCCGCACCGCCACCGCCACCCTCGGCGCCGTCGGTTACCTCTACAACACCGCCCTCGGCACCGGTTACCGCGCCCAAGGTCGCGTCATCAGCACCGGCGCTGGCGTCGCAGTCGTCGATCCTAACCTCATTCCCAAGCGCACGCAGATCAACGGCCCCAACGCCACTTACAACAACGCGACGACCTCCGTCACCCTCGAAGTCAACCAAGACATCGGCAAGAATCTCCACCTCCAACTCAGCGGAAACTTCTATCAGCAAAACCTCGAGAGCTGGGGCGCCAGCGCCCGCAATATCACGCGCGACCGGAGCCCGCTCCTCGCCAACGGCCAGGCTAATCCGTATTTCAACGAGCTCTACACCGAGTATTTCCGCACCCACGCCATGAACGGCAACTCGGTCCGCGATATCCGCCTCTCCGCCGTCTACGACCTGAACTTCAAGTGGATGAAGCAACAGTTCATCGCGAACGTGCAGCAACACCAGGACACCCCGGGGCAGAAAAAAGCCAAATACGCCGAGTATCTCGATCCCACGAACCCCAACTGGGTCGGCACCATCAATCCCGCGATCACGCAGGCCGCCTTCGTCGCCAACCGCACCGTCTTCACGAACAATCGCTTCACCCGCCGCTATTATTTGCGCGACGGCCTCGATTCCTCCCGCACCGCCGATCTCGGACCCGTCCCCGGCGTATCGGCCTACTATCCCGATCTGTCCAATGCCATCGCCGCCACCGGACAGTTCATCGACCGCCGTTTCTACACGCCGTCTTGGGGCGTCGGCGCATCCGGCTCCTACTTCAAGGATCACCTCTTCACGATGATTGGCTACCGCCAGGACAAATTTAACATGAAGACCACGCGCGGCATGGTGCGCGCACAAAAAGAGTGGGAAGTCGATTACATCGAAGCGTTCAACACCCCCGCCCAACAGTTCGTCCGCTACAAAGTCGACGGCGCGAACTACGGCGGCGTGCTCCGCTTCAACGACATGTTCGCCGTCGGCTACAATTACGCCCAGTCCTTCCGCATCTCCGTCGGCCAAGGCAACGCGACGTTCAACGCCGGCGAACTGTCGAGCATCCCCGTCGGCGAAGGCCGCGACCTCTCCGCCCGCCTCACGCTCTTGAAGGGCAAGCTCGAGCTAAACTACGTCAACTATAACAACTATACGCCCAACGCCCGCTTTGCCGTCCCCGGCGTGACCGGCGCGTTTCGCGACGAGATGGCCGCCAACTTCGGCAGCGGGTTCGACGTCACCGCCACCGGCGACTACCAGACCACGCGCACCAAGGGCAACGAAGTCGCGGCCATCGCCAACCTCACCCGTAACTGGCGCTTGAGCGTTTCTTATTCGGACAACGACGTCGCCAACGTCGACCGCGTGCCGATCCTCAAAGGGTTTCAGGCCGAAGGCAAAGCCCTCAACAAGCCGACGCCCCTGCTCAACGATCTCATCTCCACTGTGCCCGAAGGCGTGCCCAACGGCGGCTTCACCAAGGCCCGCGGAAATCTCGTGAGTCGCTATGCCTTCTCCCAAGGCACCCTTAAAGGCTTCGCGATTGGCGGCGGTGCCAACTGGCGGCTCCGCACCTACCGCGGCGCTGTCAATCTCACCGGCGCCGCCGGCGCGGCCTCGACCAATCTCTATTCACCGGCCTACACGCTTTACAACGCGTTCTTCAGCTACAACCGGAAGGTCCTCAACCGCAACACGACCTTCCAGCTCAACGTCGATAATCTCTTCGACCAGGACTACTACCGCTCCGCCGCCATCGGCTCCGCCTCGTGGGGCGACCCGCGTTCCTTCCGCCTGACGGTCTCGACCGATCTCTGAAGGTGGGCGGGCGCGTCCCTGCGCCCGCATTTCGAATTTCCAAAGCATCACGCCATGCGGGCACCGGGACGTGCCCGCCCACCCCAAATAAAACCGCCGGGACCGCTACCAACACGGCACCCGGCGGGTTGAAACGCGCAGCAACTCGTGCCCGCGGAAAACTTCGGTGCTTCGCTCAGTTCACCGCGATCTTGCGCGGCTTCGCGGCCTCATGCTTCGGCAGCGTCACCCGCAGCACGCCGTCACGCAGCTCCGCCGCGATCTTGTCGGCGTCGATGGCATTGTCGTGCGTCAGGACGAGCTCGTAGGCCGCGTCCGCGCTTTCACGATACACTGGCGTCCACGCTGCCGGACGCTGCCACGCGCGGCGACCCACCACACGGACTTGGTTTTCATCGGCGGTGATTTCAAGGCCATCCTTGGTCACACCAGGCAGGAAGACGGTGACCGCATACGCGTCGGCCGCCTCCTTGATTTCATAGTTTGGCTTCACGGTCGTGCCCAGCTCAGCGGCGGGAGCACAAGCGCAGGACTCAGTCGTGCGCGCGAAGGAGGGAATCAGATTTTGAATGAGAGACATGGTAGGAATAATTTTGAGTGGTTGCTTGAGTTTGGAATGAAGGCGAACGCCCGGCGGTTCACTGCACCGCGACGGTGATTTTCTTCGGCGCAGCGACTTCGCGTTTCGGCAACGTCACGGTGAGAACACCGTTTTCGTAAACCGCCGCGATCTTGTCGGTCTGCACTTCGTCGTTGAGCCGCAGCGAACGATTGAACGCGAAGGACTGCTCGGCCTGGCCCTCCGCCGCGGGCGTCTTGCGCGTTGCTGCGACGGTCAGGAAGCCGTTGACGACCTCGATGGCGATGTCGTCGCGGCTGACTCCGGGGAGTTCGGCGCGCACGGTGGTGTTCGCCTTGTCCTCGTAGAGATCGACGGGGAAGCGCGGAGCCTCCTGGCCGCCGACGAAACTACCGAGCGAAGCGGTAAACAAACGATCGATCTCGGTCTCAAGACCGGACCACGGCGAAGGTGAAGAGCGGCCCGAAAAGGGACTCAGGCTGCGATAGGATGGATAGGAATAACGAACGAGTCTCATGGTGATAGTCTCCGTTGGGAGTTGGTTTTCTGATTGGATGATTGAACGGCCTTACGAACTCCCCCTCTTTGCATACGCGGTGCCGGTCGGCCGAGCAGCGCCAAGTGCCGCAGCCACCGCCACTTGGTCGCTCCGCGCCAAACTGCGCTGGGAAATTCCGTCGCGCCCTGTGCCGTCTCACGTGGGAATTTTCGTCGCGACTCCGCGTCCGTCGTGGTGTCTTCTCCGGTTTTTCGCATGACCTTCGACTTCGATACCGCCATCCCACGCGCCGACAGCGACTCCCAGAAATGGCAAAAATACGCCGGCCGCGATATTCTGCCCATGTGGGTCGCCGACATGGATTTCAAGTGCGCCCCCGCCATCCTCGCGGCGCTGCACGAACGCGTGGACCACGGACTCTTCGGCTACTCCCGCCCCGTAAAGTCCACCATCGACTCCGTCGTCGCCGCCATGGAGCGCAACTACGGGTGGAAAATCGACGCCTCTTGGATCGTCTGGCTCCCCGGTCTCGTCGTCGGCCTCAACGTCACCGCCCAAGCCTTCGCCGAACCCGGCGACGAAGTCCTCACGCTCTCCCCCGTCTACCCGCCGTTCATGTCGGCGCCGAAAAACTCCGCACGTGCATCGGTGCAAGTCCCCTTCGAGCTTCGCAGCGGTGCTTGGACCATCAATTGGGATGCCCTCGAACGCGCCGTCACGCCGCGCACGAAACTTTTTTATCTCTGCAATCCCCACAACCCCCTCGCCCGCGTCTGGCGCCGTGAGGAACTCGTGCGCCTCGCCGAATTCTGCGTGCGCCACCAGCTCGTCCTCTGTTCCGATGAGATCCACTGCGACCTCATCCTCGATCCGGCGCTGACGCATTATCCTACCGCGCTCCTCTCGCCCGAAATCGCCGCGCGCACGATCACGCTCATGGCGCCGAGCAAAACCTACAACGTCCCCGGTCTCGGCACGTCGTTCGCCATCATCTCGGACGCTACGCTGCGCAACCGCTTTGTTCGCGCCACCGCCGGCATCGTCGCCGAAGTAAACAACCTCGGCTATGTCGCCTGCGAAGCCGCCTACCGCGACGGCGAGCCTTGGCGCCAAGCACTGCTCGCCTACCTCCGCGGCAACCGCGATCTGCTCCTCGCCACCGTCGCCCGCGATCTTCCCGGCATCGTGATCGAAGCCCCCATCGAGGCGACTTACCTCGCGTGGCTCAACGTCTCAGCCCTCGGCCTCGCTGATCCCATTGCGCATTTCGAAAAACACGGCGTCGGTCTCAGCGAGTGCTCTTATTTCGGAGCCGCGCGCGGCACCTACGTCCGCATCAACCTGGGCTGCACCCGCGCCACCCTCACGGAAGCTCTCCGCCGCATGAAACTCGCCCTCGCCGCCCGTTGACGGACCGGCGACTTGTCACCCAATAAGTTACCGTCGCCTTTTAAATCCGTTAGCCAACTCCTCCGTTTCGTCGACAATTATATTTTTGTGCAACGCCTCGCCCGTATCCTTTTTTTCACGGCTAGCTTCGCGGCGATCGCGCTTGCGCTCCGCCAGCACGGCTCGCTCCCCGCGCGCGTCGCCACGCATTTCGGCGCCGACGGACAACCCAATGGCTGGATGTCACGTGACGGCCACACCATCGGCCAGGTTGCTATTTCGTTTTTCATTGGCGGACTATTGGTCGCCCTTGCGCTCTATTTGCCCCGCGTGCCCGACCGCTTCGTCAACCTCCCGCACCGCGACTACTGGCTCGCACCAAAACGCCGCGCCGAAACCTTCGCGTGGCTCGGCTCGATGCTCTGCTGGCTCGGCGCGCTGCTGCAGGGTTTTCTCGCCTATGTCTTCCATGAAGTCTGGCGCGCCAACCTGGTCGCCCCTCCCGCGCTCCGGCTCAATTCCCTCTGGCTTCAAGTGAGTCTCTTTATCTTCACGGTCGGCCTCGTCATCACCCTCCTCTTCCGCTTCCGCCGCCCGGAGGGCGCCCGATGACCATGCGCCTCGGGCCCTACGAACTTTCGTCGAATCTCTTTCTCTCGCCGCTCGCGAGCTACACCAACCTGCCCATGCGCGTCACCGTGCGCGAACTCGGCGGACTCGGTTGGGCGACCACGGATCTGGTTAACGCCCGCTCCCTCCTCGAACGTAATCCCACGGCCCTCAAGCTCGTCGCCTCCTCCCCCGAGGATCGCCCGATGGCCATCCAACTTTTCGGCAGCGTGCCCGAAGAGATGCGTGACGCCGCTGTAATGTGCCAGGAACTCGGCGCGCAGTCGGTCGACATCAACATGGGTTGCCCCGTGAAAAAGGTGACGAAGATCGGCGGCGGCTCCGCCATGATGACCGAGCTCGACAAGACTGCCGCCCTCGTGCGCGGCATGATCGACGCCGTGAAAATTCCCGTCACCGCCAAGATGCGTCTCGGCTGGGACGA
>Ga0209829_10000477_pt1 | contig 36715 bp, 21 predicted proteins | sample C_140205_EF_Meta_FD_187311 | JGI IMG/M metagenome (GOLD analysis project Ga0209829, IMG submission 187311) | Freshwater microbial communities from Lake Croche, Canada to study carbon cycling - C_140205_EF_MetaG (SPAdes) (version 2) | ecosystem: Environmental > Aquatic > Freshwater > Lake... | reverse complement strand
GGCCGGGCTCTACCCCGATGAGAACGGCAACTGGGATCTCAGCCTGCTCGACAGGAACGGCGACTTCGACAAGGACGGCCAGAGCAACCTGCTCGAATACATCGCCGGCACGTTCGCCGGGGATGCCACAGAGACCTTCAGCCTGACCATCAAGGAGAAGCTGCCGCAGAGCGTGCGCTTCGAGTTCTACGGCATCACCGGCAAGGTCTACACCATCGAAAGCTCGCTGGACATGAAGACCTGGACGCGGGTGCCGTTTGCGGTTGGGGCTCCCGGCACCGGGGCGAACGGCTATCAGGCCACGGGTGTGGGGATTGTTTCCGTGTTCACCGCGCCGCGTTCCAGCACCTCAGAATTCTACCGCCTTTCCGTCCGATGAGATCCATTTTCCTCACCCTCGTCTCGCTACTCTTTGCCTCCACCGCCCACGCGCAGTGGAAGACCGAGACCTACACGCTCAAGGGCGGATGGAACTCCATCTACCTGCACGGGGATGCCAGCTACGACACCATCGACAACCTGCTGCCCAACACCGGCACCACCGCCAACATTACTGAAATCTGGAGCTGGAACCCCAATCCCGACCAGGTCCAGTTCATGGACTCGCAGATGATCCCGTCGGTCGGCACGGCCGAGTGGAGCGTTTGGAAACGCGGCGACAGTGCCTCGTCCACGCTCTCCAAACTGGCCGGGCAGCATGCCTATCTGGTCAAGTGCACCGGCACCGCGTCCTCCAGCTACACGGTCACGCTCAAGCAGTCCCCGCAGCTGCCGGGCAATTCCTGGGTCCGCAACGGCGCCAACCTGCTGGGGTTTCCCACCTTCAAGAACGGCAGCACGTTTCCGACCTTCGCCAGCTACTTCGCCACCTTTCCGGCGGCCATTGCCAGCAGTTCCAAAGTCTTCAAATACGCGGGTGGTGACTTGGGAGCCACCAATCCGGTCCAGCTATTCTCGACCTCTTCGGAGCGGGTGGACCGTAACCAGGCGTATTGGTTCTCCGCCAAGGTGGCGGGTGAGTATTACGCGCCGCTTGAGTTCAGCCTCAGCAGCAGCGACGGCTTGAACTTTGGCCGCTCGGGCTCGGACATCAAGCTGCGGATTCGCAACCGCACCAGTGCGGTCGTCACCGTGACGCTCGCGCCTACAGCCAGTGAGGCGGCTCCTTCCTACCAAACCACCGTCGCTGGCTCGGTCGCGCTGACCAACCGCAGCTTCAATGCCGCCACCGCCGCGTGGACCGAAACGGCGATGGGCGCTTCCAGCACGCAGGTGATCGCGCCGCAAAGCACGGTCGAACTGAGCATTGGAATCGACCGCACGGCGATGACCGGCGCGGCCAATTCCTTTTATGCCTCGCTGCTGCGGATCACGGAAAGTTCCAGTCTGATGGATGTTTATCTGCCGGTCACGGCGTACAAGGCCTCGCTCGCCGGATTGTGGGTAGGCGACATCAGCCTCAACAGCGTCAGCAACAAAGTCTCCAACCCCGCCCATGCAACGGCGACTCTGACCAATGGCGTGGTCACGGGGCTGACGGTCGATGGCTCAGGCGGTTTTGGTTACACCACCGCGCCCACGGTATCGATCACCGCGCCTGCTGCCAATGGAAACATCCAAGCCACGGCGAGTGCTGCGGTCAGCGCCGGCAAAGTCACCAGCATCACAGCCAGTGCCGTCGGTTACGGCTACTCGAGTGCGCCGGTGGTGTCGGTTTCCGCCCCACCGGCGTCGGTGCAAGCGGTGGGCACCTCCACGATGGTGACGGGTAGCAGCGGCTACCAGATTGGCAGTATCAGCGTGGTGAATGGTGGTTACGGTTACACCACTGCGCCAGCGGTCACGATCGAAGCACCGGTGAGCACCACCGCCACCGGTACAGCGGCACTTTCGGGTGCGACAGTGGGCAGCATCAGTGTGGATAACGGCGGCGGCTGGTACAGTTCGGCACCGACAGTGACGGTGGCCGCGCCCACGGTCCCTGTGAATGCAGTGGCTGCCACGCCTACCCTTTCTTCTGGAGCAATTTCGTCGGTGGCGGTCGCGACGGCGGGATCGGGCTACACCATGCCGCCGTTGGTCATTCCGGGTCCCCCCGCCACGGCGACCGCGCCCTTGGCCACCGCCACTCTCAGCGGCGGCAGCGTTGCCTCGATCAGTTCGAGTATCGTCGCCCCAAGCTACGGCCTTAATGGTTCGTTCTATTTGAATCGGACCAATGCGCTCAACCCCATCTCCCCCTTGCTCGCCACCACGCCGACTTCCACCTTCACCCAGACGGCAGCCATCAACTACAGCAGCATGCCGGCAGGGACTTTCCCGTCGCAGACCAGTGCGGATGCCTTCACGGTCCTGTGGGAAGGTTGGTTTGATGTCACTAAGGAGGGTACGGGTATCTACACCTTTGGCACCCGGAGTGACGATGGCAGCATGATCTTCATCGATCTCAATGGCGATGGCGATTACGCCGATGCCGGCGAAACGATCGTCAACAACGATGGTAATCATGCCGAGGTCAATGTCGTTGGTTCGGTCAACCTCACTCAGAATTATGTAAAAATCGCGATTCCCTATTATGAGTCTTCGGGTGGCGAGGTCATGAACTTTCGCTTCAAGAAGGGGACCTACACGGATTTTAACCTGCTCGACACCCTTCAAGCCGACAGCGGTCATTTCCGGACCAGCTTACCAGGTGGCCGATACAGCGCGAATCCGACCGTCTCCATCAGCGCACCGCCATTCGCGATGCCTCCAATCGCAACGATCACTGGAACCACGTGGACGATCACTAAAGTCTTCTCCGGCAGCGGCTATGCTACCGTGCCGACGGTGACCATTTCCGGCGGCATCGGCAGCGGTGCCACAGCGACGGCGAAATTGGGTCTGACGAGCAATAGTTTCACCCTGAATTCAGGGAATGTGGTTTACTCGGTCGCGCCGACCGTGACCATCTCGGGTGGTGGTAGTCCGACTACCACGGCGACGGCGACGGCAGTTTTGACAAATGGTGTGGTGACGGGAATCACCCTGACGAACATGGGGGTGGGTTACACCACTGCGCCAACGCTTACTTTCAGCGGCGGCACTGTGACTTCGGGTGTGGTTTACCCGACGGCGGTCGGCAATGCCACCCAATTCGGGGTCAGTACGATTACCAAAGGAGTGAACGGAACCTACACCGTAGCCCCGACCACGGTTTCTCTCACTGCGCCACCCACCACCGTCCAGGCGACGGCCACTCCGATTGTCACCTCCGGAGTGGTGACTGGCTATACCATCACCAACGCCGGCAGCGGCTACATCACGACCCCGACGGTCACCGTCGACGGAGGCACCTTCATGGCGCCGAGTCAAGCGATCGGCCGTTCGACGCTGAGCAATGGTGGTGTCGCGACGATCAATTACGACACCTACGGTGCAGCGCCAGGCTGGAACTACGTCACTCCACCGCCAGTCACGATCGCCGCCCCCGTCACGGGAGGGGCGCAGTCGCCGCTGGCCTCGGTCGCTGCCTCGACAGGTGCGGAAATCCTCAACGACGGCGTGCTGGTGGAGGCAAACCACTTCGGGCCGACAGCCACCGTGGCCAGCATTACCCTGGGCAATGGTCTGACCTTCGGCGCGCTGGGTGCCAGTCAGACTCGCTTCACCGTCACGGGCAATCCGACGCTGACCTATAGCACCAACACGGCGACGGCCAGCAGTGTCACCAACGCAGCCTACAAGGCTTTGTTGCAAAATCAGGTCAACTCGGTAACGGCGGGGGCCGCTTGCGCGTTGACGATTCCGAATTTGACGGTCGGTAGAACGTATCGCATTCAGCTCATCAGCGATGGAATTCCAGGATCCATCGCGGTCGAGGGTGGCACGGCGGTCAATTACTATTTCACTGGGGATAACGTCAGCGCGGCGACTTGGACCGCTGCCGACACGATTGGCAACATTACGGTCAATGTGAATAGCGGCAGCACCCTTAACCTCAGAGGTTATGCACTGCACGACATTACCACCTTGGCGACGAGAACCACGGCCACTGCCACCGCGACGATTAGCAATGGTGTCGTCACGGGCTACACCATGACCAATGTGGGCAGTGGTTACACGTCGGCCCCAGCCGTCACGATCAGTGGTGGCCTCGCACCTGTTCAAGCCACCGCTACCACCACGGTGAGCAATGGCGTGGTAACGGGCTTCACCATCACCAACCCCGGCGCGGGTTATAAGTTAACGAGCAATGCGGGGTCGAGTAATGTGATCACGCCCACGGTCACGGTTGCCGCGCCACCTCCAGCCATCACTGCTGTGGCCACGGCGACCCTGAGCAATTCAACGGTCACCGGATACACCATCACCAACGCTGGCTCCGGTTACTTTACCGCGCCGACAGTGAGCATTGGCATCCCGAATGTGGGCAATCAGCCGGCGACTGCGACGGCGACCATCTCGAATGGCTCGGTCACCGGCTTTACGGTTACGAGCGGCGGCAGCGGCTACACCGTGACGCCAGAGGTCACGATCTCTGCGCCGCCAGTGCAGACGGGCACGGCGACTCCCGGGACCTTCACGCTGCGCACGCTGTTGCACGTCGCGGACGACGGCACGGCCAATCTGCTATCCAAAGTTTATCTCGGCCAGTTGGCGGTGGCCCCCAATGCCTACGGCCTTGCCACCAAGGAGTCGCTGCTGCAAACGTCCACGCGGTCCTCCGCCCACCGCTTGTCGGCGGGCCATCTGCCCAACGGGCGGGTGATCACCGGGACCGGCAGCGTGGCCCTTGGCAGCAGCTTGGCCTGCACCATTACGCTGCCCTACAACGATCCGACCAACCCGTTTGTCCACCAGTTTCACCCGGATCACGATAACCTCGACGCCCAATTCCAACCGGTGGGCGAAGGCGTGGAAAGTTACACCATCAGCCGCGTGGGGACCTTCAACTTCACCAGCACTCCGCCGAGTGGCAGCTCCGTCACCACCGGCTGGGGCAGCAGCGTGATTGGTGGCACTTATAGCGAAGTCATCTCCGGCTTGCACAGCAGCTCGATCCAACTCAGCGGCACCTTCGAACTCCGCCGCGCCTCCGAAATCGGCACGCTGTCGCAGTAAAACTGAAATTTGAAATACGTTTAACGCTTCACCTCTAACTCCAAACTCTCCAACTCCATGAAAACGCCCGCTCGCCTCCTCGCCTTCCTGCTTCTTTCCGGTGCCTCGCTCTATGCGGACGTCCCGGCCACCATCAACTACCAAGGAATCGTTTCCGACTCCACGGGCACGTTGATCGGTGCCACCAGTGCGCTGAACCGCAAGATTATCTTCCGGATCTACGATGCCTCGACCGGTGGCAACCGTCTGTGGACGGAAGAGCAGACGGTCACGATCTACAAGGGCGAGTTCAGCGTCTTGCTGGGCAATGGCACCACTGCCACCGGCACGGCCTCTTCGGAAAGCCACCCGTCGCTCGACACCATCTTCACTCCCGGCACCAGCACCACCCGCTACGTCGAGGTCATGGTCGACAACGGCGACGGCAGCATTACGGCGGCAGATACCCCGATCAGCCCGCGGCAGACGATCACCACCGCGGCCTATGCCTTCCACGCCAAGGTGGCGGATGGCATCGCCAGTGCCACCGACCTGACCATTACACCGGTTTCCGGCACCGCTACCAACTACGGCATTGGCTGGTACGGCAGCGGTCGCACCTGGAACAGCGTCTCGGTCGACGGTCCGGTGCTCTACGGCAACGCGGGCGGTGCGCTGGGCTCGAACAACGGCAGCACCAAGAATATCTCGCTGCTATGGAACGCCAGCGGCCAGGTCGGCATCGGTGCCACCGGAAGTTTCGCGGGCACCAACAAACTCACCTTGCAAGGGGATGATTCAAGCACTCCCGCCAGTCAGTTGAGCATCCGCGGTAACAGTGACACCAACGAGCGCCTGCTTGTTGGCTTCGATACCACCAACAACCGCTCGACCCTTCAGTCCTACACGGCGGCCAGCACCACCGGGCCCTTGCTGCTCAATCCCAGCGGCGGTCTCATAGGCGTCGGCACCAGCAGCCCCTCGGCCACCCTGACGGTGGAAGGGTCGATCAGTGCGACAGGTAGCGGTGGCCACACCTTCGGCACGGGCGGCGATACCGACGGCGGTCTATTTTCACCCGCTGACGGCGTGGTCACCCTCAAGACCAACGGCAACGAGCGCCTGCGGGTCGATGCCACCGGCAACTTAGGCATCGGCACCACCAGCCCCACCCAGAAACTCCATCTCAATGAAGGAAATCTGCTGATTCAGAACAGTTCTTTTCCGACGATGACCCTGAATACAGGCACTTATTCCGCCGACTTGGGGGTAAGCACGATTGCAGGTGGCTTTTCGTCATCGTCAGCAGTCGGTGACGTGGTTTTGCGGTCCGCAGCGGGCAAGGTCCTTCTTCAGTCCGGGACGGGTGCTGCTGCAATGACGATTGCAACAAGCAATAAAGTCGGCATCGGCACCACCAGCCCAGTCCAGGCTCTGGATGTGAATGGCTCCGCCAGCATCACGGGGAATATTCTCTTTCCCAATCAGGTCAACTCCACCACGCGGGGAATCTTTGGGACCGTGGCCGCCACCGATAACTGGTCAATTTATGGTTACGCGGATAGCGACGATGCAGGTCAAATGATTATCGAAACCGGCAATGACGGCAATGAACCGATCATTTTCCGGCAAATTCTAGCGGGCAGCCCGCTCGAGCGCATGCGGATTTCTCAGTGGGGCAGGTTGTGCGTCAGAACGACCGATGAATCCGCTCTAGGCGATTTAGTCATTGGCAGTAATGGGCTATCCATCGCAGGCAACCCGCAGCGCGGCGGATATGCGAAGTCCTATGCCACGATGACTTGTAACAATGGCGGGGTTCAGTTTGGCATTTATGGCTCGACGAATGCGGATGGTTGGAGATATTTCACTTATGACGGTGACAGTAACCTTGATTACCAGTCGGACGTTCGCTTGAAAAAAGACATCGTGGATGTCGAGCCGGTGCTGGACCGGATGATGCAGGTGCAGTTCCGGCGCTTCCACTGGAAAGACAATACTGACCCGAATGCCAAGCTTCAGCTCGGCGTGATTGCTCAGGAATTGCAGCCGCTGTTCCCCGATCTGGTGACCAAGGGCGCCGAACCAGAAGGTTATTTGTCGGTCGGTTACGGTGACTTCGCAACCATTGCTTGTAAGTCCTTGCAGGAATACAAAACGAGCAACGATGCGAATGTGGAAGAAATTCAAGTTCTGATCGATCAGAAGACTGCGGACATCCGTCACTTGCAAAGTCAAAACGAGGCCTTGCAAGGCCAACTCGCCGAGCAAGCCCAGCGTTTGGCCGCGTTCGAGGCGCGCGAACAAGAACGCGATGAAAAACTCGCTGCCATTCAGAAATTCCTCAGCAAGGACGGAGAGTGAAGAGAGAGTTTCGGAGGGCGGAGTTTCGGAACCTTAAAAAATGAACCATGAACGTTTCTATCCCGACACTTCTGCCCTTTGTGTCCGCTCCTCTGTGGTTTCCCGTCTGCGGCCCGTCATCCCTTTTCAGTGCTCACTGAGCTTTAGCCATTTTTTGCCATGAATCCGTTTTTCCGTCCATTTCTTATCACTTGGGTGAGTTTGTTCTGTGCCTCGCTGGTGCAGGCGCAGACTTACTCGTTGACGGCCTCGCAGAAGAATAGCCTGTACAATCCCTTTACCTCAGCGGGGGTAGCAGCGACGGCCTATGGGCCGCCGGGGAGCGCCAGCTTGCCGATCAGCAACACTCTGACGCTACCGGCGACAATTAACAGCAATAACCTCGGCATGGGTCAGAGCGGTGGTTCGTCGCGGGCCAACAGCAGCACATCGCCTTATTATCCGGGGAACAGTACTCGAGATCTGAGTGCATCGACAGGGACCACCTTGTTGCTGCGCAGCAGCACTTTCGGCGGAGTCTTTGCGTCGGGCCTGCCCCGTTACATGCTGGGCGATGAGATCACGCCGCCGCTGACCAAGGCGGATTTGGTGACCACGGCAGCCAGCGGCTACTGGCGGCAGAAGCCGGTGCAGCCGGGTGAAGGATTTTTGACGGCTTCCGGGGTGACCACCACGGCGATCCCGACCAGCAGTGTCAATGTCACTTCCAGCAGCACCACCTCGCGGCTGGTGACGGTTGCCAGCGTGCCGACGTCCTTGGTGCTGGGAGCCTCGCTGTTGGGTCAGCCGGTCATCGACATCACTGGTTTGACGGTGACGCTGGCGGATTCTGCCAACAGCAATATCAGTGGCAGCGTGGCCAGTACCATCACCCCGGCGCTGAACTACTATTACAGCCCGCACGCGGAGAAGAGTTTCGCCTCGCAGGCGGGGCAGGTCACCGTCAGCTGGGTGTCCAGCGTTGCCAATGCCAGCGGTTACTACGAGATCATGACCGAGACTTTCGCCGTCTCCTCGACTTCATCGAAGACGATCCGCACGATCTATTGGAATCAGCGCGGCTTCGACGCCCCGCCCGTGACGATCACTGATCCCTCGATCATGTCGGTCAATCCGATCTTCAACACGAGTGTGCCGAAGGCGGTGGTCAACGAGGTCGTGGCCCCAGGCGATAGTCCAACCTCGCCATCGATTTACAGCACTCTGAAGTTCACGAAGATCGGAGCCACGGCGCAGCTGAGTGCGTACAATGTGGAAGGCCGGATTTTTGTCGAATACTTGGGCAAAGCGCGCATCGGAGCGGATGTGTTGACCTACATCGGCTCGGATGTGGTGGAAATCGTCCGCCAGGCGGACACCACCTACACCACGACCTATCTGGGCAAGGAAATCCTGCCACACGATGGGACCTCGGGCATTCTGACGGCTTCGCCGGTCAATGGATCGTCGCTCAATTATTACTCCAGTGTCATCAAGAGCGACGGCCTGATGGGCTACTACGCAGAGCGCGCCACCGGTTCTGCCAGCGATCCCGACAACGGCACTCCAACGAGCACGACGGCCTACAACGATGTGAAGTTTTATTGGCTGCAAAAAGGAGATTACGGGATTCAGTGGCCGAAATATAAGGATGCGTACTGGCTGCGCTGGTCGCCGAATCTGACGGACTATACTTTCCAGACGGTGGATGCCAGCGGCAGCACGGCGGCTACCGGCTTGAAATTCCCGAGTGGCGCTTTGCCGTCGATTGTTTTTCAGGATGATGCCGCAGGAGTCGAGGCGAGCTTGGATGCACTGACCCAGTCGGTATTGGTCAATCCCGGCGCGGATGGACGGAACCGCAGTCTGCTGAAATTCACGGGATCGGGCACGCCTTGGTATGTGAATCTTTACACGCAGGCGGAGACCCGCGCCATCAGCCGAACTTCGACTTATAGCACGACTAATGGCGTGACCACGGTCACGGTGGATAGCACGGTGGGACTGGAAGTGGGAATGCTGGTTTCGGGATCGGCGATCACGGGCACTGCCACCATCTCGAGCATCGTGGATGGCACCCATTACACACTCACGGCAGCAAATAGTCCTACCAATGGTAGTTCGACGCTCACTTACACAGTGGAAAGTGATCAGACGGCGCGGATCGTTGAGACGACTGCGGCCACGGTGGGTGATCGCATTGCTCCTCCAGCTGGCTACGAGCTGGGCGGCTACATTTCAAGCGGTACCTGCTATTATCCCGCAGGCTACGTAAACCCCTTCACCAGTGGGATGGACGCGGCCAACCTCGGCGCAATCATCCCGGTCAACGCCAAGTCTGGCAGTAATACTCTGATCGTTCGCTGGTTTAAAAAGGTGTCCGCGCCATCGGCGCAGTTCAGCGACTTTTATGTGGCGGGCAAAATCGGCCGCTACACGGTCTCCTACCCGAGCAGTCCGTCGCAGATCGTGATCGCGCAGGGCGTGGGCACGGGCGATCTGACCGGGGCCGAGGCCGCAGGATCGGTCTATTATCAAAACGATTCGACGCTGGTGGGCTATAACCCGAACGAAGAACACGCCCTCATGTTGGGTGGCCGCGCCTACGCCTTGCGCGAGGACTTGAACATCACCTCGGGTACGAGTTACACCTCGGAACCTTATGTCCTCGTGGCCTACACCAACTCGACGGATCTGCGGCCGTCGATCCACGCCTACAAGGTGCTGCGAACCAATGCGACTTACACATTCAATTACACGGCCACGGCGGGAACCTTGTTGGTGAAGCCCTATCCGTTGCCATTGTTGCCGCTTGCGATGGTGGGCGCAGGCGATGCCGCCACCGCCAAGGACGTGGAGATCGTCGGGGCCGATGCGCCGACGAATACGGCGGTGCAGACCAGTTCTGCCTACAAAGGATTCACCTTTAAGGACCGCAAAGGATTCACCTGGGTTCATCGCGGTCCGCACAGCACGGGCACGCCGACGCTGACGATGAAACTCTATTACCTGAGTCAGGACGGATTTTTCATTCCTGGAATGAACACACAGCCGGCGGTGGGCACGATCCTGCCGTTCCTGCGAAATGCCGCCCGAAGCGGTCAGCTTCTTGACGTGAGCGCCATCACTGCCAACTCGACTGGTACTGCCGGGCAGGTGGACGAACCGCTAAGCATCGTCTACACGCCTGCGTGGCCAACGAGTTCTCCCGAGCTGGCGGTGGGCGAGACGCTGACCTTGGCGAAGTACGGCCTGCCGCAGGTGCGCGGCCAAAGCAGTGCGCAAGTCTACTATCAGCAGTCGATCGCCAAGGACAGCACCAACACCACCAGTGGCAAGGCGAGTGTGATGTTGCACGACCCGACTCGCGAAAAGACCTACGCCTTGGGTGACTCGGTGTTGAGTAGCCTGCCCTCGGCGATCAGCACGACCTCCTTGAGTGGCAAAACCTACTTTCAAAAGCTGCCGCCCTCGTTGCAGCAACGCATTTATTTTGACCCGCTGCGCGGAACAAAAGGGACTTTGGTTTTCAAGGGGGAATTCCACGACGCCATCGCCGGCGATGATTACCTGGATCTGAACGTACTCACGACGGCGGAGGTAACCAAACTGAAGAGCCTGGTTCCGACGGGTGACGGCGACAAGTCCAAGTGGGACGCCGCCATCGACGGGCTCTCCACGTCGGTAGAGACCTTTGTTGAGGATTCTAGCAAGTTGGGAACCTATAAAGTCGAATCCACCGCGACGGTCGGCAAGAGCAGCCTGGCCGAAATCACCAGTCCCAACACGGCGGTCGACAGTTATGCCGTGACGGCTCTGGGCAAGGGCACGGGCTACGTGACGATGGTGTTTGGCAACGGCAACGCCTTCACTCCGGAAGGCGATCCGGTGCAGGTGAAGGTTTTCAAGGTGGCCAACCGTCTTTACACGGGGGATCTGAAGGTGGTGAATTCGAGCAACCCGCTCGACGAGCAGGTGACGCTGCGCCACAGCGGTGACTTTGCAGCGAAACCGGAGGAGTATGACTTTGATTGGCGTTGGACGACGGGTGCCGCCAGTGCGCCTGCGGTCTATCTTTCGTCGCTGCAGACGAAACTGGGAAGCAGCTCGGCCTGGCAGATTTACACCGATCCGGGAGCGGCACTGCCGACGACGGCGCAATACGCGACCATCGCCACGGGGCGCACGGTCACCGTGCCGCGTTCGGTGCAGATCCGCCCTGCGGCCTATTCCATCAACAGCTACACACCACGCACCGTCAGCGGGACCACGGTGACCCTGGCCGACACTTCAATGATCGAACCGGGCATGGTGGTCAGTGGCAACGGCCTCAGCGGCACCGCGACGGTTTCGAGCGTTACCAACAGCACGACACTCGTGCTGTCGCAGGCGCCAAGCAACAGCACTTCACCGCTCATCTTTGTCACGTCCAACTACACGGATGCAGAAATGGCCGCCGGTTACCCTGGCGTGGTGTTGAAGTCGGTCTCTGGCCTTGATTTTAGCTCGGGGGTTCCCGGCAAGATCATTTTCAGCGCCAGCGTTGGCACCTACGATGGTTTTGTCCTCTACGTGAACGGCAATCCAGCCCTGGCCTACAATGCCGCGACGACCGGTCTTGAGCAGACAGACGCGAGCACGGGACTTTCGACCACAGGCTTGACGAAGCAGTTCAGCATCGCGCCGAGTTACTTCACTGCGGGTGCCAACAGCATCGAGGTGGCGCTTTACAGCACCAGTGACGCCAACGCCTTTTCGACGGTCAACTTCCAGCTCGAGTCCACGACCGAGAGTGATCTGGTCACGGCGTCGGGCAGCGTCTGGCAGACGCCGAGCGATCCGAGTAGTGTTCTCAACAACACAGCGATTGTCGGCGGCGACGTCACCAATCCGTTTGGTGGGCCGCAGTTTGTGCTCAACGACCGCTGGTTCACCGTACGCTACCGTCCGAAGTCTTCGGCCGGCAACGTGCTTGGCTCGACCAACTGGTCGCGTTGGATGCCGGCCCAGTTCAACGAGGGTTGGATCAAGCGGGTGCTCGCGGCGATCAATCCGTTTTCCCAGCGGGTGACCGATCTTTACAACAATACGGTCAACACCGACGTCAGCGTGGTCACCCAGGCGGGCAAACGCTGGGAGGGCGACGTTGCCCTGACCATCGGCAATATCAGCGACGTGGGTCTGATCGAAATTTACGAAACGGTGCTCAATCGCGCCAAGAGCATGAGTATCGATGCCAACACCAACGATCCGGACACCAACAATGCGCTGATCCTTGCGGCGGGTTATCTCAATGATCTTTACATGATCCTGGGCAATGAGGCTTATTCCGACGCCGCCAATCCGACGATCTCCTTGGACGACGGTTCGGTGAACACCAGTCGATTCTCATTCGAAAGCCAAGTCGCCAGTTCGCTGGATGAAGAGCTCGCGCTGCTGCGCGGGCGCGACGACAGCGTGAGCCCCGGTGTGCAAACCGCGCCGGCCTACAACCGTCTTTACTGGAACTTTACCGGTGGCATCAACAGTGGCGAGTCGCTCTACGCGACAAACTACAACATCAAGGAGAAGTCCGGCAGCAGTACCGCCAATGGGGTGATCGATGAGTCGGATGCACAAAACATGTTCCCGCAAGGGCACGGCGATGCCTATGGCCACTTCCTGACGGCGTTGACCGGCTACTATCGTTTGCTGCACAACTCCAACTTTACATGGACCCCTCGTGCCGAGGCGGTGACGGTGTTGGGTCAAGCGGTGACAGTGGACTTCCAGGATGAGCGCAAGTTCGTCGCTGCCGGCGTCAGTCTGGCCCGCACTTCCCAGCAGCTCTGTGACTTGGTCTATCGCAAAAATTACCAAGACGACAGTGCCAGCGGTTGGAGTCAGTTTGCTGACAGTACCGATCACTGGGGGCTGGATGATACGGTCAGTCGGTCGACCCAAGGGGCGCTGTTTAACTGGGCGATGGGCAATGCCTTGCTGCCGGCAGCGGATAACTATCACACGGGAGTTCAGAAGATCGACCGCACCACGGTGCCCGAATTTGCCGAACTGGAGGCCTTGGCCACCAGCTTCCAGACGACCATGGACAATGCCGATGCGCACCTCAATCCTCTAGGGCTGAGCTCGGGAGCGATCGCCTTCGATATTTCGCCCGATCAGATGAAGGCGGGCACGTCCCACTATGAGCAAGTTTATGGCCGCGCGCTGGCTGCGCTCAACAATGCCTCGGGGGCCTTTCAGCAAGCGGGTAAGATGACCGCCTCGCTCCGCACCCAGCAGAATACGGTGGATGATTACACCAGCACGATCAGCAATCAGGAAACGGCCTATGTCAGTCAATTGATCGAAATTTATGGCAGGCCCTATGACGGCGATGTCGGTACCGGAAAAATCTATGCAGAAGACTACTCCGGCCCGGACTTGACCAATTGGTTTGTGGTGGATCGCCCCTTTGCGAGTACTCCGCTTGCGATAGCCGACACCATCTCGCCCGCCACTTGTTCGGTGAAGGTCACCACGGCATCGGCCAACGATGATTTCACGGGCAATTCCATCGCAGATATTGTCAAACAAAGTAACGATACGAAGCAAGTCAAGACACAGGTGGTGACTGCCTACCCAAACCAGTTTGTCCAATACTCGGACGTCTATCGGGCCGGCGGCATGGGCACCCGTCCCGAAACGGGCGAACTGCAGTCGGCCCTGATGGATTCACATCTCGCCTTTTTGGATCTGTGCAATGCCATTGGCGCGGTCACCGATTGCAATCGGGACTTCCAGCGTGAGGCGCAATTGATGATCGACACGATCACTAGCCATGCCAACCAGGTCAGCACACGTAAGACAAAGGAAGAGGTCATCAAAAGAAAGATGGCTGTGGTCGCGGTTGCCGAGACATTGTCTGAAAGTGTGACAATGGCAGGCGAGTACACCGATAAAGTCACCCAGGCGACAGCCGAAGTTTTTCCTAAAGCGGTTGGGCTTGCGTCTGATCCGCTTGCCCCAACCCGAGGCGCCGTTCTGCTGGCGGGATCAGTCAGTAAGAGCATGTTGCTTTCTACTGCATTGGTCAGTGACACGATCGCCCGCGCTGTGAATATGGATATTACGATATCCTCGATGAATCTAGAGGCCGAGATCACCAAAGATGAATACAGTCTGGAGGCGGTCCAGCTCGCCTACGAGGTGGAGAAAAAATACAGAGAAATGACCGGGATGGTCGCAGCGCTTGCAGGACCCGCGGCCAAGTTCCAATTGGCCAATGAGCGTGTGCGCAATGTCCTGGCCAAGGGAATTCGAGTGTTGACGGAGCGGGAGTCGTTCCGGATTCGGGCAGCCGCCCTCATTCAAGGCTACCGGACCAAGGATCTCACCTTCCGACTGTTCCGCGACGAGTCGCTGGAACAATACCGCAGCCTCTTCGACCTCGCCAGCCGCTACAGTTATCTTGCGGTGAAGAGTTACGATTACGAGACGGGCCTGCTAGGCACGAGTTCTGGGCAGAAGATATTCAATCGGATCGTGGCGTCACGTTCACTGGGTGATTTGACCGGTGGAGTGCCACAGGCGACCACTAGCACATTGGGTGATGCCGGACTGGCGGGAACTTTGGCGCAAGTAAACTCCGACTTCTCGGTGGCCAAGGGTCGTTTGGGTATCAACAACCCCGACCAATATGGCACGGTCTTCTCGCTCCGCTCCGAATTGTTCCGCTTGCTGAACAGTCCCGACACGACGAGCGACGACGATGCGTGGCAGCAAACGCTAGAGCAGCACATGGTGGCCAACGTGGCGGGTGACAGCGATGTGGCCAAGTATTGCCGCAACATCACCAAGCCGGACGGCACGGCGGTGCCCGGGATCATCATTCCCTTCACCAGTACCATCCAGCACGGCTTGAATTTCTTCGGCTTGGACTATGCGGCGGGCGATCACAACTACACGCCGAGCAACTTTGCCACCAAGATCTACCGGGTCGGCATCGCCCTGCCGGGTTATGTCGGCATGGATAGTTTTGCCGCCGGCAATGCGGGCTCCGGCGCGGCGAACACCACCAGTTCCAACGCCTTGGGAGCCACGCCTTATGTTTACCTGATCCCCTGCGGCAACGACAGCATGCTGGCGCCGCCATTGGGCGATACCAACACGGTCCGCACTTGGACGGTCCAGGACCAGGCCTTGCCGCTGCCCTACAATCTCGGCGGCACGGATTTCAACAGCACGCAGTTCTTCAGTGCCAACGGGACCCTCAGCGAGCAGCCGTGGATCATCCGCAAACACCAGGCCTTCCGTCCCGTGGCGGATGCGACGATGTTCTACGGTAGCGTGCCTCAGGAATTCACCAACACTCGTCTGATCGGCCGCAGCGTTTGGAACAGCCGCTGGAAAATTGTGATTCCGGCATACACCCTGCTCAAGGACGAGCAGACCGGCCTCAACCGTTTTGCGGCGAGCGTGAAGGACATCCAACTCTTCTTCCGCACCTACTCCAACTCCGGGAATTGATTCATGCCTCCCAAGCAGAAGATTCTCTTCGTGGCTCTCGCGCTGGCCTTGCTCTCGTGGCTCGGCTGGCGGCAGCTTGGACCGGGAAAAAGTCAGCCGCCGAAGCAGGTTCCTGCGATCTCATGGGTCGGTGCGCCACCCGACCGCGTCGTGATGGATCCGAGGCTCGTGTTCCAACGGGCGTTCTGGAGAAGCCCCGCCGCGGGGGATGAAATCGTCCACGCGGAGCGCTACGAGTGGCATGATGCGGACGGCGTGACGAAGTGGCATTGGTTCATGGAAATCAAGCCGTCTCCAGAGCTGATCAAGTACTTGCGCGATGACAATGCCTTTGGTCTCACCCGGACCTCATCCGTGACTTGGAGCGATGAAAGGCCGGCCTGGTTCAATTTCGATTCCTCCCAGGCCGTGGTGATGAACTCCACTCAAGCCAAACTGCAGCTGATCTTCAAGGCGGCGGAGAATACCCTTTACGCCTCGGATTCGGGAGCTGGCATGCGACGCGGTGCCCCCGAACCGGCGAAACCCACGCCGGCGGCCCCCATTCCCGGGCGCCTTCCAACGTCACCTCCTCCTTCGCCGAAACCATGAATCGAAAAACTCACTGTCTTTTCTGGCATCTCCTGCTGTTTGCGCTTGGAGTCGTCGTGTCGCCTGCCGCGGTCCCGAAGCTGCTCAACCATCAGGGACGGATCGCTGTCGACGGGATGAACTTCGACGGCACCGGCCAGTTCAAGTTCGCGCTGGTGGATGCCACCGGCACCACCACTCTTTGGAGCAACGACGGCACCGGCAATGCGGGCGGCCAGCCGACCGCCGCCGTCCCGCTCGGTGTGGTCCGCGGCCTTTACTCGGTCCTGCTGGGTGATGTCTCGATCCCTAACATGACCGCCGTGCCCGCGGCCGTCTTTACCAACACGGATGTCCGGCTGCGGGTGTGGTTCAACGACGGCAGCCATGGCTTCCAGTTGATTTCCCCCGACCAGCGCCTGGCGGCGTCACCCTATGCGCTGGCTGCGGAAAACGCCGCGCTTGCAACCGGTTTCAGCGGCTCCCTGGCGGGCGATGTCACAGGAACGCAGTCGGCCACCTCCATTGCAGGCACCACCGTCACCGGCAAGCTGCTGACAGGTTTCTCTCCGGCTGCGGGAAATCTATCCGCAGACGACACGATTCTGGCGGCCTTCAACAAGCTGGATGGCAACAGCAGGTTGAAAGCAAATTTGAATAGCCCGACCTTCACCGGAACCGTTGGCGGGATCACCGCGTCAATGGTTGGACTTGGCTCTGTAACCAATACCAGCGATGCGGCCAAGCCGGTGTCGACGGCACAGCAAATGGCGCTCGATTTGAAAGCGCCACTCGCCAATCCGGCGTTCACCGGAACTGTTTCGGGTTCGTTCAGTGGCCCGCTGAACGGCAATGCCACGACAGCCACGGATTTCTCCGGTTCGCTCGCGGGCGACGTGATCGGCACTCAAAGTGCGACCGTGATCTCCGCGACTACGGTGACAGGAAAAGCCCTGACGGGTTATTCCTCTGCCGCGGGAACAATCAGCACCACTGACACGGTCCTAACCGCGATTAACAAGCTCAACGGTAACGATGCTCTCAAGGCGCCTCTGGCCAGCCCGACGTTTACGGGAACGGTAAGCGGAATCACCGCGTCGATGGTAGGCCTCGGCAGCGTGAGTAACACCAGCGATGCGAACAAGCCAGTCTCCACGGCGCAGCAAACAGCACTGGATCTCAAAGCGAATCTGGCGAGCCCCTCATTCACTGGAACGGTGCTGCTGCCTGCTGGAAGCGCTACTTCTGCCCCGCTGAAGTTGGCCACCGGAGTCAACCTGACGACGCCAGTTTTCGGTTCGGTGGAGTTTGATGGCACCAATCTTTTCCTCACCAACAACGCCGGGAGTCCGACCCGCAAAACGCTCGCGTTCACTGATGCGCCGACGTTCAGCGGCACGACGAGCGGCACGTTCAGCGGTCCTCTCACCGGCGATGTGACCGGCAATGTCTCGGGAAGTGCCGCAAGCTTCACTGGCGGGCTCTCGGGCGAGGTAACCGGCAACCAAACTACCACCGTGATTTCCGCCACCGCGGTGACAGGAAAAGCTTTGACGGGTTATTCTTCTGCCTCGGGAACAATCACTGCCACCGACTCGATCCTAAGCGCGATTAATAAGCTCAACGGTAACGATGCTCTCAAGGCGAATCTGGCTAGCCCGACGTTCACGGGAACGGTGGTTCTGCCAACTGGAACGGCATCAGTCGCCCCGCTGAAGTTGGCCGCCGGCACCAGCCTGACGACGCCAGTTTTCGGTTCGGTGGAGTTTGATGGCACCAATCTCTTGCTCACGAACAACTCAGTGAGTCCGACCCGCAAGACGATCGCGTTCACCGACGGTATCACCAAGTCGATGGTAGGCCTGGCCAACGTGGACAATACCACAGATGCGAACAAGCCCGTCTCCACGGCGCAACAAACGGCACTGGATCTCAAAGCGCCTCTGGCCAGCCCAACATTTACTGGAACGGTAAGCGGAATCACCGCGTCGATGGTAGGCCTGGGAAACGTGAGCAACACTTCAGATGCGAACAAGCCCGTCTCCACGGCGCAGCAAACAGCACTGGATCTCAAAGCGAATCTGGCGAGCCCCTCATTCACTGGAACGGTGCTGCTGCCTGCTGGAAGCGCCACTTCTGCCCCGCTGAAGTTGGCCACCGGAGTCAACCTGACGAACCCAGTTTTCGGTTCGGTGGAGTTTGATGGCACGAATCTTTTCCTCACCAACAACGCCGGGAGTCCGACCCGCAAGACGATCGCCTTCACGGATTCGACGATTGCCAATGGTGCGGTGGGCAGTTCCCAGCTCGCCTCGGGATTGACGCTCGGTGGGACGACCACGGGCACGTTCAGCGGCAACGTGACTGGCAATGTCTCGGGAAGTGCCGCAAGCTTCACTGGCGGGCTCTCGGGCGAGGTAACCGGCAACCAAACTACCACCGTGATTTCCGCCACCGCGGTGACAGGAAAAGCTTTGACGGGTTATTCTTCTGCCTCGGGAACAATCACTGCCACCGACTCGATCCTAAGCGCGATTAATAAGCTCAACGGTAACGATGCTCTCAAGGCGAATCTGGCTAGCCCGACGTTCACGGGAACGGTGGTTCTGCCAACTGGAACGGCATCAGTCGCCCCGCTGAAGTTGGCCGCCGGCACCAGCCTGACGACGCCAGTTTTCGGTTCGGTGGAGTTTGATGGCACCAATCTCTTGCTCACGAACAACTCAGTGAGTCCGACCCGCAAGACGATCGCGTTCACCGACGGTATCACCAAGTCGATGGTAGGCCTGGCCAACGTGGACAATACCACGGATGCGAACAAACCAGTCTCCACGGCGCAACAAACGGCACTGGATCTCAAGGCACCTTTGGCCAGTCCGACATTTACTGGAACGGTAGGCGGTATCACCAAGTCGATGGTAGGCCTGGCCAACGTGGACAATACCACGGATGCGAACAAGCCAGTCTCCACGGCGCAACAAACGGCACTGGATCTCAAGGCTAACCTAGCCAGTCCGACATTTACTGGAACGGTAGGCGGTATCACCAAGTCGATGGTAGGCCTGGCCAACGTGGACAATACCACGGACGCGAACAAGCCAGTCTCCACGGCGCAGCAAACAGCACTGGATCTCAAAGCGAATCTGGCGAGCCCCTCATTCACTGGAACGGTGCTGCTACCTGCTGGAAGCGCCACTTCTGCCCCGCTGAAGTTGGCCACCGGGATCAGCCTGTCGACGCCGGTTTTCGGTTCGGTCGAGTTTGATGGCACCAGCCTTTTCCTCACCAACAACTCCGCTGTCCCCACCCGTAAAACGTTCGCGTTCACGGATGCACCGTCGTTCACGGGCGTGCCATTGGCTCCGACCGCCGTAGCCGGCACGAACACCACCCAGATCGCCACCACGCAGTTCGTACAGTCGGCCATCCAAAATGTGGTGGGTGCCGCGCCTGCCGCTCTGGATACACTCAACGAATTGTCAGTCGCCCTCAACAACGACGCCTCATATTCCTCCACCATCACCACCGCGCTCTCGCTCAAGGCCCCCTTGGCGAGTCCGACATTCACAGGAACGACGACGGGTACTTTCAGCGGTCCGCTCACGGGCAACGTGACCGGCAACGTCTCGGGAAGTGCCACCAGTTTCACTGGTGCGCTCGCGGGCGACGTGACCGGCACGCAGAGTGCGACCGCGATTGCCGCCGCCACGGTGACGGGCAAGGCCCTGACGGGTTATGTCTCGGGCGCGGGCACGCTCAGTGCCACCGACACCATCCTAACAGCAATCAACAAGCTCAATGGCAACGATGCTCTCAAAGCGAATTTAGCCAGTCCGACATTCACCGGTACGACGACCGGCACGTTCAGCGGTCCGCTCACGGGCAACGTGACCGGCAACGTCTCGGGCAGCGCCGCCAGTTTCACCGGCTCGTTAGGCGGCGACGTGACCGGCACCCAAAGTGCGACCGCGATTTCCGCGGCCACGGTGACTGGAAAAGCCCTGACGGGTTATGTCTCGGGCGCGGGCACGCTCAGTGCCACCGACACCATCCTAACAGCGATCAACAAGCTCAACGGCAACGATGCTCTCAAAGCGAATTTGGCCAGTCCGACATTCACGGGAACCGTGGGCGGCATCACCGCCTCGATGGTGGGACTCGGCAACGTGAGTAACACCAGCGATGCGGGCAAGCCAGTCTCCGCGGCACAGCAAACCGCACTGGATCTCAAGGCGAACCTGGCGAGCCCGACCTTCACCGGCACCGTTTCCGGCATCACTGCCTCCATGGTGGGCCTGGGCAGCGTCAACAACACCTCGGACTCCGCCAAGCCGGTTTCTACGCTGCAGCAGGCGGCGCTGGATTTGAAATCCAACCTGGCTTCCCCGACCTTCAGCGGCACGGTCAGCCTTCCCGCAGGCACGGCTTTGTCAGCGCCGATGAAGCTCACGGCCGGAACCAGCCTGACCTCCGCCTCCTTCGGGGCCGTTGAGTTTGATGGAACGAATCTCTATCTCACCACCAACTCCGCCAGCCCGACCCGCAAGACCCTGGCGTTCACTGACTCGGTGCCCCCGTCGGTCCCGACGACCAGTCTCACCGCCGCTCCGGTCGTGCCGGTGCTTGCCTGGGGCAATAATAGCAACGGCCAAACGACCCTGCCAGCGCTGGCGAACGTTGCTGCGGTCGCCGCCGGGGAATCCCACAGCCTCGTCCTGCTCGACGCTGGCACCGTGATCGCTCGCGGCCTCAACACCAGCGGTCAGGTGACGGTCCCCGCCGGTTTGACCGGGGTCACGGACATCGCCGCCGGCACCGCGCACAACCTGGTCCGGAAATCGGACGGCACGCTCGTCGCCTGGGGTGACAATGCCTACGGCCAAACCACCATTCCCAGTGGGATCACCACCGCCACCCGGGTCGCCGCCGGCGAAAAACACAGCCTTGCGCTGCTCGCCAACGGCAGCGTCCGCGCCTGGGGCGATAACAGTTTCGGTCAAACAACCCTGCCGGCCGGCCTGACCGGTGCGACCATCACCGCGATCGCTGCGGGATCCGACCACTGCCTCGCGCTCAAGAGTGATGGGACGGTGATCGCCTGGGGGCGCGATGACGCCGCGCAAGTGACCCTGCCATCCGGACTCGTCAATGTGGTCGCCATCGCCGCGGGTGCCTACCACAGCCTCGCGCTCAAAAGCGACGGCACGGTGATCGCGTGGGGTTGGGACAGCGGCGGTCAGGTCACTGTTCCGGCGGGTCTCAGCGGGGTTTCGAAAATCGCCGGCGGCTATGCGTTCAGCATGGCCTTGAAGACCGACGGCACCCTGGTGCTGTGGGGGGATAACTCGGACAACCAAACCACGATCCCGGCTGCTGCCACCCAGGTGACGCACATCGCGGCGGGCGCTTCGCACGCGCTGGCATTGCGGGCGGACGCCATCCCGGCCCAGATCGCCCGGCTCGATCAGGACAACGTCTTCTCGGCGAAGGTCGGCATCAAACGCACCCCGGCCGTCAACTCGCTGGAAGTCGAGGGTTCCGCCAGCAAAACGACCGCCGGCAGTTGGTTGTCCAATTCCGACCGCCGGATCAAAACCGAGATTCAGTCGATCACCGGGGCTTTGGAAAAGCTGGATCAAGTGCGCTTGGTGGATTTCCGTTATACCGACGAGTATCGGGCGGTCCACCCCAGCATCGAAGACGTGCGTTACCCGAACGTCATCGCCCAGGAATTCGCGGAGGTATTCCCTGCCGATGTGAAAAGCAGCGGCGAGGTCATGGCGGACGGTTCGCCCATCCTGCAGGTGGACACCTATCCGTTGATCATCTATTCCGCCGCCGCAGTCCAAGAGCTGAACCGGGAAAACCGGACGTTGAAAAAGCAGCTCGCCGATCAGGAAAAACGTCTCCGCAAACTGGAAGCTCTTTTGGGAAAATGAAATGATGATCCCTCGCTCTATCATTTTATCAGGGTGGTTGATGCCGCTCACCGCTTGGTGCGGTTCCAGCCAAAATTATACGCTCGAACACGGATCCATCGACAACGGTGGTTCCCTAACCGTCAGCGCAAATTACGTCGCCGACATGTCCAGCGCGCCCGGTGCCGCCGCCGCTTCGGCGAACTACGCTAACCGGGCCGGATACGCCGGTCAGCTTGCCGATGTCGTTGCCATGAAGTTGGGCGCTGCTTCCGACGGACTAACCATCGTCGAGCGTGGCACTAAGAGGTTCGTGGCGGTCCTCACCTACGATGACGCCTCGTTCGCCGCGCCTGACGCTGGGCGGGTGTCGTGGAGCGTCTCTGGCAGTTCGCTGCTTAACATCAGCAGCACTGGTTTGGCCACGGCAGGTTCGGTCTATCAGAACACCGCAGCGGCAGTCGGCGCAAGCTATCTGAATTTTTCCGACACGCTCAACCTCGTTGTCCTCAATTCTGGAACGGATGACTTCGGCACCTACGCGGCGGATGGACTACCCGACACGTGGCAGGTGCAATACTTTGGTGAATCCGGCCTTCAGACGGCCGCAGGCGCGGATGCGGATTCGGATGGATTGACCAATCTCCAAGAGTTCGCCTTCGGCACGGATCCTTCGCATTCGTCGGGGGGGGCGGTGCGGTGGACTGGCTCCACGCTGCTCGCAGCCGGGCTGCCCGTGCCGTATGCCAGCGGCAATGCAGGTAGTTTCACCTTCCGTGCGGTGTATTCCCGCCGCAAGGATTTCGCCGCCGCGCGGCTTTCCTACACCGTCGAGTTCAGTGGCGATCTTAGCACCTGGAAGGCCTCCACCTCCAAGCCTTCGGTCCTGGCGGACGATGGGGAAATCCAAGTCGTTTCCGTTCCCTATCCGTTCTTTGTAAATGGTAAGAAAGCCACCTTTTTCCGGGTGAAAGTGCAATCCAAGTAGCCGTCAATCTTTCTGCCAGAAGCCATGCACGCCAAGGATTCATCGCCCACCTTCAGGCCACTTCATACTTCCAGCCCTTGCTGGTGGCTCGGCTGCTCGCTCCTCCTCGGAACTGCCGGCACCTCCCCGGCCGAAATTCTCTTCAGCGGTCAGCAGAACATCGCCATTTCACAGAATTTCGAAGGGGTCTACATCAATGTGGATCTAACGAAACAGAACCACGTGGTCACCTCTACGGGGGGCTGGGATCTCAATCCGTTTTTCGGCGGTATCGGCATTGCCAACTCCCCGACATTCCAGCCGGTCCGCAGCGGCACGGGAAGCGAAGATCCAATCATTTGCTTGGCTGCCACCTCTGTGATCGGCGGTAGCGCGACCTTCGCCGCTGACCTTGGCTGGGGAGGCTCTGGTGCCGAGGATGAATCTGGACACCTCGGTCGTGGGGCCTTGCAGTTCGCCGATGGCAAGGCGGGCTATCTGGGATTCAAGCTCGATACGGGAAATGTCCCGCTGTATGGCTGGATGCGTGTGGTGCTCACAGCGAACGGGAACGGTGTGATCCAGAGTTGGGCCTACGATAACAGCGGCGCGGCCATTGTGGCAGGTTCTAACGGCCAGTCCGGCCAGCGAGTAGTGGCAGGCGTGCAGGGGGCTCCTACCAGCGCCGCCACGGCGGGGGATTCCATCTTGTTGGCGTCAGGCGGCAGGATCACTTTCAATGACGGAGCCACCGTCGGAAGCTTCTCTGGAACCATCGAAGGTGCGGGGGAAATCCAAATCTCCGGCACCGGCGGACTGCGGCTCAGTGGAGCCAATGCCTTCAGCGGGATCGCCGCGGTGCAGGAAAACAGCAAGCTCATCGTCGCGAACAATACCAATCTCGGCAGTGCCTCCGTCGCGCTGGGCAACTCGTCTGCCCTCGTATTTGAGTCATCTGCAGCAAACAATGGCGGCTCCAATACCTTTTCAAACACCATCTCCCTTGCTGGTGGCAACGGTGTGCTGGAAAACACCGGGGCCGGCACGGTGGTGGTCACTGGAGCGGTCGTTGGCAGTGGACAGCTGACCACCAAAGCCGGCAGTGGAAATCTCACGCTCTCCGGAACGAACACCTACACCGGCGCGACCAATGTTTTCGACGGCAAACTGACGATCTCATCCACGGGTACGATCAACAGCACCAGTGGCGTGAACATTGGCGCGGGCGAATTCAACTACAACTCGTCCACCGCACTCACCCAAAGCGTTTGCTTCTCCGGAACCGGCGGCACCCTGAGCGGCAGCGGCACCATCACCATTGATGTCAACGTCACCGTGGCCAACACCCTTGCTATCGGCAACTCTCCCGGCACGATGAACTTCGACTCCGGTCTGACGATTGGCGGCACCTATTCCTACGAATTGGTGGGTGGGACCCCGTCGGCCGATCTCGGCAACGTTGCTGGGGATCTTACCCTCGGCGGAATTCTCGATCTCGTCCAGCTCGGCACCTTCACCCAAGGAGACAGGTTCACCTTGCTCTCCTACTCCGGCACGCTTTCAGGGATCTTTACGGATACCTCCCGTCATGCCTTGCCGGACGACACGATGTTCAACGCCGCGGGCGGTTACTGGCAGATTAACTATCATGACACCGTTGCAGGCCTGAACGGCGGGACTCAACAAAACTTTATCACCATCACCGCCATCCCTGAGCCATCGGCCGTTGCTCTGTTGGGTGTCAGCCTCTTGGTCTTGAGCCTCGCCAACCGCCGTCCCTGAGCCTACCAGCCGCCTGCGATGCCCATCCGTTGACCGCTCACTCCGAGGGGGAAATTTGGGACGACCGAGGCTTTAGTGGGTAACGGGCTGCAGTTCGAGGAATGAAGTGGTCTCCTTTTCGTTGCTAGCTTTTTGTTGGTTTTGTTGATGCCTTTAGCCGGTCCTGAGGGAACAGGTTTGTGTTGTTTGGGTTCGTAGCGGGAGAGGTGGAATGGAGAGGCTGGAGCGTAGCGGAAGACTCGCAATGGAGCCTCACCCGCTACGCCGCCGAGCCGGTCAGGCTGCTTGGCTGATAGGCGGTTGGTACTTGGATCGCACGCAGCTCTGCTGCCGTCGTCTGCTCTCATGGCTTCGAGATCACGAAAGGCCGTTCGCATGGGCGGAACCGTTAGAGCGGAATGGCTCTCTGGGCCTCACCCGCCAGCAAGCTGGCTGGCAGCAAGCGGTGACAAGTCTCCGCAGTCCAGGATACCACGGCTTAGGCCTCGTCCGCTCCAAGTAGTTCGAGGATGCGCTGGAGGTCGTCGTTGCCGTAGTATTCCAGCTCGATCTTGCCTTTCTTGGCACCGTGCTGGATGGTGACGTGGGTGGCGAAGAGTTCCCGCAGACGGTTTTCGAGCGCACGGATGTGGGTATCGGTCTCGCGGGCGGCGACTGGCGTGCTTCCCGGCTTCTTCGCTTCCGAAGTCGTTGCCGCGGGATCGTTCTGGAAGGTCTGGGCAAGCTTCTCGGTGGCGCGGACGGTGAGCTTTTTCTTCACCACCTGATCGGAGGCAAGGAGCTGGGCGTCGCGATTCTTGATGGAGAGGAGGGCCTTGGCGTGGCCGACGGAAAGGAGGGCCTTGGCGACGAGCATCTGAATGTCCGGATGGAGGTCGAGCAGGCGCATGGCGTTGGCGACGCTGGCGCGGGACTTGCCCACCCGGCCGGCGATTTCCTCCTGCTTCATCGTGAACTCACGGGCAAGGCGGACATAGCCGGCGGCTTCTTCCATCGGGTTGAGATCCTCGCGCTGGAGGTTCTCGATGAGGGCCATCTCCAGCACGTCGCGGTCGGAGGCTTCGCGCTCGATGACAGGGACGGTGGCGAGGCCGAGCTTTTTCGAAGCCCGCCAACGGCGTTCACCGGCGATGAGCTCGAGCTTTCCTGCAACGAGTCGGACGATGAGTGGCTGGATGATTCCGTGTTGGCGGATCGACTCCATCAGGTCATCGAGCGGCGAATCAACGAAGACGGTTCGCGGCTGAAGTGGCGATGGAACGACCTGATCAATCGGCACGTCGCGGACGCGTTTCGATTCATCGATGGAAACCTCTTGGGCTGCGGGAGTGCCGCCAGCTTGTTTTTTGATGAGGGCTCCTAATCCCTTTCCGAGTGCCTGCTTCGCCATGGGGGGGAGATCTTTACGGAGTCCCGTCAGGAAAACCAAGCGGATTTCGGGCGGGCTTGACGTAAGGGGGTTTGCGGGCCATCGATTGCTTCGTGACAACGTTACGATTTCTGCTGGTGAGCCTGTGGGGCGCGGTAATGAGCGGCGGTGGATTGTCGGCCCAAACCGAGCCCGCCTTGCCGGTGGCGCCGGGTGCTCCTGTGGCATCGAAGCCAGTGGATCCCGAGAACGTCATGCCCGATCCTGAAGTGCCTGCCGCCGAGGTGCTTCTCTCGGCCAAGACCGCGGTGGAGAAGCTGGGTGCCCAAGTGGTGCTGGGTCGCTTCGATGTGGCGATCGAACGCATGTATCCGGTTTGGAAGAAGCGGATGGCGGAGCGGGTGGGGGGCATGGAGCAGTTGGTCGCGAAGCTCGGTGGTGCGGCCAAGCAGATGCAGATCAACGGCGTGAGCCTGATCTCATTCAAGCCCGAAGGAAAACCGTCCGTGTATGAAGTTTCCTTGGGCAAGAAAGCGGTGACCATCAACGGCAAGCCAAGCGAAGTCGATGTCTTCACGAAGTGGCTGCTGTTCATCCCGACCGCCACGCAGTTCAGACTTTTCAAGGCAAACGATCCCAAGCCACACGTCGTCGAGAGCACCGGATTCCAGGTGGCGATCTCCGACAAGGGCCAGAATGACTGGACCTTCATCGACGGCTCGGGTCTGACGATTTCCGATCTCCGCACGTTGTTTCCAACCCTGCCGGAAGACCTCGTCCTGCCGCCGATGGGTGGTCGGGAAATGATCACTGGCGAGCAGCGTTGAATGGAGCAGGGAAAGAAGTTTTTGAAATGGAAGCCATGGCAAATCGATCGAAGAAGCAGGAGGAAGAGGCATTGTTGTATAAGAAGATGATCGCACATTGGAACCGGGCGCAGAGCAAACTCTGTGAGGTGCGCGGGTCAGATATTCATGGTCGCGGTGTTTACGCGACGCGGATGATTCCGGAGAAGATCAAGATCATTGAGTATGTCGGTGAGTTGGTGGACAAGAAGGAAAGCGAGCGCCGCGCGAATGCCCAGCACGCCAAGTCGATCGAGACTGGTGATGCCGCGGTTTACATTTTCACCCTCTCGAGAAACTGGGATCTCGATGGCAACGTGCCTTGGAACACCGCGCGGCTGATCAATCACTCCTGCAATCCGAACTGCGAGGCTTTCATCGCGGGCCGGAGGATCTTCATCCACTCGCTGCGGGAGATCGCGGAAGGTGAGGAGTTGACCTTCGACTATGGCTTTGACGTGGACTGTTATGAAGACCATCCCTGTCTCTGCGGTTCACATTCCTGCGTCGGCTACATTGTCAGCCGCGATCAATGGTCCGAGCTGCATGAGAAGCTCGGCAAGCAGGCCTGAATGCTTCAGCGGGGCTGGCACTCAGGTGCTTCGGATGTTGAACGGTTCAGTGGCCGAGCAGCTTGATCCCCCAGGCGACGAGGCAGGCACTGGCGGTTACGAAGAGAATCAGCAGCATCAGGCTGCGGCGCTGGCTCTTGTGCTCGTTGCGGACCTTGCCGCGGGTGGCGCGTTCTTCGAAAGCGTTTTGGCGCTCCCGGTCGATGAAATCGTCTGTCGGAGGAAGCGTGATCCGCTCCTCGTCGAGCTGCTTTTTCAGCCGGACTGGCTCGGCAATCGTGGCGGCGATGGCTGCCTCCAGCCGCGCCTGCTCGTCCGAGATCGCCTGGAGCTCGGGGTCCACCGCGGTAATGGGCTTGGCCATGACGGTTACTTGAGGATGTAGACGATCAGAGCGATGCCGCCGAGGACGAGCACGGGAAGATTGAATGCGAGGCCATTGCGGAGCTGCGTCCCGAATTCCCCGATGGCTGATGCCGCAGGACCGGTGCGCTTGCCCTTGCCACGACCGAAGATCGCGCCGCTGCGCATGCCGTCGAAATGGGCGGCCGCCTGCTCGTACTCGTCGGCGGCCAGATCGGTCGTGGTCAAGGCGCGATCAAGATGGGTGGAAAGCTGCTCCCTGGTCCAGGATTCTGGATTGTATTTGCCTAGCTTGTCGAGGTGCGAGGCGAAGCAGACCCGGCATTGTTCGAGGTCTTCCATTTCCTGTCGCATCTCGAAGAGCTCGCGATCAATCCGTGTCACTGCGGAGGAAAGCTTGTCCGTGAGCTCGACCTGGGAGGTCATGAAGTCACGCTTGCGACCATTGAGCGCCTCCAGCTCCTGCTTCTTGCGCTCCAATTCCTCGCGTTTCTGCTGAAGCTGCTCGAGCTGCGCCTCCGCGGCCTTGAGTTTGCCATCATAGTCGTCTCCGACGGAGGGTCCTCCGGGCGTCATTTCCAACTGGGTGGAGCGGACGCGGAGATGGTGGGTGTGTTCGGCGTTGCCGTGCATGGGAATCAGGGTGGTAGTGGGACCCGTCTCTTGTAGGCATTCCGCCACGTCCTATCCAGCCAAATATTTCATATTCCTTGACTATTTGCCTGATGGCCCATCGCCGGTTCAAATGTAGAACATCGGCGAACTGCTCTGCTGGGTGAGTAGATCGAGGGTGATCGAAGAGAGCTGCGCTTCGAGGGTCACCGACACCTTTTTCCACGCCTCGCGGACCGCCATGCCGGACTCGCCGTCGGTCGAAACCGAGAACTGGATCAGCGCCGGATCCACGGCGAGGACGATCTGTTGGAGAGTGATCGACTTCGCCGGGCGAGCCAGCAGGTAGCCGCCGGCCTGGCCGCGACGGCTGTCGACGAGGCCAGCTCGGCGCAGATCGTTGAGAATCTGGACCAGAAAGTTCGCAGATGCGGCTTCCCGTTGCGCGAGCTCCTCAAGGCGTGTAAGAGTCCGGCCGTCGTCGCGGCGGGCCAACTGCGCCAGTGCCCGGCACGCATACTCCAGCTTCTGGGAAATCTTCATGAACGATTCGGAACACAATAACGCCCCGGCGGCGAGTACGAAGGCGATTGGGCTTTGCTCTGGGATCGCGGTCGATCTCACACTACTCTGGTCGGACCTGCGTCAGGCCGCCAGTCAGGTCTCGGTGGAGGAGCCTTCGCTCCAGCCATTGCTCGAAGATGTCGTGCTTTCCAAGGAGGGATTCGGCCCCGCGCTTGCCGCCCGTCTGGCCCGTCGCCTGGCCCGTGAGGACATGCCTCGCGCGCGGATGGAGCCCTTGTTCATCGATGTATTCGCGGAGAATTCTTCCGTCGTCCAACACGCTGCCCGCGACTTGATGGCGATCTTCCAGCGTGATCCTGCCTGTTTCTCGGCTCTGGAGCCCTTGCTTTTTTACAAGGGCTTCCTCGCTCTAACAACTTACCGGGTGGCGCACCGATTATGGCATGACGGCCGCCGCTGGCTGGCCTTGTATTTCCAGAGCATCGTCAGCGAGGCTTTTGCCGTGGATATCCATCCGGCGGCCCGCATTGGCTGCGGCATTCTGCTCGATCATGCCACGTCGTTCGTCGTCGGCGAAACGGCGATCATTGAAAACGATGTCTCGATCCTGCATGAGGTCACGCTCGGCGGCACCGGCAAGTCCAGTGGTGACCGGCATCCGATCGTTCGTTCAGGCGTGCTGTTAGGTGCGGGTGCGAAGATCCTCGGTCGTGTGGAAATCGGCACCGGGGCCAAGGTCGGGGCTGGCAGCGTGGTCCTTTCCGACGTGCCGCCGCATACCACCGTCGCGGGGGTGCCGGCGATCATTGTGGGGGAGTCCCGCGAGGAGAATCCGGCGATTGAAATGGACCAGAGCCTCGAATGCCGGAACATTTGATTATTCGACTCCGCTCATGCGCCCGCTGCTTCTCGTCCTCCTTGTTAGCGTGATCCCGCTCGTTTCTTGCCAGAAGGTGAAGGAACTGGTGGGGAAGGCGAGGGTCGCGTCAGGGTCGAGTGGCGAAATGGACAAGGCGTTGGACGCCCTCGTGGATCGTGCACCGGAGGGAGTGAAGTTTCGCAAGGATCTCCCGTTCCCGGCGAACGTGGAGTGCCGACTCAGCAGTTCGATGAAGTTCTAGGGCGTGCGCGTTTTCCGGAAGACCGCTTTCGGCCCCGAGTCCGGGGTCTCGTCCGCGACCAGTGAGGAAATCGCCACCTGGACCCGCCAAGGCCTGCACGTCACGTTCTCCGTTGAGAACGCCACCGTCGATCTTGCGCTGGAGCCGCCGAAGCCTGTGGCCGACCCGAAGGCACCGGCTTCGAAAGCAACGGCTCCGAAAGTTCCACCCGCGCCCAAGGCTGCCGAACCGGCCGTGCCGCAGACGGTTCGGGAGGTCACCGAATCGCTTTCAGGCGCCCTCACATTCATTTCAGGGAAATGGAACGCCGGGGCTGAGTCCGATTTCATGCGCAGTGCCAAACTGAAGGCGTTGGCGGCCGACTTCGACGACGAGGCGATCATCTCCCGCGGGCTTAAGGCGAGGAAGCTGTGGCTCGGCAAAACGCGTTGGAAGGAAGGCTCGCGTCTCACTCTCAACGGTGAGGCAATGGCTCTCGTGATGATCACGCCCGGCCTGAAGGGGCATCTTGATCTCGTCTTCGAAGCGGTCGAGGCGGTGCATGGCTGCCCATGCGGTCGCTTCGCCATCAGCGGTGAATGCTCCGGCTAGCGCCGCCCCTTCAGCAGGTTGGACGACTCGAAGGCGGAGATGAGCATCACCGGCGGCAAGATCTGGATGTCACTCCTCCACCCGCTCGTGCTGAAGCAGGAACTCGACGCGGTCATGACCCTCTCCGACAAGCGCAACGGCATCGACCGCGCTCAGGGCCACGTGATCCTGAAACAATCCTTGGCATGGAAGCCCGGCAGCTGACCTGGCATCCGAGTCGGGACATTCACAACCTCGCGAGCACCGCATCGGCCATGCCGGTGGTGCCGACACGGATCTCGCCTGCGTTGCCGGTGGCGATGTCACCGGTGCGATAGCCATCGTTGATCGTCGCGGCCACGGCGGCTTCCACGGCTTCCGCTGCTGCGGTTTCACCGAGGGAGAAACGCAGCAGCATCGCCAGCGAGAGAATCTGCGCGATCGGGTTCGCGATGCCCTGGCCTGCGATGTCCGGGGCCGAGCCGCCAGACGGTTCATAGAGTCCGAAGTAGAGGCCGCTGTCCTTTTGCTGGCCCAGCGAGGCCGAAGGCAGCATGCCGAGCGAGCCGGAGATCATCGCCATTTCATCGGACAGGATGTCGCCGAAAAGATTTTCCGTCACCAGCACATCAAACTCTCCGGGACGGCGGATCAGCTGCATCGCGGCGTTGTCAACATACAGGTGGGATAGTGTCACTTCGGGAAATTCCTTTGCGATTTCATTGACCGTCTCGCGCCACAGCACCGACGAGGCCAGGACGTTGGCCTTGTCCACGGAGACGAGTCGCTTGTCGCGCCCCATGGCGGCGATGAAGGCCACGCGGGCGATGCGTTCGATTTCGCTGCGGCGGTAGATCATGGTATCGAGGGCCACGGTCTCGCCATTTTCCTCATGGCGACCCTTGGGTTGGCCGAAGTAGATGCCGCCGGTCAGTTCACGAACGCACAGCACGTTGAAGCCGTCCTTGATCAGCTCGTTCTTCACCGGCGAGGCATGGGTCAGTGAGGGCAGGCAAACGCCTGGACGGAGGTTGGCGAAGAGCCCGAAGTGCTTGCGGATCGGCAGCAGCGCGCCGCGTTCCGGCTGGATGTCCGGTGGCAGTGATTCCCATTTGGGTCCGCCGACCGAGCCGAAAAGGATGCCGTCGGCCTGCTCACAGGCTTGGACGGTTTCCGGCGGCAGCGGGTGGCCGGTGGCATCAATGGCCGCGCCGCCGACGAGGTGGGAGCTGCGGGAAACGGTGATGCTGAATGAGGCTTCGACGGCGTCGAGGACGCGGAGCGCCTCGTTCATGACTTCGGGTCCGATGCCGTCTCCGGAGAGCACGGTGATGCGGTGGCTGCGTGACATGCGCGGAGACTCCGGAATCGGCATGTCGGAATCAAGAGCAGGATTCAGGGGGCCGAATCCGCGCTTGCGGCGGGTGCGTGAGCTTTTCTCAATTTTCAGGTTGTCAAACCCCGGGTCGCCATCGTTAATCCCGGCCCGCCCGCAGGGGAGGGAATGGCCCGATAGCTCAGTTGGTAGAGCACGCGATTGAAAATTGTGGTGTCGGCGGTTCAAATCCGTCTCGGGCCACCACTTTCCCCCTTCCGGGAAATCCGGGGTAGTCATTCGCGACTCCTGTGAAGCGAGGGCAAAGGAGCCCTGCTGGCTGCGATCGATCGGCGCCCTAGTTTGTTTCCTGTCCGCTGCCGAATGAGTGGCGTTTTTTCAACGATGCGCTAGGTAAGCGCCATTCTTGCCGCCTTCGTGATGCTTCGTTTCGTTTTTCGTGCCTTGATTGTCCGGTCCATGCGCTCCGCGGTGGTGCTGTGGATGATCGTGGCGTCCGTGGCGACGGGGGAGAATACGTTCACCGCGACTGGGTCGCTGGCGACTGGTCGGCAGACGGCCGGTGCGATCTTGATGGGGAATGGGAAAGTGCTCATGGCGGGAGGAACGGGCGCATCCAGAGAGCTTTCGTCAGCGGAGCTCTATGATCCTGTGACCGGCAGGTGGTCCGTGACGGGATCGCTGGGCACGCCAAGGCAGAACCACGCCGCGACCCTGCTCACGAACGGCAGGCTGCTGATGACCGGTGGTTTTTTCTACACGCAGGGCACCCTTTCCAGTGCGGAGCTCTACGAATTACCGGTCAGCCGCTAGACAACGATCGGCTCCAGCGCGGCGATCGCCTCTTTCAGCCTCGCTGCGCTCCACTGACCCGGGGCCGTGGGCACGCTGCCCAGGTAGCCATAGTTCAGCACGGATCCGTATTGGGCGCACATGAGGCGGGAAACCGGGGCAAGTGGTCCCATGCCCATCGTGGCAACGGGCAGGCCGTGATCGAGGACCTGAAAACCGGCGAGCGCCGACACGTCCGAGGGGCTGTGCACACGCGCGGCGACCTTGAATACAGCCGCGCCGGCGGCCAGGGCGATTTCCAATTTCTCCCTCCAGGACGACATCGGCGGAGTGCCTGAAAAATCGTGGGTTGAGGCCACCAACGGAATTCCACGCGCGGTGAGGGTGGCGACGATGCCTGCCATCTGCCCAAGGTTGGCAACCTCGATATCGATTGCAGCAGCATCATCGAGGGCCAGGCTGAGCCATTCGGCGCGTTGATCGGCGGTGCTGTCCACTGCCCCGCCTTCTTCGTGGCAGCGGGCAGTGAAAAGAATCGGAAGCCCGGAAAGATGATGCCACGCCGCGCGGTCGAGGGCGTTCTCCGCAGCCAAAACGTCGAGACGGATCTCCACGAGATCACATTCGGCCAAAGCCGTGACCAACTTCGTTTCCCGCAGCCCGGCAGCACTCCCGATGCTCCCGACGACCTGTGCTCGTCCTGACTCGAATCGCAACAGCTTCGAAACCATGTCTTATCGATGCACGGATCGCCTTTTCCGTCAACCGTCATGGGTTTTCACTCGGTCCAGCAATGTAAATACCGCCGAGGTTTTTTTGGCTGGGCAGGTGCTTTTCTCTGGTCAACCGCGACGGGGGTTCCCTAATTGTTGCGGAAACCTAAACTGTATGCGCGCCCCCATCAGCAAATCACTGTCCGTCGTTTTGGCTTTCGCCGCCCTCTTTGTTCCCGCGACCTTGAACGCCCAGCAAAAGGCGAACGTGGGTAAGATCGTTTTCGACGCACTGCCGTCGCCGACCGTTTCGTCCGGCAAGGAGAAATCCTTCAAGCCGAAAGATTGGCTCGAAGCCGAAGCAGAAATCACGATCCCGGCATCGAATGCCGAGCAAAAGAAAATCGGCTTCATCGATCAAGTGACGGTGAAGTGGTACGTCGCCGTCAAGGGTGTTGAGGGAGCCAAGGGACCAGTGAAGCTGTCCAAGGACATCACCCACATCAACGTGCCGGTGGACGAGGCCTTCTATACCTCCGTTTACCTTTCTCCGAACCTTTTCAAGCGTCTCACGGGCAAGGACCGGGCCAACAAGGAAGCCCTTGAGGTGGTCGGTCTCGAAGTCCTCATCAACGGCGTGAAGGTCGGCGAGGGCACTTCCAAAATGAAGGAAGGCTGGTGGAACTCCTCGAGCCTTGCGGACATGAGCTCCAAATTCCCACTTCTCAACAAGAACGAGACGCCCTTCAAGATGCTCTGGTGGGATCGCTATGCGGAAATCTCCGAAGAGCGTCGCTGATCCTTCGCCTCCCCGAGGTTCCCTCACCGGTCGATTTTTCAAGCTTCATTTTTCCATCGCATTTTTATCATGGCTGACAACCAGACTACCGTCGCACTCAACATCGGTTCCCAGCGGATTGGCATGGCTGTTTTCGAGCCTTCGAAAAGCGGCGGTCTCGTCCTCAAAGCCTACGACTCGGTAACCATCGTCGCCGATCCTGGCAGTGATTCCATTCGCCAGGCCCAGATCCGGGTTGCGATCTCCGATCTCGTCCAGCGCATGAAGCTCGGCAAGACCAAGGTCCGCTATGCCATTTCCGGGCAGTCGGTTTTCACGCGCTTTGTCAAGCTGCCGCCGCTCCAGGATGACAACATCGAGCAGCTCGTCACCTTCGAGGCGCAGCAGCACGTTCCCTTCCCAATCAACGAGGTCGTCTGGGACTACGAGCTCCTCGAAGGCGCGGGTGAGAAGGAAGTGGTGATCGTCGCCATCAAGGCCGACGCCCTCGACGAGATCAATCGCGGAGTCAACGACAGCGGACTTTCGACAGCAGAGGTGGACGTCGCCCCGATGGCGCTTTATAATTCCTTCCGCGCCACCTATGGCAGCGTTGAGGAACCGATCCTGCTGATCGATATCGGCGCCAAGACCACCAACCTCCTCTACATCGAGGGTGGACGCTTCTTTACCCGCAGCATCGCGATCGGTGGCGTTTCCATCACCGCTGCCATTGCCAAGGAATACGGGGTTTCCTTCATCGAGGCGGAAAGCCAGAAGATATCTAACGGTCTGGTCGCCCTCGGTGGTGGACACACCGAGCAGCTTGACGAGGCCGTCGCCGCGCTGGCGATGACCATCCGGAATGCGCTGACCCGCCTTCCCGCGGAAATCGCCCGGACCACAAACTACTACCGCAGCCAGCACGGCGGCAATGCTCCAAAGCATGTCTTCCTCGCCGGCGGCGGCGCCAGTCTTGCCTACACGCGCGAGTTTTTCGAAGAGAAGCTCCACCTTCCAGTTGAGATCTTCAACCCGCTCGCCACCGTCGCCATCGGCAAGGGCGTGGACGTCGACCTCCTTCAGACGGAGGCCCACCTAATGGGCGAGCTTGTCGGCCTCGGCCTCCGTGGTGTTGGCAAGGCCCGGATCAACATCGATCTTGTTCCTTCGTCAGTCGAGCAGTCCCGCGCCGCCGAGCGACGCAAACCAATGCTGATCGCAGCGGCCGCCATTCTCATCGCGGGTGCCGGCACTTACGCCGGTTTCCAGACCGTCGCCGCCGGCAAGGCCGCCGAGGCCCAAAAAACCATGAGCGACCAGGCGGAAAGCCTCGCTCCGGAGCAGACCAAGATCACCGCACTGCTCAAGAAGGAAGCTGATCTGCGCCGCGCGGCCGACGCCTACGTCGGCGCGGAATCCGACCGCGCCTTCTGGCTCGACGCCATTTCCGAGCTGCGTGGGGCCTTTGCCAGCGACGCGGTTTGGCTCACCGACTTGGTCCCCGTCGCGAACCACAACCCGCTTCCGCCACCTCCCGGGGAAGGTCAGTCGAAGCTTTCCGGGATCGGCACTGAGGTGGTAAAGGCAGATTTCCTCGCCTCCGCCTATGGCAGTTCCTCGATGGTCGATGTGAGACCTGTTGAAGCGGCCGCTCCGACCCCAGCGAGAGGCAGAAAGGGTGCTCCTGCTCCTGTGGCGGCCGAGGGCGCCGCCAATGCCGTTCGGATCCGTGGACTCTGGCGTGAGAATCCCCAGAGTCAGAACATCGTCTCCGCCCTGGTGAAGAAGCTCAGGGAGGGGAATTCCACCCACTTCAAGTTCAAGGCCCCCGGCCCGGACGGCAAGGAAGTCGATATCCCGGATGACAAGATTCTGATCGAAGTAAAACCGGTCGCCGAAGCCGGCGAGTTCGCCCTGTCATTCGAAATCGTCCTGCCTCTCGCCCG
>Ga0209829_10000476_pt1 | contig 36736 bp, 39 predicted proteins | sample C_140205_EF_Meta_FD_187311 | JGI IMG/M metagenome (GOLD analysis project Ga0209829, IMG submission 187311) | Freshwater microbial communities from Lake Croche, Canada to study carbon cycling - C_140205_EF_MetaG (SPAdes) (version 2) | ecosystem: Environmental > Aquatic > Freshwater > Lake... | reverse complement strand
GGTGCCTTGCGGCATGGCAGCGTCGAGCGCCATTTGCGCTTCAATGCGGAGGAGCATCCGGTTGCTTTGCAACTGGGCGGCAGTGACGCAGCCGACTTGGCCTTTGCCGCCAAACTGGGTGAGCAGTGGGGCTATAACGAAATCAATTTAAATTGTGGCTGCCCCAGCGACCGAGTGCAGCGCGGTGCCTTTGGTGCGTGCCTCATGAACGAACCCCACTTGGTAGCCGACGGTGTTAAAGCCATGGTCGATGTGGTGTCGGTGCCCGTCACTGTGAAGCACCGCATCGGCATTGACCAAATTGAAAGCTACGACTTTGTGCGTGACTTTGTTGGGACCGTCAAAGATGCCGGTTGCAATGTGTTCATTGTGCACGCGCGCAATGCTTGGCTCAACGGTTTATCCCCTAAAGAAAACCGCGAAATTCCGCCGCTCAGATATGAACTGGCGTATCAGCTGAAAAAAGACTTTCCTGAACTCACCATTGCCATCAATGGCGGCATCACGCGCAATGACCAAATTGCAGAACACTTAAATCAAGTGGATGGCGTGATGATCGGCCGCGAGGCTTATTACAACCCTTGGTTGTTAACCACGTGGGATGCGCAGTTCTTCAACGCACCTGCTGCAGACATCACGCGTGAAGCGGTTGAAGAAGCCATGGTGAATTACATGGAGCGCGCCTTTCTAGAAGACGGTTGCCCTTGGTATGCCATTGCCCGTCACATGTTGGGGCTCTACCATGGCCAAAGAGGAGGGCGTTTGTGGCGTCAGGTTTGGAGCAATCACAAACTCAAACCCATGCCACCCCGCGAGGTGTTAAGCATTGCGCGAGAGGCGCTGGCCCGAGGGGCAGAAATACCCGCTTAGTCCTTGGCGCTGGCCGCCATCAAGCCGTTGGCAAAGTGTTCCCGCATGCGGGCCGCTGAAGCCTCGGGGTCTTTGGCGTTGAGGGCCGCCATGATGGCTTGGTGCTCTTTCAATGAGGCTGTAATGCGCCCTGTTTTAAACAATGAATTGTGCCTGTTGAGCTTCATCACTTTGCGCAAATCGGCCACCATTTGATCGCGCCATTTGTTTTGGGAAAGCTCTAGCAAGCACATGTGAAACGCCTCGTTCACTTCGAAAAACTTTTCGTGTTTTTCTTTGCCGGGCTTGCCTGCGGCTTCTAATTCAGAATGAAGCATCTGTAGCTTTTTTAAATCTGCAGAGGAAGCTGTTTGTGCCACCACTGATGCGGCATCACTCTCGAGCAAGCTGAGCAAATGATAGACATCCCGCAAATCTTTTTCAGACACTTCGGTCACATAAGCGCCGCGCCTCACCTTCATGGTGACCAGGCCTTCAGCGGCCAAAACTTTCAAGGCTTCGCGCAACGGGGTCCGGCTGATGCCATAGGCTTTGGCGATTTGGAGTTCGTCGATCCAACTGCCGGGTTCGAGTTCACGGCTGAAAATGCGTTGTCGAATGAGTTCGGCAACTTCTTCATAAAGCGCACGTGGCGCCAAGGAGGAGACAGCAGACAGGGCGGAAGCAGGCATGTTGAATGAATCGTTCAAATTGGCCTAAAGTGGGCCAATTTTTGCGAATTGTAAGGCAAGTACAATATTTTGCATCAATAATTATGAATCATATTGAGGATCTCGCGACATGACCGACCCGAAGAACGAATTCAAGACCGCACAGCTGGATGACTGGTTGCGTGCCGCTCAAAAGTCTGCACCGGGCGGCAATGTCGAAGCTCTGAACTGGAAAACGCCCGACGGCATCTCGGTCAAGCCTTTGTACACAGCAGAGGACACTGCGTCATTGCCTTACGCCAACACCTTGCCTGGCTTCGAGCCTTTCTTGCGCGGCCCTCAAGCCACCATGTACTCGGTCCGTCCTTGGACCATTCGTCAGTATGCGGGCTTCTCTACTGCAGAAGAATCCAATGCTTTCTATCGCAAGGCCTTGGCGGCTGGCGGTCAAGGCGTGTCAGTGGCATTCGACTTGGCCACCCATCGAGGCTACGACTCCGACCATCCTCGTGTCACAGGCGATGTGGGCAAGGCCGGTGTGGCCATCGACTCTGTCGAAGACATGAAGATTTTGTTTGACCAAATTTCCCTCGACAAGGTGTCTGTGTCCATGACCATGAACGGCGCGGTGTTGCCCGTGTTGGCAGGCTATGTGGTGGCCGCTGAAGAGCAGGGCGTGAGCCAAGACAAATTGTCTGGAACCATTCAGAACGACATTCTGAAAGAGTTCATGGTGCGCAACACCTACATTTACCCACCCGAGCCCTCGATGAAAATCATTGGCGACATCATTGAGTACACGGCCAAGCACATGCCGAAGTTCAACTCAATTTCCATTTCGGGTTATCACATGCAAGAGGCGGGTGCCAACCAGGCGCTCGAGATGGCCTTTACCTTGGCCGACGGCAAAGAGTATGTCAAAACCGCCATTGCCAAGGGCATGGACGTGGACGACTTTGCCGGCCGCTTGTCTTTCTTCTGGGCCGTGGGCATGAATTTCTATTTGGAAATTGCCAAGATGCGTGCTGCGCGTTTGCTGTGGTGCCGCATCATGAAGGGTTTTGATGCCCAGACCCCCAAGAGCCTCATGCTGCGCACGCACAGCCAAACGTCGGGCTGGTCACTCACCGAGCAAGACCCCTACAACAACGTGGTGCGCACCACCATTGAAGCCATGGCGGCCGTATTTGGCGGCACACAATCTTTGCACACCAACAGCTTTGACGAAGCCATTGCCTTGCCTACCGAGTTCAGCTCGCGCATTGCCCGCAACACGCAGCTGATCATTCAAGAAGAGACGCACATCACCAACGTGATCGACCCCTGGGCGGGCAGCTACATGATGGAGTCTCTCACGCAAGAGATGGCCGACAAAGCCTGGGCCATCATTGAAGAAGTGGAAGCCATGGGCGGCATGACCAAGGCCGTAGACAGCGGCTGGGCCAAGCTCAAAATTGAAGCGGCTGCCGCAGAAAAACAAGCACGCATTGACTCGGGCAAAGACGTCATTGTGGGCGTGAACAAATACAAATTGGCCAAAGAAGATCCCCTCGATTTCTTGGCCATCGACAACGTCAAAGTGCGTGATGGTCAAATTGAACGACTTAAAAATATCCGTGCATCGCGCGACAGCGCCAAAGTGCAAACCGCATTGGACGCGCTCACCGCATCGGCCGAAAGCGGACAAGGCAATTTGCTAGAACTCAGCATTCAGGCCATTCGCTTGCGTGCCACTGTAGGCGAGGTGTCCGACGCATTGGAGAAAGTTTTTGGGCGCCACCGCGCCGATACTCAAAAGGTGACCGGCGTGTACGCAGCAGCTTACGACTCAGCAGAAGGCTGGGACCAACTTAAAAAAGAGATCAACGACTTTGCCGATGTCAAAGGCCGTCGTCCTCGCGTGATGATCAGCAAGCTGGGCCAAGACGGCCACGACCGCGGCGCCAAAGTGGTGGCCACAGCCTTTGCAGATTTGGGTTTTGATGTGGACATGGGTCCCCTGTTTCAAACACCTGAAGAGTGCGCACGACAAGCCATTGAAAACGACGTGCATGCCGTGGGCGTATCTACCTTGGCAGCAGGTCACAAAACTTTGGTGCCCGCCATCATTGAAGAACTCAAGAAACAGGGCGCCGACGACATCATTGTGTTTGTGGGCGGCGTCATTCCGCGTCAAGACTACGACTTCTTGTACGAAGCGGGCGTGAAGGGCATTTATGGCCCAGGTACCCCCATTCCTGCCAGCGCCAAAGATGTGCTGGAGCAAATCAAGAAAGCATTAGGTTGAACCCGAAAGACCTCATGCAGGGTGTGTTGCAGGGCGAGCCTGCGGTTCAACGCCGTGCTATGGCCAAGTCCATTACCTTGCTTGAGTCCACGCTGGCGTCAGATCGACAGCAGGCGGACGAGCTCTTGACGAATTTGCTGCCGCATTCGGGCAAGTCATTCAGACTGGGTGTCAGCGGTGTGCCCGGCGTCGGTAAGTCCACCTTCATTGAAGCCTTAGGCTTGTTTTTAATTGCGCAAGGTCATCGTGTGGCGGTGCTTGCCATTGACCCATCCTCTACGGTGTCTGGCGGCTCCATCTTGGGCGACAAAACGCGCATGGAACACCTCAGCGTTCACAACAAAGCCTTCATTCGCCCCAGCCCCTCCAGCGGCACTTTGGGCGGCGTGGCCGAAAAAACGCGCGAAGCCATGTTGGTCTGTGAGGCGGCAGGCTACGACGTGGTCATTGTGGAAACGGTGGGTGTGGGGCAAAGCGAAACTGCTGTGGCCAACATGACCGACATGTTTGTGCTGATGCAACTGCCCAATGCGGGTGACGATTTACAAGCCATCAAAAAAGGCGTGATGGAGTTGGCTGATTTGGTGGTCATCAACAAAGCCGACATTGACGCATCGGCGGCCACTCGCGCTGAAGCTCAAATTACCAGTGCCTTGAGGTTGCTTGGCATGCATGGCCACGCCGATCATGCGCATTTTGATGAAGAGATCTGGCACCCACAGGTCATGCAAATCAGTGCACTTTTAAACCAAGGTGTCGACAGCTTTTGGCATCGCGTTTTAAAGTTCAACCGTCTGCAACAAGCCAAGCAAAAGTTTGAGCAACGCAGACAGCTGCAGGCTCAGTCTTGGATGTGGGAGCGCATAGATGCTGGCTTGAAACAAAACTTCCGAGCGCAGGTCAGTGTGCAAGCCCTGTTGCCAGAACTTTTGCAAAAAGTCACTTCTGGCCAGGTACCCGCCTCCACGGCGGCCAGGCAGTTACTGGCCGCATACCAAGCCACAGGCTTCCCAACAAACTGAGCCATTTCTAAAAAATCGATCCATCCTGAATCGGACAGAAGAAAGCAAATCATGCAAGACATCATTCAACAACTCGAAGAAAAACGCGCTGCGGCTCGCATGGGCGGTGGACAAAAACGCATTGATGCCCAACATGCCAAGGGCAAACTCACAGCCCGTGAGCGATTAGAGGTGTTGCTCGACGAAGGCACCTTTGAAGAGTGGGACATGTTTGTGGAGCACCGGTGCACCGACTTTGGCATGCAAGACAACAAAATCCCAGGCGATGGCGTGGTGACCGGTTACGGCATGATCAATGGCCGCTTGGTGTTTGTGTACAGCCAAGACTTCACGGTGTTTGGGGGTGCCCTGTCTGAATCGCATGCTGAAAAAATTTGCAAAATCATGGACCAGGCCATGAAGGTCGGCGCACCAGTGATAGGCCTGAACGACTCTGGTGGTGCGCGCATTCAAGAGGGTGTTGCTTCCTTGGGTGGCTATGCCGAAGTCTTTCAACGCAATGCCATGGCCAGTGGTGTGATCCCGCAAATCAGCATGATCATGGGTCCCTCGGCAGGCGGTGCGGTGTATTCACCCGCCATGACCGATTTTATTTTCATGGTGAAAGACAGCTCCTACATGTTCGTGACGGGCCCTGAGGTGGTCAAAACCGTGACGCATGAAGAAGTGACCGCCGAAGAATTGGGCGGCGCTTTGACGCACACCACCAAGAGCGGTGTGGCCGACATGGCTTTTGAAAACGACGTGGAAGCCTTGCTCATGTTGCGCCGATTGTTCAATTATTTGCCCTTGAACAACCGCGAGAAAGCACCCATGCGGGCCAGTGGCGACCCCACCGACAGGCTTGACCAAAGCTTGAACACCTTGGTTCCTTTGAACGCCAACCAAGCCTATGACATGAAAGAGCTCATCCTCAAAACTGTCGACGACGGCGACTTCTTTGAGCTTCAGCCCGACTATGCCAAAAACATGTTGATTGGCTTTGCCCGCATGGCGGGTCAAACGGTGGGCATTGTGGCCAATCAACCTTTGGTGCTGGCCGGTTGCTTGGACATCAAGAGCTCTGTCAAAGCTGCCCGATTTGTGCGTTTCTGCGATGCCTTTGGCATTCCGGTGATCACCTTTGTAGACGTGCCTGGCTTTATGCCTGGCACCTCTCAAGAATATGGCGGCATCATCAAGCATGGTGCCAAATTGCTTTATGCCTACGCTGAGTGCACTGTGCCCAAAATCACGGTGATCACGCGCAAAGCCTATGGCGGTGCCTACGACGTGATGGCTTCCAAGCACTTGCGCGGTGATGTTAACTTTGCGTGGCCCAACGCTGAAATTGCGGTGATGGGCGCCAAGGGTGCAGTGGAAATTATTTTTCGCGAAGACAAAAACGACCCCGTCAAGTTGGCTGCACGTGAAGCTGAATACAAAGACCGATTTGCAAACCCCTTTGTGGCCGGCGCACGCGGCTTCATTGACGACGTCATTCAACCGCACGAAACACGCAAACGCATTTGCCGTTCGTTGGTGATGTTGAAAGACAAGAAGGTAGAAAACCCATGGCGCAAGCACGGCAACATTCCGCTCTAAGCGCAATGCACCTCAGCTTGAACCCCATACGCCATTAGGAAAAAATATGTTTACCAAAATTTTGATTGCCAACCGCGGTGAAATTGCATGCCGTGTCATTGCAACTGCCAAAAAGATGGGCATTGCGACGGTTGCCGTTTATTCAGAAGCCGACAAAGAAGCGCGCCATGTGATGCTGGCCGATGAGGCCGTGTTGTTGGGCGCAGCCCCTTCGCGAGAATCGTATTTGGTCGCAGACAAAATCATTGCTGCTGCCAAAGCCACTGGCGCCCAAGCCATTCACCCAGGCTATGGCTTCTTGTCTGAGAACGAAGCCTTTGCCAAGCGATGCGAAGACGAGGGCATTGCCTTCATTGGCCCACGCCACTTTTCGATTGCCGCCATGGGCGACAAGATCGCTTCTAAGAAGTTAGCCAACGAAGCCAAGGTCAACACCATTCCCGGATACAACGACGCGATAGAGACAGCAGAGGCTGCCGTTGACATTGCCAAAGGCATTGGCTACCCCGTCATGATCAAAGCCTCTGCCGGTGGTGGCGGCAAAGGTTTGCGTGTTGCCATGAACGACAAAGAAGCTTTTGAAGGTTTTACATCTTGCCGCAACGAAGCCCGCAACTCGTTTGGCGACGACCGCGTCTTCATTGAGAAGTTTGTGGAAGAGCCTCGCCACATTGAAATTCAAATCTTGGGCGACAGCCACGGCAACGTGATTTATTTGAACGAGCGTGAGTGCTCCATTCAACGCCGTCACCAAAAAGTGATTGAAGAGGCGCCATCACCCTTCATCAGCGACGCCACGCGCATTGCGATGGGCGAACAAGCTGTGGCGCTGGCCAAAGCGGTGCAATACCAATCGGCCGGCACGGTGGAATTTGTGGTGGGCAAAGACCAAAGCTTCTACTTTCTCGAGATGAACACCCGTTTGCAAGTGGAGCATCCAGTGACCGAGGCCATCACCGGCATCGACTTGGTCGAGATGATGATTCGCGTGGCCAATGGCGAGAAGTTGCCCATCACACAAGCGGATGTGAAGCGCAACGGCTGGGCCATTGAGTGCCGTATCAATGCCGAAGATCCTTTCCGCAATTTCTTGCCTTCTACGGGTCGCTTGGTACGTTTCCAAACGCCCGTGCAAACCATGTTTCAGTCCAACACGCAAGACCTGTTGGGTGTGCGTGTGGACACGGGCGTGCAAGATGGGGGCGAGATTCCCATGTACTACGACTCCATGATTGCCAAGTTGATTGTCCATGGCGCAGACCGCAACGACGCCATTGCCAAAATGCGAGAAGCGCTCAATGGTTTTGTGATTCGCGGCATCAGCTCCAACATTCCATTCCAAGCGGCCTTGCTAGCACACCCCAAATTTGTGGTGGGCGACTTCAACACAGGCTTCATTGCTGAAAACTATGCGCATGGTTTTAGCGCAGAGGACGTGCCCCATGACGACCCCAATTTCTTGGTGGCCTTGGCCGCATTCGTCAGACGCAAATCTCGTGAGCGTGCAGCCAACATCAGCGGCCAATTGCCGGGTTACGATGTCCAAATCGGCCACGACTACAGTGTGGTGGTGCTGGGTGCCAAAGGCGACAACCAATACATCGGTGTGCATGTGGACGAGTTTCGAGGGCAGAGCGGCAAAGCCATCATCAAGGTGGGGCAGAGCCACTACATCATCGAAAGCCATTCACGCCTGAACGAGATTTGCATCAGTGGCACGGTCAATGGCAAGCCCTTCACGGCGCAAGTAGAACGTGGCACGCCTAAGAATCCATTGGCCTTGCAGATACAACACAACGGCACCCGCATCCAAGCTTTGGTGGTGTCGCCTCGAATGGCCGAGTTGCATCAAATGATGCCGTTCAAAACGCCGCCAGACATGAGCCGCTTTGTGCTTTCGCCCATGCCCGGGTTGTTGGTCAATGTGGCCGTCACGCCCGGCCAAAAAGTGCAAGCCGGCGAGCGTGTGGCAGTCATTGAAGCCATGAAGATGGAAAATATTTTGTTTGCCGCACACGATGCTGTCGTGAAAAAAGTCATGGCTTCACAAGGCGAGTCACTCACCGTTGATCAAGTGATTGTGGAGTTTGAAGCATGAGCACCGCCGCTCGCCCCTTCAAGGTATTGGGCATTCAACAAATTGCCATTGGCGGCCCAGACAAAGTCAAACTTCAAACACTCTGGATCGACCTGTTTGGTTTAGAGCTCACGGGCACCTACAAAAGCGATCGTGAAAACGTGGACGAAGACATTTGCGCCATGGGCGTGGGGCCGTTCAAAGTGGAGGTTGATTTAATGCAGCCCCTAGACCCCAACAAAAAACCTGCTGTTCACACCACGCCGCTCAACCATGTAGGCTTGTGGATTGACAATTTGCCAGAGGCCGTGGCCTGGCTCACCCAGCAAGGCGTTCGCTTTGCACCTGGTGGTATTCGAAAGGGCGCTGCGGGTTTTGACATTTGCTTCATCCACCCCAAAGGCAATGAAGAAATGCCGATTGGCGGCGAGGGCGTGTTGATTGAATTGGTGCAGGCGCCCCCAGAAGTGGTCAATGCCTTTGGCGCATTGGCAGCGCAATACGCTGGCCAGCCTTAAATCGTCTTAAAGCACATTAGGTCAGCTTGCGCGCTTTGGCCTTGGCCAAAGCCGCTTGAATCACGTCTTGCTTGTGTGCTGTCTCTTTGTCTGCCTCAAATTTTTCTTCAACGCGCAAGCGATGTTGACGCGCTTCATAGCGGGTGCGCGCTTGTTGTGCCAGCTCAGGCGACCAAGCATCCCAAGCCGTGCGATCGCCCGAAATGGGCAGCATTTCAATGCAATCGACGGGGCACACGGGCAAGCACAAATCGCAGCCAGTGCAAGCCGATTCAATCACGGTGTGCATCATTTTGTTGCTGCCCAAAATGGCGTCTGTGGGGCAAACTTTGAGGCACAGCGTACAACCAATGCACCAAGCTTCATCAATCACGGCCACCGTCATGGGCGTCTCGGTGCCGTGTTCAGGGTTCAGTGGAGAGATGGCTTGACCCGTGATGTCTGCCAAAACGACAATGCCCGCCTGACCGCCAGGTGGGCATTGGTTAATCGGCGCTTGATTGTCGGCGATCGCTTGTGCATAGGCCTTGCAATCTGGGTAACCGCATCTGGTGCATTGCGTTTGAGGCAATGCATCGTGAATGCGTTGCGCGAGCGAACTCACTTGCGACGAGCAGTCGCTTTTTTGGCAACGACAGCCTTCTTGGCTGAGGCCGCAGGTGCGGCCACAGCCCTATCTTGCTTGTTGTTGGCCAAAATGAATTCACGCACTTCGGGGTAAACCAAGTCGCGCCAGCGGCGGCCACTGAAAATGCCATAGTGACCCGCGCCCAAGGCTTCATAGTGCTTGCGCTTGGTGGGCTTGATTTGGCTGCACAATCCGTGCGCTGCAGCGGTTTGGCCCGAGCCTGAGATATCGTCCAATTCGCCTTCAACGGTCAGAAGGGCGGTGGTTTTAATGTCTTGAGGACGAACCAATTCAAGCTTGCCCTCGGGGTTGCGCACTTCCCATTGACCATGAACCAGCAAATAGTCTTGGAACACGGTTTTGATCGTTTCCAAGTAGTAGTCGGCGTCCATGTCGAGCACGGCGTTGTACTCGTCGTAAAACTTGCGGTGCGCTTCGGTACTGGCGTCGTCGCCCTTGATCAAATCTGTGAAGAAATCGTAATGGCTCTTGGCATGGCGATCTGGGTTCATGGCCACAAACCCCGTGTGCTGCAAGAAGCCAGGATAAACACGGCGACCAACACCTGGGAAGTTGGCGGGCACTTTGAAAATCACATTGTTTTCAAACCACTCGAAGCTCTTGTTCATGGCCAAGTTGTTAACCGAAGTAGGCGACTTGCGCGCATCAATGGGTCCGCCCATCATGGTCATGGACAATGGCGTGAGTTCGCCGCGAGACGCCATCAAAGACACGGCTGCCAACACAGGCACCGTGGGCTGGCAAACGCTCACCACATGGCAGTTGCCATATTGTGATTGCAGGTGACGGATAAATTCTTGAACGTAGTTCACATAGTCGTCTAAGTGAAACTCGCCTTCACTCAAGGGCACCGTGCGGGCATTTTTCCAATCGGTGATATAGACCTTGTGGCCCTTCAACATGGTGCCCACAGTGTCACGCAACAACGTGGCATAGTGGCCCGACAAGGGCGCCACAATGAGCACAGCGGGTTGGCCTTTGATGGCATTCAGGGTGGTGACGTTGTCGGTAAAACGCTTGAAGCGGCGCAGCTCGCAAAAAGGCTTGTCTATTTCAATGCGCTCATGAATGGCCACTTCACAGTGGCCAATGTCGACGGTGTGAATGCCAAAGGCGGGCTTGACATAATCTTTGCCCAAGCGGTACATGAGCTCATAACCAGCCGCGATACGGTGGGATATTTCAGATTTGGCAAATGGGTTTTGCGCGTTGTTGTACAACCTTGCAGTGGCATGGGCCAATTCAGAAAACGGCTCCATGATGGAGCGTTGTGTTTCGTAGATTTGGTAAAGCATGGCTCATTGCCCCTTAATATGTTGCATTGCAGCAATATAGCAGTAGCTGTCTGTCTAAAGTGGAGTCAAGCATCTAATTTAATTCACACACATGACACCAACTCTAGATAGTTGCTCTAAAGCATTAAATGACTTTGGCGATCGATTGGCAAACGTAGTCGATGTTTTGGCTGTTCAAAGCCGCCACGCACATGCGGCCGGTGTCGGTGCCATACACCCCAAACTCAGTGCGCAGGCGCACCATTTGGTCTTTGTTCAAGCCTGAATAGCTGAACATGCCAATTTGGGTGGTGATGAAACTCATGTCTTGTTTGACGCCTGCAGCCTTCAAGCCATCCACCAGTTTTTGGCGCATGGCTTTGATGCGTACGCGCATCTCGCCCAGCTCTTGTTCCCAAATGGCGCGCCACTCGGGGTTGGCCAACACGGCAGCCACCACGGCACCACCATGAATAGGCGGGTTGGAGTAGTTGGTGCGGATCACAATTTTGAGCTGGCTCAGTACGCGGCTGCATTCTTCCTTGTCGGCACACACCACAGACAAAGCGCCCACGCGCTCGCCATACAAGCTGAAGCTTTTAGAGAACGACGTGGACACAAAGAAATTGAGTCCGGCCGCCACAAACTTGCCCACCACCGCACCATCCTCTGCAATGCCATGGCCAAAGCCTTGGTAGGCCATGTCTAAAAAAGCAGTGAGGTTTTGGGCCTTGACCACCGCAATCACTTGGTCCCACTGGGCGGCGGTAATGTCATAACCGGTCGGGTTGTGGCAGCAAGCATGCAACACCACAATGGTGCCCGCGGCTGCCGCACGCAAGCTGGCCAACATGCCTTCAAAGTTCACGCCTCGGTTCTGGGCGTCGTAATAGGCATAGCTGTCAACTTGGAAACCAGCGCTGGCAAACAGAGCGCGGTGATTTTCCCAACTAGGGTCTGAGATCATGACCTTGGCATTGGGACTGATTTTTTTTAGGAAGTCGGCGCCAATCTTGAGGCCACCCGTGCCGCCAATGCCCTGCACCGTGGCCACGCGACCCGATGTGACGGGCTCGCTGTCTGCACCAAACACCAAGCCTTTGACGGCGGTGTCGTATGCCGCAATGCCATCAATGGGCAAATAGCCTCTGGCGGTGGGCTTGTCCATCATGACCTTTTCGGCGGCTTGAACACATTGGAGCAAGGGAAGTTTGCCGTTGTCATCGAAATACACGCCCACACCCAGGTTCACTTTGTGGGGGTTGCTGTCTGCGGCGAATTGTTCGTTCAAACCCAAAATAGGGTCGCGGGGGGCCATTTCGACGGCGGTAAACAGAGACATGAAAAAAGTCCTTGTGGGAGGTTGTAAAAAGCAGTTTCTGGCTGGCAGAAACCCAAAACCTAGGTTAGGCTTTAGGGTTGCCCCTAATTTTAACGGCTCTTTCTCCCATTTTCGCCCCACACAGACACATCCCAAGAAGATCCATGGCCGTTTCTCCCATCACCTCAGACACCGTCATTGAGCCGGTTCCCTATGTGGCCCCCGAAGGCCAGTTTGTGCATTACGAAGGTTCGCCCTTTGAGTTGTATCAGCCCTATCCGCCTGCAGGCGATCAGCCCACCGCCATTGCAGGCTTGGTAGAAGGCTTGCACGACGGCGAGGTGTTTCAAACGCTGCTGGGCGTCACGGGCTCTGGCAAAACTTTCACCATGGCCAATGTCATTGCCCAAATGGGCAAGCCCGCCATCGTGTTTGCGCCCAATAAAACATTGGCCGCTCAGCTGTACTCAGAATTCAGAGAGTTTTTCCCAAAAAACGCGGTGGAGTACTTCGTCAGCTATTACGACTACTACCAGCCCGAGGCCTATGTGCCCCAACGCGATTTGTTCATTGAAAAAGACTCCGCCATCAACGAGCACATTGAGCAAATGCGTTTGTCTTGCACCAAGAGCTTGATGGAACGACGTGATGTGGTCATTGTGGCCACGGTATCGGCCATTTACGGCATTGGCGAGCCCGAAAGCTACCACCGCATGATCATGACGCTGCGCACCGGCGACAAGCTGGGCCAGCGCGATGTGATCTCGCAGCTCATTCGCATGCAATACCAGCGCAACGACCAAGACTTTAGCCGCGGCAAGTTTCGCGTGCGCGGCGACACCATCGATGTGTTTCCTGCAGAACATTCTGAGCTGGCGGTGCGCATTGAATTGTTTGACGACGAAGTGGAAAGCATTCAATTGTTTGACCCTCTCACGGGCCGCATTCGTCAAAAAATTCCACGCTTCACGGTCTATCCTTCAAGCCATTACGTCACACCGCGCGACAAGGTTTTGGCCGCAGTAGAAACCATCAAAGTAGAGCTTTCCGACAGGCTGAAAGAACTGGTGGGCATGGGCAAATTGGTGGAGGCGCAGCGCCTTGAGCAGCGCACCCGATTTGATTTGGAAATGCTGAGCGAAGTAGGACACTGCAAAGGCATTGAAAACTACACGCGTCATTTATCAGGCGCTGAGCCGGGTGCGGCACCCAGCACGCTCACTGATTACATGCCCCCCGATTCCTTGATGTTCTTGGACGAAAGCCATCAAATGATTGGCCAACTCAATGCCATGTACAACGGCGACCGCGCACGAAAAACCACGCTGGTGGAATACGGCTTTCGATTGCCCAGTGCCTTGGACAACAGACCCCTTAAATTTGAAGAGTTTGAAACCAAAATGCGCCAGTGTGTTTTTGTGTCGGCCACGCCTGCCGATTACGAAAAAACGCATGCCGGCAAAGTGGTGGAGCAGGTGGTCAGACCCACGGGTTTGGTCGACCCCGAAGTGGAAGTGCGTCCCGCCATTCATCAAGTAGACGATGTGCTGCAAGAGATTCGAATTCGGGCAGACAAGCACGAACGCGTGCTCATTACCACGCTGACCAAACGCATGGCCGAGCAGCTCACCGATTATTTGTCAGACAACGGCGTGAAAGTGCGCTATTTGCATTCCGACATCGACACGGTAGAGCGTGTGGAAATTTTGCGCGACCTTCGCTTGGGTGCCTTTGACGTGCTGGTGGGCATCAACTTGCTGCGCGAAGGTTTGGACATCCCCGAGGTTTCTCTGGTGGCCATTTTGGACGCCGACAAAGAAGGTTTCTTAAGGTCTGAGCGAAGCCTGATTCAAACCATTGGCCGCGCCGCTCGCAACCTGCATGGCCGTGCCATTCTGTATGCCGACCGCATGACCGAGTCCATGAAGAAAGCCATCGGCGAAACCGAGCGCCGCCGCACCAAACAAGTGGCCCACAACTTGGCCATGGGCATCACCCCGCGCAGCATTGTCAAACAAGTTCGCGACCTCATCGATGGGGTCTACAGCGAGAAGGCTGGCAAGGAAGCTGACCGCCTAGAGCTCGAAGCCGTTCAGCGCGCCAAGGTGGAGGACATGAGCGAGAAGGATGTGTCCAAGGCCATCAAGCAGCTTGAAAAGCAGATGATGGAGCACGCCAAAAACCTTGATTTCGAAAAAGCAGCTCAGGTTCGGGACCAACTCCAAATGCTCAAGGCCCAGGCCTTCGGCGCACCGGGTACCGACAACGTGGTGGTTTTAAAAGCCTGAAGGCCTGAAGGTCTAAAGACCTTCAAATCGTATTCCTACTAATTAACTCAAGTTCTGCTATAGTCGACAAAATTAGTCAACCACCCAGGAATACATCATGCGCCTCACTACCAAAGGTCGTTTTGCGGTTACCGCCATGATCGATTTGGCCTTGCGACAGCACGCCGGCCCTGTTACTTTGGCCGCCATCAGCCAGCGCCAAGAAATTTCCTTGTCTTATCTAGAGCAACTTTTTGGCAAACTTCGCCGCCATCAGTTGGTGGAATCTACCCGCGGTCCAGGCGGCGGTTACACATTGGCCAAGAAAGCTTCCGAGATTACTGTTGCCGACATCATTTTGTCGGTGGACGAACCCATCGATGCCACCCACTGCGGCGGCAAAGAAAACTGCCACGGCAATTCCGGTCGATGCATGACCCATGATTTATGGTCTGCCCTCAACTCACGCATGGTGGAGTTTTTGGACTCTGTCAATTTGCAAAAGTTGGTGGACGATCAGTTGGCCTCAGGCCTCACCATTGAAAACAAGCCGGCCGTCAAGCGCGCCATTTCAGCCATGCCAGTCTCGCAGCCCATTCGCATCAACGCACCCAATTCGGTGTTTGCGTTGGCCAACGCCATGTCCAAGTCTTAAGTCCTTTAGAAGTTTTTTGTCATGACCACGACCCCCCATTTCCCCATTTACCTAGATTACAGCTCTACCAATCCGGTAGACCCCCGCGTGGTCGATGCCATGATTCCTTGGCTGCGCGAGCACTTTGGCAACCCTGCTTCACGCAGCCACGCTTGGGGCTGGGAAGCCGAAGCGGCCGTTGAAGAAGCCCGCGTCCATGTGGCTGAACTGGTCGGTGCCGACCCCCGCGAAATTGTCTGGACCAGCGGTGCTACCGAGTCCAATAACTTGGCCTTGAAGGGCGCTGCGCATTTTTACAAAAGCCGCGGCAAGCACCTCATCACGGTTAAAACCGAACACAAAGCCGTGCTCGACTCCATGCGCGAGCTTGAGCGTCAAGGCTTCGAAGTGACCTACCTTGACGTGCAAGAGGACGGCTTGCTGAACCTTGAAGTGTTCAAAGCCGCGCTGCGCCCCGACACCATCTTGGTGAGCGTCATGTTTGTGAACAACGAAATTGGCGTTATTCAAGACATTCCGGCCATTGGTGCCATATGCCGCGAGAAGGGCATCATCTTCCACGTCGATGCTGCACAGGCCACTGGCAAATTTCACATTGACCTCAGCACCTTGCCTGTCGATTTGATGAGCCTCACCGCACACAAAACTTATGGCCCCAAAGGCATTGGCGCTTTGTATGTCAGCCGCAAACCTCGCGTGCGCCTGGAAGCCCAAATGCACGGTGGCGGCCACGAGCGTGGCATGCGTTCTGGCTCTTTGCCCACGCACCAAATTGTGGGCATGGGCGAGGCCTACCGCATTGCACGCCTGGAAATGGACCAAGACATTGCCAAAGCCAAGGCTTTGCAACAGCGCCTTTTTAATGGCCTTAAAGATGTCGAGCAAGTGTTCTTAAACGGCCACCCTACACAGCGCGTACCTCACAACATCAACATGAGTTTCAACTATGTTGAAGGCGAGTCGCTCATCATGGGCATCAAAGGTTTGGCCGTGTCCTCAGGCTCGGCTTGTACCTCGGCCAGCCTGGAGCCCAGCTATGTGTTGCGCGCCTTAGGCCGCAGCGACGAGTTGGCTCACAGTAGCTTGCGAATGACCATGGGCCGATGGACCACCGAAGCCGAAATTGACTTTGCCATCGACACCATCAAAACCAACGTGGCCAAACTGCGCGACCTCAGCCCCCTGTGGGACATGTACAAAGAAGGCATTGACCTCAGCACCATTCAGTGGGCTGCTCACTAACATTGAACTGAAGAAATAAGGAAACATCATCATGGCTTACAGCGAAAAAGTTGTTGATCATTACGAAAACCCCCGCAACGTGGGCTCCTTTGAAAAGGGCGACGAAGATGTTGGCACTGGCATGGTGGGCGCGCCCGCCTGCGGCGACGTGATGAAATTGCAAATCAAGGTCAACCCCGTGACAGGCGTCATTGAAGATGCACGTTTTAAAACCTACGGCTGTGGCTCTGCCATTGCCTCTAGCTCCTTGGTCACAGAGTGGGTCAAGGGCAAAACCTTGGACCAAGCGGCTGCTTTGAAGAACAGCGAAATAGCCGAAGAGCTGGCCTTGCCACCGGTCAAAATTCACTGCTCCATCTTGGCCGAAGACGCGATCAAAGCGGCCGTCGAAGACTATAAGAAAAAACACGCCGCGGTTTAACGCTGCAGCTTGCGAGAAATACACATGGCCATCTCCCTCACAGAAGCTGCAGCGCGGCACGTTTCGCGCTACATCACCAAACGCGGCAAAGGCGTGGGTGTGCGTCTGGGCGTCAAAACCACTGGCTGCTCCGGCTTGGCCTACAAACTTGAATACGTTGACGACGTTGCTCCTGAAGACGTGGTCTTTGAAGACCATGGCGTGAAGGTGCTGATTGACCCTAAAAGCTTGGCCTACATTGACGGCACCGAGCTTGATTTTGTGCGCGAAGGTTTGAACGAGGGTTTCCGTTTTAACAACCCCAATGAACGCGATCGCTGCGGCTGTGGCGAATCGTTCCGCGTGTGATTTCTCTGCAGGCGTCAGACTTTGAGCTGTTTGGCTTGCCCACAGCTTTTGCACTGGACAGGTCACAGCTAGACTCTCAGTGGAAGTCTTTACAACGCGAAGCCCACCCCGATCGGTTTGCTTCTGAAGGCGCAGCTGCGCAGCGCATTGCCATGCAATGGTCGGTGCGCATTAACGAAGCCTACAACCGACTCAAAGATCCTTTGAAGCGTGCTGCTTACTTGTGTGAATTGAATGGTGCTGCGGTCAACGCGGAAAACAACACCAGCATGCCACCTGCATTTTTAATGCAGCAAATGGAATGGCGGGAAGCCTTGGACGATTGCAAAGCTCTGAAACATTCAGCCCCTAAAATTGAAGCACTGGAAAAATTGCTTGAAGAAGTGGACCAGTCTCATGCCCAAGCCTTGGCAGATGCCGCTCACTTACTGGATGTTGATCACAACTTCGTGGCAGCAGTTGGGCAAGTCAGAGCGCTCATGTTCATTGAAAAATTTGCACACGAAGTGCAGCTTGGCCTGGACGCCTGCACTTAATCAAGACCGCATACATTGAAGTTTTAAATGGCACTTTTGCAAATTTCCGAACCCGGCCAAGCGCCGGACCCACACCAGCGCCGCATTGCTGTTGGCATTGACTTAGGCACCACGCATTCTTTGGTGGCCTCCGTGCGCAATGGCGTGGCAGAGTGCTTGCCCGACGACAAAGGCCACATCATTTTGCCTTCTGTGGTGCGCTATTTGCCAGGCCAAGGCCGGCAGATAGGCCACGAAGCGGTGGCCAATGCAGCCTTAGACCCAGAAAATACCTTGGCCTCGGTCAAGCGCTTCATGGGGCGCAGTTTGTCTGACATAGCGCATCCAGAAAAGTTGCCCTACAAGTTTGTCAAGCCAGAAAGCCCAGCCGCTACTTCTGAAAAGGGCATGCTGTCCATACAAACCGTTCAGGGTGTTAAATCACCCGTCGAGGTGAGTGCCGAAATTTTGGCCACGCTGCGCTACAGGGCAGAGGACACCTTCAACGATGATTTGCACGGCGCTGTGATCACAGTGCCTGCGTACTTTGACGACGCGCAAAGACAAGCCACCAAAGACGCGGCACAAATGGCCGGTATCAACGTGCTGCGCCTCATTAACGAGCCTACAGCGGCCGCCATTGCCTATGGTTTAGACAATGCCAGCGAAGGTATTTATGCCGTGTTCGATTTGGGCGGCGGCACCTTTGACATTTCTATTCTTCGACTCACGCGCGGCGTGTTTGAGGTCATGGCCACCGGTGGCGATTCTGCTTTGGGCGGCGATGATTACGACCATGCGTTGGCAGATGCAGCTTTGCTGTCGATGGGTCTGGCTGACGTTCAGGCGGGGTTAAGTGCTGAAGACAAAACTCGATTGAAGGCTGCCGCTCGTGCAGCCAAAGAGGCTTTGACCACGTCTTCTGATGTGTCTTTAGTATGGTCGCATGCAGCCCAAAGCCACCAAGTGAGCGTCACGCGTTTGCAATTCAACGAAGCAACTTCTGAGCTGACCGCGCGTTGCATGTCTGCTGTGAAGAAAGCCCTGCGCGATGCCAAGATCAAAGCCGAAGACATACAAGGTGTGGTCATGGTGGGCGGGTCTACGCGCATGCCGCAAGTGCAAGAAGCCGTGGCTGCGTTCTTTGGCAAACCGCCGCTGAACAATTTAAACCCCGACGAAGTGGTGGCCTTGGGCGCCGCCATTCAAGCCAATCAATTGGCGGGTAACGACTCTGCGGGCGATTTACTTTTACTCGATGTCATTCCATTGTCCTTGGGCATTGAAACCATGGGCGGCTTGGTAGAGCGCATCATTCCGCGCAACCAAACCATTCCCACCGCCATGGCCCAAGACTTCACCACGTACCAAGATGGCCAAACCGCATTGGCCCTGCATGTGTTGCAAGGTGAGCGCGATTTGGTGGCCGATTGCCGCAGTTTGGCGCGCTTTGAATTGCGCGGCATCCCGCCCATGGCCGCTGGCGCTGCCCGCATTCGGGTTACTTTCACGGTTGACGCCGATGGCTTGTTGAGTGTGGCCGCCAAAGAGCAAATCAGTGGCGTCGAAGCCAAGATTGACGTGAAGCCCTCGTATGGTTTGAGCGACGAACAAATTGCCCAAATGTTGCAAGACAGCTTTGGCACTGCTGAGGTCGACATGAAGGCACGTGCCTTGGTGGAAGCCAAGGTCGATGGCGACAGAATGCTGTTGGCCACGCAAAGTGCATTGAACGCCGACGGTCAGTTGCTCAGTGCAGAAGACCGCGCGCAAATTGATTCGCTCATGTTGGCTTTGCGCCAAACCATTGACACTGCGGCAGACGCACAGGCCGTAGAAGATGCCACCCAAGCCTTGGCCCATGCCACAGAAGCCTTTGCGGCAGAGCGCATGAACCACAGCATTCAAAAGGCCTTGTCGGGTCAAAACATTCAGAGCCTCTAAGCCCAAGCTTTATAAAGACCAAAATGCCCATCATCAAAATTTTGCCCCACGCTGAATACTGCCCCGAAGGTGCACAAATCTCTGCACCCTCTGGCACCAGCATTTGTGAAGCCTTGTTGGAAAACAAAATCAACATCGAACATGCCTGCGACATGAGCTGCGCCTGCACCACCTGCCACGTCATCGTGCGAGAAGGCTTGAACAGCTTGAACGATGCCGAAGAAACCGAAGAAGACTTGCTAGACCGTGCGTGGGGCTTGGAGCCCAACTCACGCCTCAGCTGCCAAGCCTTCATGGGCAAGCAAGACGTGGTGATTGAGATTCCGAAATACACCATCAACCACGCTAAAGAAAATCATTGAAAGATTTCTCGGTAGAGTTTGCATATACAGTCAGACCATGCGTCAATTATTTTTAGACACCGAAACCACCGGTCTTTCTGCTGAAGGCGGAGACCGCGTCATTGAGCTGGGCTGCGTCGAGCTCATTAACCGCAAGCTGACTGGCCACAACCTGCATTTTTATTTCAACCCTGGCCGCGATAGCCATGAAGATGCCCTAAAGGTGCATGGCATTAGCAATGAGTTTTTGCGCGACAAGCCCAAGTTTGAAACAGTGGCGCAAGAAATGTTGGATTATGTGCAGGGCGCCGAAATCATCATTCACAACGCTGCATTTGATGTGGGCTTTTTAAACAAAGAGCTAGAGCTTGCAGGCCACAAGCCCTTTACCCAGTATGTCGACAGCGTGGTCGACACCTTGGTCATGGCCAAGCAAATGTACCCCGGCAAGCGCAACAGCCTGGATGCACTGTGCGACCGCTTGGGTGTTGACAACTCTGGCCGCACCTTGCACGGCGCCTTGCTCGATGCCGAGTTGTTGGCCGATGTCTACATCAACCTCACCCGGGGTCAAGAAGCCTTGCTGATTGATGCGGGCGCCGAAGAAGGTCAGGCAGGTTCAGAAGAAGCAGTCGATTTGTCTGGCTTTGTCTTGCCCGTCATACAGGCCAATGCCCAAGAGCATGCTGCGCACGAAGAACAATTGGCGCAATTGGACAAAGCCAGTGGCGGCAAAACCATTTGGCGGCAGGCCGTTTCTGCAGCCTAATTTTCCGTGGCATAATTTAGGGCTACGCTAAAAAATAGCAGTAGGGCGATTAGCTCAGGGGTAGAGCACTGCATTCACACTGCAGGGGTCAGAAGTTCGAAACTTCTATCGCCCACCACCAAACTAAATCTTGAAGACTATCAACACCTTAGGTAGTTTTAAGGATTTCAATTCTAGAAATTTTAGATATGCTTCCCTCGGAAGCATTTTTTTCGTCTGTAAATTTCTTGATTCTTCTGAGTTAACTGAAGATTAAACAGAATAGCTTTTGATTAGCAAAGAGACTATGCTCACGCTACGTGAGCAAACCGCTTACACATAAGGGGGGTCTATGACTCTTTGCCCAATTGCCTTAATGGCTACTTGCAACAAATGTCCTGCTTTAGGAATTTGTCCTCTGAAAGAAGTGCTGGGCGATCACAAACCAGAGAACCCGACATCAGCTGCAAATGATGCGTCTATCAAAGATAAAACAGCAAATTGACAGGCTCAACTGCTCATCATCATTCTTATTTGATGATGACCACCAAAACACTGCAAGGTGAGTGCTCAATCAATGCTTTTGGAATTGAGCCCGCCCACCATCTCTCCAACCAATTGTCACGATGCTGATGGCCAAGCATGATCAAGTCTGCGCCAATGGTATGAGCGTATTCAACGATCTTATCTACTGCGTCACCTTTGAGTAATTTTCCAGCAGCCTCAATACCTGCCGTATTAAGTTGTTCAACACCTTCGTTGAGAATTTTCAAACGCCGTTCTTCTTCGATTTTGTTTTCAGGTTCACTGTAGTAAGAAGTTTCATGGCCCATTGAAATTGTTTCGTAGGGAACCACTGAGAGCAGATGAACCTTGGCGTGTTCCCATTGCGAGAGGTCTTTGCAATTGAGCAAAGCCTGCTGACTTTCAAGCGATCCGTCATAGGCCAGAATAATATTTTGATACATCTGATTTCTCCTAGAAAAGCTCGTTGAAGATTTTTTAAATTAAACGATCACTGTCGTTGACTAAATTTTTGATGTTGTCAAAGAGTTCAGGCTGTAAGTTGATTTTTAGATTATTTTTGCGCTGTAGCCTGACTTGCCTAATGAAGGCAATTGGCGTAACTTGTTTGTACAGTTGAAACAGTTCAATTAGCTGTTCTTTAGAAAACCCACTCTTTTTTGTCAGCTGCGTCCAGCCAAGAGTTTGATCAAAGTTTTCAGTTATCCAGACACACAGCTCCTCTAGCCTCTTGGCATTAGAAGCGTTCAGCGGGGATCGCTTTTTCGTTGTGGAGCGCATGCGTTTCTCCAAAGCTTGGGCTATTTTGAATGTCAAATATTCAATGAGTTATCGGGTATTTCCTTGAGTCGAGTTCGCCTGCCACCTGCCTCTTCTTTACAAGAAGTTTTACTTGCTTGATTTTTACCAGGTATCGTCTCCTCCTGAGCTGGAGGAGTCATCCCAACCACTGTCGGAACCGGAGTCAAATCCGCCCAGATCTGGTTGTGTAGGCGAGTCAATCGGGACATAAGAGTTGTTATTTCCCGCTGGGTTGGCATTGGATGAATTGTTGCTGTGGTGGTCCCCCTCCAGTGCTTTGGACAAAGCATAACCCGCAGCTACACCTGCCAAACCGCCAATCACAGCACCGCCAATGCCAGAGCCCATGCCACCGCCCATTTGTTGTGGCCCAGGCGCGTAGCCTTGTCCGTTCATTGGCGCGTTGGGTGTGAATTGGGCACCAAAGCCTCTGGGGGCTGTGGTCGTGCCGCCTTGCATTGCTACACCAGGGGCAGCTGAAAATTCAGTTGCTTCTGGAGCGGCATTGGCTTTGGAGCGGCGCAGGACCAAGGCCAAAATCACAAGGCCAGCAACGCCAAGCAAAATATAACTCAGAGGAAACGCAGGCTCGCTAGGGGATGGGGTTGCAGCAGCAGACTTAACCGCTGGTGACAAACCTGAGGCAACCGATGTCGCACTCGGTCCCTGAGCCAAGCGGGATACCTTATCAAAGGTTTCATTGAATTTTTCGGTGCTTGCTGCAAATTTCAAAGCAGGGTCAAGCTCCTTGGCTTTTTTCAATGCAATTTGCGCATCAGCGTAGTGCTCTTGGCGCGCCAGCACTTGGCCTAGTTCGTAGTGCGCTTTGGCGCTTTGCGGCTTTTCTTGAATGACCTCACGCAGCATTGACTCGGCTTGCGAGAGACGGCCTGCGTTGACAGCCGCATCTATATCTTTCGGAGAAGGTAAAGCAAATGCCAGGGCACTGGACAGTGCCAATGAGCAAGCTAAAAGTAATTTGATAATTGAAACGCGTTGCATGTTGGATCCTTTGAAGTTGGCAAACTCATGCAGATATTGTGTGCGAAATAGTCGTTATTCCGTAGCTTTTTAGTAACTTTTCGCAATGCAGTTCAAAATTCTCTTGAAGTTCATTGACATGACATAATTTAAAAATAAATTTTATTTTTTCCTGTCAATAAGGCTAATCAATTAATTTCTGAAATAGTGATTTTTGCAAATTCCAAAAGGAGGTTGCTAATGGACAAGTCAGTGATTTCAATTGAGAGTATGGCAATTATCTTTAGCCAGAGTCTTGTTCGCAAAGGTTTCACAAAAAGGGGTCTAAGATACTTCAGACCTTACCAATCAAGTGGTGTGTTTTTTACCGACAGAGAAATACTAGGATTGGTTTTAATGGGCCAATTAATCATCGAAATTGAGGATAGTAAATCGATCCTTGATGAGGGCGATGAATTTTTCTTGCCTCCAAATAATTTTTTCAGTGCAACTGCAGGTGAGCATGGAGCGCATTTTCTTTTTGCTCGTAAAAAGAATTAAATTGCTAACTTTTAAGATCTTTCAAGATTTTTTATTGTTTGTACATGTGATCGAAATTATCGGACTTAGTTCCATCACTTTGGCATGGCTTGGCAGGTAGGGGGCAGGCCACATGCACGCTACTTTTGCGTGACCAACATTGCCCAATGTGATGCTTGCTGCCCGTGCTTGCAAAACCGCAAGACACTTGGCAGTTGTTGGGGATGATGTGCTTTTTAGCCAAAAAGACAGGTCGCAGAAGTTCAACAGCTTCAAGCAGCCAGGATTCGCGGGTGGTGTGGTGTGTCATGTCGCATCAATGAGCAGTGTGGAAGGCTCACTATGCGAACGCAAAAGCTCAAAGCATGAGCTTGGTGCACTGATCGTTTTTACAGGCTGGAAGAAAATAAACGGGGTAAATAAATGGGGTCAGATGAACATTTATTTGACCCCATTTAATAATCAGGGCTCTGAATATAGGATTACTTCTTTGGAGGTTTGCCACCACTTTTCACGCATTCGTCCATTGACTTGTATGGCGTGAAGTTTTTTGTTTTGTCGTAGTGTTGGCTGCTTTTGTCGTGGCATATGCCAGAGTCAGATTTTTTGACAGGGTCTGCCGCAGGCGCAACTTCCTTGGCACCCACTGGCAATTTGCCACCACTTTTCAAGCATTCTTCTACGCTGTTAAATGGCGTGAATTTTTTGGTATTGTTAAAAGAACTGCTGCTTGCGTCATGACAGATTCCGCTGTCTGATTTTTTGACTGCCGGATCTGCAGCCACTGCAGAGAAAGCAAGGAACGCTGACAGTGCAATGAGTGTGTGTTTGGTAAACATATGTTTGGCCTTTCTATGAAGATGCTGTTGACAATCTCAACCCCAGCAAGTGCGCTGTGGCGTTCGTATTCATTGTAGCCATCTCACCAATCTTTAAAAAGGTGGGTCAATCCCCTACAAAATTTTTTGACTTAAAAAATCAAAATCAATTCAGATTGACCCAAGCTTCACTGCGCTTCCAAAGCTCCTTAGCCAATTCAGAATTTTGGCCCAAGGCGGCGGGCTGCTTGGGCTGCGAGTCTGCATAGTACAAGCCCGACTCTTGTTGAGGTGCATGCAATGCGCAGTGCAAAGTAGTCAATGCCCCTTGCTCTGGCGTTAGAAAGCCACGAAGCCTTAACAACGGCCGAGCCCAATCTGGCAGGGCGCGCCAGATCTCAGTGTCCACCACGCCAGGATGCAGAGAATATGTGGATACGGAAGTGCCTTGAACGCGCTTGGCGAGTTCCGCGCTAAAAAGTAAGTTGGCCAGTTTGGAAACCGCGTATTCGTTAATGCCGGTCCACGAATGGGTAGGTTGGCGCAAGGCATTCCAATTAATACCAGCAGTACGCTTGTGAGCGCGGCTTGACACCGTGACCACACGAGAAGGGCCTGATGTTTGCAGTTTGTCGAGCAGCAATTGGGTTAGCAAAAAGTGACCCAAGTGATTGATGCCGAAGGTCATCTCAAACCCATCTTGGGTAAGGCCCCTCAAACCCGCCACACCGGCATTGTTAATCAGCAGGTGCAAGGGCAAATTGAGTTGAATAAACTTTTGCGCGCACGCTCTGACGGAGGCAAGGCTGGCTAAATCTAAATGAAGAAACAGGGCCGGCTTGTCGAGCGAGAGCGAGGCGATATGGTCTAACACCGGTTGCGTTCTCTCAAGCGAGCGTCCGGCAATGACAACTTGGTACCCCTTTTTGGCAAGTTCAATGGCCGTCACACGTCCTATGCCAATATTGCCGCCGGTAATCAGCGCTACTTGGCCATTCGCGTAAAAATCCTTGTTCATGGAAGTGGTCATTTAAATTTTTGAACCGTTCAAATCAATGCCTTCGTGTTTGGCCACCATCTCAAGGGCCGATTCAAAAAGTGCTCTGGCAGAACCCGAGACGGTACTGAGGTAAGAGTGAAGGTGTGCGTCCTGCGTTGAGTTGTTCAAGCATTCGCGGCTGTACTGCTCGAAACTTGCCAGTTGCTTGATAATTTCTGCCACATGCTTGGGGCATTCGCACAAAACGTTGGTGGAGATGCCCGCCACGCGCATGAGTTCAATGTCATCGTATTTTCGGGGGGGGATGAGCATGCCCGAAGTCAAACCGGCGGTGCCTGATTCAGTATTCACAACGCGAACTGAGTTGATCAGATCGGCCAGTTCAGAATCGCTGATGGGTTCCCTGCGAACAATCATGCCGCAACGTTTCATGCTTTCAATGATGGGCTCTTGACCGTAGTTATAAAGCACGATGACTTGCAAGGCATGGTTGATTTCGGCCAAGCGATGAATGTCAACCTGAACGCCTGCGTGCAAAGAGTTGGTGTAGATCAGGAGAATTTGTGATTTCTCTTGAAACTTTGCCACCAAGGCTTGGGCCACGTTGGTAAAAATATCGGTGATGCGGACAGCTTGGTTGTTAAAACTGAAGGTGAATTTTTTAGACTCAATTCGGGCGGCCAGCGCAAGTCCCACAACCGCCACAGACACAGATTGACCTTGTGATTCAGACCTTGCTTTTCTTTGATGGGTCTCTTGCTGCTGTTGCAGCAAATTGTTGAGATCTGTGGTGCTCAGCTTGGCAATGTTGCTAATGGCGTGGCCTTGTTCGGTCAGTCGTTTGAGCAAAGTTGCCTTTAAAACATCATCGTCTGTGAACAATCGGTGCTTGCTTTCCGTTTTGAGGGGCTGAAAGGTTTGATACCTCAACTCCCAAACGCGAAGGGTAGGGGTAGGTACGCCACTGAGGCTAGACACAGCCCCAATTTTGTGAAAACCGCTTTTTTGTCCAATATTTTGTGTCATTGCTTGTATTTTGAGTAGATTTTGAGTAAATTATATTGGATATTTTTAAAATTGAGTAATTTAAATATGCTTTCGTGATAAATTGCATGAACTTAAAGGAATAACGATGCTCAACAAGCGCTCAACCCTTGGTTTAAACGTCATCACCTTGATTGCCAAAACCCCCAGCCACAGAACCATCACTGCGGATGCACTTGCATCCATGACGGGGGTTTCTTTGTCCTACATTGAAGGCATCTTGAAAGAAGGTAGAGAGCAAGGCTTAATTCGCGCCACCCGTGGCCCTGGGGGTGGCTATCAGCTCCTGATTCCCTTGCACGAATTGTCGGTTTGGGATGTTGTGTTGTGCTTCAACCAGCCCAGTGCAACGACTTCCAAAACTCACGCTTCCCCAGAGTCGCAAGCCACCAATCTGCTTGCACTCAATGCCGATCGAATTGAAAAAGAATTTCTTCAGGACTATCCGTTGGAGCGTTTGGTATCCCAATTTGCCGACACCACCAGTGCAGCGCCCACAAAGTCGATGTCCATGAATTTCAAGCCCTTGCCTACCAGAGCGATACCTTTTGCACCCAATTCAATTTTTGACTTGTCTAACTTTTTAAATTTACAGGCGGCCTAAAGTTCAAGAATTGCAATCTTTGCCTTGGTAAAAAAAAGCCCGTTGAATGAATGCAACGGGCTTTTTTGATGAATGCGAAGAATTACTTCTTTTGGCACTCTTTGGCTTTTTCATTTTCTTTTTTGGAGCAATCCAATTTTTTCTCATCTTTTTTGTCGTCCATTTTGCCGCCGCCGTGGCTGCCTGCAAAGGATGCAGTGGAGACCAACATCAATGCTGATACGAGTGCAGTCGCTAAAGTTTTCATGTTCATTCTTTCAAATTAATTTAAGATTAAATCCAGAGTTATCAAGCCCTCAAAACTGATAACATTTTCATCCTAGCGTATTTAATAATGGGCCTACATACAGTACGGACTTCCATTTCTATTTTGAGAAAAAGCCAAAGGCCAGCCATGTTCAAATTTTTTAAGGCCTGCCTTGTCTGCATTTTGGGGCTCGTCACATCGTTCTCGGCCCAATCTCAAACAAGATTTTTACCGGCGGACACTGCAGTTGTCTTAACGACCACTGTTCGCGACAAGTCGGCTCAAAACAGCGAGTTCGTTTACATGACAAAAGCTTGGCGTGCTCAGCCCCAAGATTTAAGCGTGTCGTTGGCATACGCCAGAGCCGTCTTTCAACTGGGACTCTCGGAAGGTGATTTGCGCTGGTTTGGCGCTGCAAAAGCCGCCATGTTGCCCTGGTGGAAAAAAGAAGATTTACCCGCAGATGCTTTTTTCATGAGGGGCTTGGTCAAGCAAGGCTTTCATGACTTTGCGGGCGGCTTGGTAGACATCAACAAAGCCATCGACCTGAACCCCAACAAAGCAGAGTTTTGGTCCTGGCGATTTGCAATGCACTTGCTGACGACGGATCTGGTAGCGGCCTCACAAGACTGTGAAAGTATTGACCGGCTTTTTGGCCAAGACGAGTCAAAGGTTTACCGCGCCATTTTGCTGTATCGAACGGGCAAACCGCAAACCGCTGTTCAATGGCTCAAGGATTTGGGCAGCGCCCCCAATTTCCAAAGTGCATCTTCCAAAGAATGGCTGGCCCTTCACTTGGGCGAAGCCTACAGGGTGGCAGGTCAGCCCGACATGGCTGTCGCTACATGGCAAAAACAATTAAAGATCACGCCAAAGTCTCACATCATCAAATTGTCGCTTGCAGAGCTTTGGGTTCAGCAGGGGCAATATTTTTTGGTTAAACAAATGCCAGGATCTGCCGCACCGACGGATGCGCTGTTGATGCAATCTATTTTGGCTTACAAAGGGCTCAAAGACCCTGCTGAAAAAGATCTTGCAGCGCTGCTTGAGTCTAGGCTCAAGGCGCAGTCCTTGCGACAAGAGTCTCTGATCGAAAGGCCTCAAATGATTTACCTCATTGACTATGCCAATGATCCGGCAGCGGGCCTGCGTTTGTCTATCGACAACTGGAAAATTCAGCAAGAGCCGCGTGATGCGGTCCTCTTTCTAAAAGCAGCTTTGGCAGTGAATCAACCCCAAGCGGCACAAGTTGTCTTGGCATGGCTTGAGAAAACCCAATACACAGATCCGCAGGTTAAAGAATTAGAAGCGCGCTTGAAAACTCAACTTCAAGCCATTCAATCTGCCAAATGACAAGTACGCCATGAGCTCAAAAATTTTACACATGGGCCGTCATTTGTGGGCCTTTATTTTCCTGCTCATAGCCATTTCAAGCGGCAGTGTGCAGGCTCACTCTAGCAGCAACAGTTACATCACACTGAGTGCAAACAAGCAAACCATTGTGCTGCGTGCCGATGTCAATTTGCGCGATGTTGACCTTGTGGTTGACCTTGATCAAAACAGCGATGGCAAGCTGACTTGGGGCGAAACACTGGCCCAAAAAGCCGAACTCAAAGCTTGGCTTGAGCAAGGCATTCAACTCAGCACAGCCGGTCAAAAATGCGACTTGGCAGATTTCAACCTGTTGGCCGCCAACCATGCAGACGGCACATACCTGAGCGCGGAGTGGTCTGTGGCTTGCTTGACCGCAACAGACCTGGGCGATGCAGGTTTAAGCCTTCGATATGGCTTGATGTTTGATCAAGACAATTTACATCGGGCCTTGGTCAAAATTGACTTACCAGATTTTCAAAGCAGCGCCATCCTAAGTCCTGACCGCCCCGAAACCACACTGACCAAAGCCAATGGCTCAAGGCTGAAAGTATTGGGGCGGTATTTGCTTGAAGGTGTTTGGCACATATGGATAGGCATTGACCATATTCTTTTTCTGCTAAGCCTTTTGATATTGGCATTTTTGGTGCCAACCCGGCAGAGCGTGATTCAGTGGCCAGCGGTTCAAAATGTGAAAACCTCCGTGCACGACGTTTTGACTGTGGTCACAGCATTTACATTGGCACACTCCATCACACTGGGCATGAGCATCTTCAAATTGCTTGAACCTTCAGCCGACTTGATAGAGCCTGCGATTGCCTTGTCGGTGGTTGCGGCCGCTTTGAACAATTTGCTGGGATGGGCAGCCCTGCGTCGATGGCAGCTTGCATTCGTATTTGGCCTGGTACATGGCTTTGGTTTTGCCAATGTGTTGATTGATCTGGGTTTGCCTTCAGACCAATTGGCGGTTGCACTGGGTGGTTTTAATTTAGGCGTCGAGCTTGGCCAAATTGCAATTGTGATGGTGTTTCTGCCCTTGGCTTGGGCGCTGAGGCACACTTTGTTTTACCGATGGGTCATTGTGGTGGGTGGGTCTTTAACCATTGCGGTTTTGGGAATGATTTGGACACTCCAAAGAACAGGTCTTTTAAGTCTTTAAATCGAAGCGTGTTTTTTGTTAAGCATCATCCGCTGAATCAACCTCAGATTTTTGCCGTATCAGCTTAACGAGATTCCAGCGAATGACCAGTGCAGAAAGTGCTAACAGCAGAATGGCACCGCTTTCGTAGATCAAGTCAATGGTGTTGAAACCTTTGCCTTGCAAGATGATGAGTCGGCAAAGTGCCGTGATGGCAATGAAGATAGGAATGGTGATAGGGATTTTTCTGTACTTGTAAAAGCCCGCCACCATGCCCAAAACTTCTGCATAAATAAACATCAACAACAAATCGGTCAACTTGACCACGCCAGCAGAAAACACTTGATACATCTCTGCCCCAACGCCATAGATTGTAAAAATGGCGATGAGGACCAAAATTGACTTTTCAATGCCGGTTATTAATTTGTAAATATCTATCATCTAAGTACCTTGTGGCGACAGCATTGAAAAGTGACAGGTCAAGAACCATGACCTTTGATGTAGGTTTCTAAAAATTTGATGTGCGTGCCTTGTGACTCAATGATGTTTTTAACCACATCGCCCACAGAAATAACGCCCATCACACTGTTGTTTGAGACAACAGGCAAATGCCGAATGTGCTTGTGAACCATGATGGCCATGCACTCATCAAGCGTGTTCTCTGGTTTGACCGTTAGCGGGTTGGATGTCATGGCTTCAGAAACAGCGGTCAACTGCGGATCTTTTTTGGGCAGCAAGACCTTGATGGCGCAGTCGCCTTGGGAAACGATGCCCACCAGTTGAGCGTCATCAATGACCAAGATGGCCCTGACGCGGTTGTCACGCATCAGTTTCAATGCAACTTCAATCGAGTCGTGTGAATTGACAGAAAAAACTGCCTTTGGTTTTTTTTGAATGCAACTTTGGACAGTTGACATGGTTTTTTCTCCTGTAATTTTTGTAAATGCAAATCTGACAATATTTTCACGCGTTTACTTTAATACACTTTGTCAATGAGAGTCAATTGACCCCCTGAAATGGGATCGTTTGACCCTCACTCAGCAAATTAAAGTTCTCTCCTATGGCGTTACAACAAAAATACGGATCAAGCGGGGACGATGGGGGTGCCCGTTTTGATCAGCTCCTCTAAAATAAAAAAAGCATCCTTGGCTGAAGCAGAGTAGGGGTCAAATTCTGGATGCGCCATCTGAACCATGGGGTCGTCTTTGGACAAATAGACAAGCGCCATAGACCACTGGCCAAAGCGTCTGTGCGTAATTTCTTCCATCGACAGCAGCTCCACATTTCGGTGGTTTCGATCGGTCATGATTCGAGCGTAAAGCAAATTGACTTTGGATCTCTCGCCCTCCAAGACTTGCATCCACAAGCCAGAGCCTTGGCATAAAACACCCGTGATGTTTTCCTTTTTGTTATGGGTATTGGATTTTTCCAAAATCAGGGTGGTGATGGTGGTTGTGACGGGCCCAGCGGGTTGGCTGACATACAAGAGTCTTACAAGCATGAGGAGTTCCTTTCAGTTTAAAAACGCGTTGATTGCTTCTGCTGCCTTCTAAACTGCCAGGGTGGCGTTGGGGATGGGTCACTCCAAAGCCCCAGCTTTTTTGCTTTGGCGTCTAACTCTGTTTGGGCATACAGCGCACGGTCTTCTTTGGGTTGGTCCGACGCATACTGTTTGTAGTGCCAAGCCATGCCCAACTTAATTTGCTCTAGGCACATGTCGTTGTCATCTAACAGGACCTTGCCCAAAGTTCTGCCGTACTGGTCTTTTTGATGAAAATCTACAGTCACCTGCTTGTTGAAAACCAAGTCGCTTAAAGACTGCTTTGACCTTTGCCCAAAAGCCTGCGCCTTTTCGGGTGCGTCGATGCCTTGCAAACGAATTTTATGTTTGGTGTTGGTGGCATCCAGCACCGTGATGGTGTCGCCGTCGGCCACGCCCACGACTCTGCCTTGAAGTGTGGCGGCATTCAGCCCGAAGCTGATGAGCAGCAATGTGTAAGCAAACAGTTTTTGAGAGCGCATGGGTTATTCAATCAGTTGAGACACAGCTTCTAGCCTTTTGAGCGGGTCGGGCTCTGTCAGCAGCTGCAGCTTGAGCTCTGCTCTGATGGGCAGCGCTTCAGCGTAGCGGTTTGCCAACCAGCCGCATTGGTCTAGGTGGTAGGGTGGAAAGATGGGCAGTCTGTCGATCAAACCTTTTTGTTGCGCGGTCGCAATGACTTTACCCAAGCGATCTGCTTGCGCCTGCAACGAAACAGGCACCTCCTGCTCAGGATCTTGCGGCAGATAACTCACGCTGCCTTGCCACACGCCCAAGGGGCCAGGTTGTACATCGTGCAAATTGAAGCGCAATCCGCCTTGGCACACCACCCGAAAAAAATTTGGCTGAACTTGTTCAAATTCTCTGATGTGCGCCAAGCATCCAATGGGGTGAAGCAGTGGCACTTGACCGGGCACTTTCACTTCGCTGCCTTCTTGAATCCAAGCAACGCCAAAGGGCAGTTGCTGCTGGTGGCATTGTTTGATCAGATGAAGGTAGCGCACTTCAAATATTTGAAGTGGCAGCATGCCATCGGGAAACAAACCGTGGGACAGGGGAAAAAGGGGAATGGTGTGTTGCACTTAAATGAAGATGAATTTTTTTATCGGCATTACTTAAACACACCTAGCTTGTTGAGGTCAAAGTGACTGGCGTTAGGTAACACTGTTTTGATGTCGCTTGAACTCACGCCAAACCATGCCGCCATTTCTGCACCAAACTGATCGATGGCGGTAGAGGGCAAGAGCCTGCCGCTGCCAACTTGTTGGGTATGGGTTAAACCAATTTCTGGCGCAACTCCAAAATATTTGCCGCCATTGACAGCGCCGCCCATCACAAAATGGTGACTGCCCCAGCCATGGTCGGAGCCATCGCCGTTGGAGGCCAGTGTTCGTCCGAAGTCGGATGCTGTGAAAGTCGTGACCTGATTGCTTTTGCCCAAAGAAATCATGGCATCGTCAAATTCCTTCATGGCGGAACTTAATTTTTGCAGTAAGGCCGGATGTTGGCTGGGCAAAAAATCGTGCAAATCGAAGCCGCCCATGCCCACCATAAAGACTTGCCGCTTAATGCCCAACACGGCCTGCTGCTCGATGAGTCTGGCCACCATTTTGAGCTGCGCAGAAAGGGTGTTGGTGGCAGAAGTGGCAAACAAATTGTTGATCGTGGTGGAAGATGCAGTCCCAATGGCCGAGAGAATGCCGTCGTAAGTATCCAAGGCGCGTTTGGTCACCGTTGAATAGTCGTTGACCATTGGAATGGCGCTTGATTGGGTGATCAATGTTTGCAGCACATTGGCGCAGGTTGCAGAGCCAAACAAAGACTTGCCCTTGATGGCATTCACTGTGGTGGCGCCGGTGGTGCTCATTTGGTAAGAAATGGCATTCTGGCCCGACAAAAACAGCGCATTGCCATTGACCGAGACGCAGGTTAAAGCAGAGCGCGAGTTACCGCTCATGAGCAGATCGGCAGCGCGCCCACCCCAACCGGTGGCAGCGCCTTCTGTTTGATACGACGATTGCCAATAGGCTTGCTGGTCGTTGTGCGAAAAAAGCTTGGGCGGCAAGGGCACAGACTTGTTGTTGTATTGCGCAAGCGTCGTGGGCACGATCAAGGGGCCAATGTTCATCAAGACAGAAGCGCGCTTGTTTTCAAAGACAGATTTCAGGGCCGTCATTTCGGGGTTGAGGGCCATTTGTCGGCCACCACTCAATGGTGTGCTCAAAGCGGTGGCGGTGAGGGCATCGCGCGGAAGGGCAATGCCGTCGTAAATGCTACCAGCCGTGACGGTGCCTTTGCGGATGTTGAAGTAGGTGCTGTGGGTGCTGAGGTCGTAAGGGATGACGGTGTTGTAGTGGTCGTTGGCCCCAAATAAAAACACACACACCAGGGCCTTGTAATCGTTGGCCGATTGGGCGGCCGCGTTGGCCATGAGCCCCAAGCTGCTGGCCATGGGCATGCCCAGTCTTTGCAGCGCAATGGCTGCGCTACTTTTTAAAACAGACCGGCGGTTCAAAAGTTGCGAATGGTTAGAAGAATGGCTCATCAATTTACCTTTGAATGAGGTAGTCTGGACTGCTCATGATCATCAAAATGGCGGCGTAAATGCGGTTCAAAACACCTGCATCTGTGGTCGCTGAAATGCTGCCAAGGGAAGAGGCGATAAGGCTCAGATTGGCATCCGACACATTGCCAGCAGCAAGGCACAGGTTGAGGTGCGCCACCAAGCTGGCCGGGTCTGTGGCCAAGGTTTTTTCGTAGGTGTAATCGGCTTTGACATTGCGTGCATTGTTCACAGTGCCTGCCATGTAGTTGATGTAGCTCACCACAGTAGGCTCTGTCAAAATTTGAAACTCTGGGGCCAGCAAATTTTGAGCGGCCAATTGTGTTTGGGGTGGCACATAACCGGGTCTGAAAAAATTAAACACACTGGCTGCTCGAAGGGGCATTTGTCCGAGCGTGGTGTCCGTGTCGGTGTAGCCCAAAGTCCAAGCACCATCTGAGGATGTGGCGTTAAAGGTGTGGCCCCAATGCAGGAGGCGAACAACGGGCTCTGTGAGTTTGCCAAAGCTTGGGGCTGGATTGGTTTGCCTGGCTTCTGTGTCCAGCAAGATGGCCGACCACACCGCTTTCAAATCGCCACGAACGTTTTTGCCATTGTTCTCAAACACCTTCACCACTCTGCCCACATAGGGGGGCGAGGGGTTGCTGGTGACCAAGCGCTGAATCAATTGTTTCACCACAAACGGCGCCGTGTTGTTGTGATTAAAAAGCGCGTCTAACCCAGTCTTGAGACTTTTTATGCCATCTGTGCCCGCAGGAATCACTGTGTTTAAAAATTTCTTTTCTTCGGGGCTGTGAAGGCTGGCGTTGAAGCTCATGGGCAGGCCATGTCGGTAGGCAACAGCAGCCAATTCGCCTTGCGGGTCTGTGCCAGTGGCATTGTCCCAACCTGTAAAAACCCGGGCCAAGCCCTGCACATCGTTGTTATCGTAGGTTTCAATGGGATTGCCAGCGGAATCTAATTTTTGAGTTCCGTCAGAGTTAAGTTCGTAGAGACCAATGGTGAACAACTGCATCACCTCGCGCGCATAATTTTCATCGGGCGCTCTGCCGGTGGTGGCATTGTATTTTTGGTTGCCTTTCATGTTGAGGTACGTGCCCATGGCCGAGGACAAGGTGACGCCCTCTAACAAATCTCGATAGTTGCCCAAGGCATTTTTTTCAAGAACGTCCCAATAGTTGGCCAGGGCAAAGTTGCGCCATGTGATGGGCAGGCCTAGATGTGAAACAACAAAGAGTTCAGACAAGGCAAAGGCCGCGCGTTGGCGCAACGGATCGGTGGCACCAAACAACTTGCCCCACATGGCTTGAGTCCAACCCCCGTCGCCATTGACATTGGTGCTGACTGCCGCATCGTTAAACCCCTTGCCAATGAGCCAACGCGTCATGCTGAGGCTGGTGGGTGTCGCGGCTTGGCCATTGATCCAATTTTGTGAACTGTTGGCTGCCAAGTCTCGAATTTCAGCCAGGGTTCCGCCCCATGTGGCTTGACGCAGGAAGCGAGAAGCGTCTGTTAATTTGGCATTGAGTTCGGCGGGGCTGAGTGAACTTAAGCTTGCGTTGGTGGTGGCGCCAGTGCCACCGCCACAGGCGGTGAGTGCGGTGGCACTCGCCAGCATGGCAGAAGGAAGCAACCTGCTTTCTGATGCTTCAACAGGTGTTGTGTCGATCAACATTGCGGCCCTGATAAATTTTGGATAGGTATCGAAGTTTTAACACAATAATTGGGGTCAGATGAACATTAATTTACTTGACCGATAGATCGCTTGAATCACAAAAAATTAATGTTCATCTGACCCCATTTATTTGAACCACTAGCTCATGAACAAATTTTTGTCATTCCTCCTAATGTGTTGCCTTGCTTCGGCCAGCGCAAGCGATCGTCAATCTGAAGTGAAGGTGCGCAGTGGCGACGGCACCCTGATCAAAGTTTGGGTGATGCACCCCCAAGGGCTCAGTTCAGAAACTCAAACCCGGCCTGTGGTGGTGGCTTTGCATGGGTGTGGGGGTATGTATGCCACGTTGGGCCCCCGCAAAGGTGAATTGAACGCGCGACATCAAGGCATGTCCGATTTATTGTTAGCGCAAGGCTATTCGGTGGTGTGGCCCGACAGCTTTTCAGATCGTGGCGAGAGCAGCTTGTGTTCACAAAAATATGCCCAACGCAAGATCAAACAATCGCATCGCCGTGATGATGTCAATGGTGTACTGGCGTGGATGTCTCAACAAGCTTGGGTGGACTCGCGCAAGACCGCTTTGCTCGGTTGGTCGCATGGGGGCAGCGCAGTGCTTGCCGCTACCGACAAACGAGTGATCAGTGTGCAAAACCGAACACTGCAGCCCGATGTGGCCATTGCCTTTTATCCAGGTTGCGCTGAAGCGCTTCAGAGTGGCTATGAACCCAATGTAGAACTCATGATGCTGTTGGCAGAACTAGACGATTGGACGCCACCCGGGCCGTGTTTGGCGTTGGCCAATCGTGTTCAAGCGAAGGTAAATGTGTATGCCAAAAGCTATCACGACTTTGACAATCCCGTGGGTTCCGTGAAGCTCAGAACCGACGTGCCCAACGGCCTTTACCCAGGCCAAGGCGTTCATGTAGGCCGCAACCCCGAAACCGGCCCTCAAGCTTGGAAAGATGTGACGGACTTCTTAGCTCAACGTTGGGCTTCAAAATAAATGGGGTCAAATAAATGGGGTCAGATGAACATTAATTTTTTGTGATTTAGGCGATCTATTGGTCAAGTAAATTAATGTTCATCTGACCCCATTTATTTGACCCCATTTATTTAAGTTAAGTGAATTTGCCCTGTCGAAGAAACTTGGCATTGCTTTTGCTATGTCTTATGCGAT
>Ga0209829_10000475_pt1 | contig 36852 bp, 23 predicted proteins | sample C_140205_EF_Meta_FD_187311 | JGI IMG/M metagenome (GOLD analysis project Ga0209829, IMG submission 187311) | Freshwater microbial communities from Lake Croche, Canada to study carbon cycling - C_140205_EF_MetaG (SPAdes) (version 2) | ecosystem: Environmental > Aquatic > Freshwater > Lake... | reverse complement strand
GAGCGCAGTCAGCATCGAGTGAGCGGAGGCCTGGATGGCCGGAGCGAACGTCCGGCGATGGGGTCCGGTCAGCCCCGAACCGCGGCCAACTCGTGAGGGGCAAGTGTCAACTATTGGATGCTCCCCGTAGTATGTGCTTGGGCTCGGCGGGCTATTGCTTGATCGGCACCAGCGGTGGATTGGCGGTGCTCGGTGCGGACGGCTTGGGTGCCGCAGCCGGCTGAAACGGCTGCGCCGGTGCCGATGCGGGCTGAGCTGGGAAACCGCTTGGAGTGGGAGCTGAAAAACCGGATGGCGGAGTCGCCGGCGGCGGCGGCGGCGGAAATGCGGCTGCCGTTCCGCCGATCGGCACCGCCATCGCCATCGGCCGCGAGCGGGCGTTGAGATCGTCGATGAGCTGCTGCACCTCCGGCCGGATGCCGATGCCGCGATTCTGGAAAACGTCGACCGGGGCCACGCCGAACCGACCGTAGAGCATTGAGTCGGCATTGTGATCGATCGAGAGATCGGCACCGCCCAGCGACACGCCCAAGAAGAGCCCGCGGCTGCGGGCATAGGAATAGATCTCCGCGCCCAGCCGGGCGTCGGTGCCCGCGTTGGCCTGCACACCCACCGGGCCCGCCGCCACGGAAGCATCGGCGCCGAGCGTGACCTTCTGACCCTGCAGAATTCCGTTGAGGCTGCGCGGCGTGGCAAACACCAGCAAGATGTCCGCCGACTGCACACCAACCTGGAATCCGAGGCTGCCACCGCCCATCGTGACCATCACCGGCGGGCTCCACGTGCGGTCGGGATTGCGGACGTGCAACACTCCCCGCCCATAATTCACGCCGAGAATGAATCCGCCCTTGATCATGTTTGGGAATATCGCGACACCCTCGGCCTTTTGGAGCATCGCAGCCGGAAGCGACTCGCCAGGATTGGTGAAAAACTGGTCGAGCGATTGGCGGGCGCTCACGACGGTCTGCACCTCCTGCTCCCCTGCGGTGACCTGCGTCTGCGCCACCGTTGGCCGCGCGCTGCCACACACCACCGCGCCCAACAGCACCAATCCACACATCGGTCGGACAGATATCGTTCGCATGGCGCATCCCTTCGCGTCGCGGCAAGAAACAGTCAGCACACACCCCCCAGATTATCCGGCAGGCATGGTCGCAGTCGACTGCAATTCGACGGGCAAAACAGACGCACAACGCCCCGTGGAGGCCCCGTGGAGGCCCCGCCGTCACTGGCCTCAGAGGCGGCTGTGAGCCTCGAGCAGCAACGACTCCGTCTCGTCCCAGCCGATGCAGCCGTCGGTGACGGACACGCCATACTGCAGCTTGGCACGGTCGCTGTTCATCGGCTGACTGCCGGGCTCGAGATTGCTCTCGAGCATGAGACCCACAATCGACGTGTCGCCCGCCGCTCGCTGGGCGAGAACGTCGCGCCAGACGACCGACTGCTGCCGATGGTCTTTGCCGGAGTTGGCATGGCTGCAGTCGACGATGACGGCGGTGGGCAGATTCGCCGCCGCAAGCTTCGTGCGGGCCTCGAGGAGAATCTCCGGGGAGTAATTCGACCCGCTGCGACCGCCACGCAGCATCAGCACTCCCCAGGGATTGCCCGTGGTCGATACCACGCAGGTGCCGCCGTCGTTGTCGATGCCGAGGAAGCTGTGGGCTGCACGGGCCGACTGCATGGCATCGACGGCGGCCTGCAGCGAACCGTCGGTGGAGTTCTTGAAGCCCACCGGCATCGACAGGCCGCTGGCCATCTGGCGGTGCGTGGGGGATTCCGTGGTGCGGGCCCCGATCGCACCCAGCACGATCGTGTCGGCGATGTATTGCGGCGTGATCGGCTCCAGGAATTCGGTCGCTGTCGACAGCCCAAGCTGCGCGATTTCGATCAGCAGGCTCCGCGCCAGTCGCAGGCCGGTGCCAACGTCGAAGGAGTCATCGAGATGCGGGTCGTTGATCAGCCCCTTCCAGCCCACGGTGGTCCGCGGCTTTTCAAAGTAGACCCGCATCACCACGAGGAGCTTGTCCGACACGCGGCCGGAGAGGGCATGCAATCGGCGGGCGTAGTCGTGGGCGACGTCGAGATCGTGGATCGAGCAGGGGCCGACGATGGCCATGAGCCGGGAATCCTCGCCGGCCAGCACGCGTTCGACTGCGTGCCTTCCCGCAACGATCGTGCGGGTGGCAGCCTCATCGAGCGGCAACAGGGCCGAGAGCCGGGCCGGTGGCACGAGCGGCTCGAGGCTGCGGATCCGCAGATTCGAGGTGGTAGGGATGTCGACGTGCGGGCGTGGAGTGGCAGGATGGGTCATGGTCTCAAATGTACACGATGAACGATGGCGCGGCACTGCGGTCGCGGCGTCAGGCCTTCCATTTGACCAACCGGGGCGCGGCTGGTTCAATCCGGTTCAGAAGTGGCCATGGCGTGGCCGCAGGAGGATCCGGTATCGGCGCATGCGCCGTCCTCGGGAAGGAGCTCGCAGCAGTGACCAAGCATATTTTCGTGACCGGCGGCGTTGTCAGTTCGCTCGGCAAGGGCCTCACCAGTGCCTCGATCGGCATGCTGCTCGAGGCCCGCGGCCTGCGGGTCAAGTTGCAGAAACTGGATCCCTACATCAACGTCGATCCGGGCACGATGAGCCCCTACCAGCACGGCGAGGTGTATGTCCTGGATGACGGCAGCGAAACCGACCTCGATCTGGGCCACTACGAACGCTTTACCTCGACTCCGCTCACCCGCCAGAGCAACTACACGACCGGCCAGATCTACCTGTCGGTGATCAACAAGGAACGCCGCGGCGAATTTCTCGGCAAGACGGTGCAGGTGATCCCGCATATCACCAACGAGATCAAGGAAATGGTCACCAATCTCGGCGATGCCGAGACCGACGTCGTGATCACCGAGATCGGCGGCACGGTCGGCGACATCGAAAGCCTGCCATTCCTGGAGGCCATCCGGCAGATTCCGCTGGCCGTGGGCCGCGAGAATTGCATGTTCATCCACCTCACGCTCGTGCCTTATTTGAAAGCGGCCGGCGAGCTCAAGACCAAGCCGACACAGCACTCCGTGGGAATCCTCCGCCAGATCGGCATCCAGCCCGACGTGCTCGTCTGCCGCACGGAGCGGGCGCTCGACATTTCCGACCGGGAGAAGATCGCTCTGTTCTGCAACGTGCCGCTTGAGGCCGTGATCGAGGAGCGCGACAAGGATTTCTCGATCTACGAGGTGCCGCTCTCGCTGCAGTCAAACCGGATCGACGAACTCGTGCTGCGCAGATTCGGCATGCAGGCCAGGCCGGCCGACCTGGAACAATGGCACGACTTGCTCCACCGTCTGCGCAACCCCGAGCACGAGGTGTCGATCGCGATCGTGGGCAAGTACGCGGAACATCGCGATGCCTACAAGAGCATCTACGAGGCCCTCGATCATGGTGGCATCGCCAACCGCACCCAGGTGCGTGTGCAGCCTATCAAGAGCGAAGACATCGAACGCGACGGGGCCGAGCGGCTCCTTGCCGGGTTCGACGGATTGGTCGTGCCGGGCGGCTTCGGCGAGCGGGGCATCGAGGGGAAGGTCGAGGCGATCAGATTCGCACGGGAGCGAGGCCTGCCTTTCCTTGGCATCTGCCTGGGCATGCAGTGCGCGGTGATTGACGTGGCCAGGAACTGCGCCGGGCTCGCGGGGGCGCATTCCACCGAATTCGCGAAAAACACTCCCCATCCCGTCATCTGTCTCATGGAGGAGCAACACGGCGTGGTCGAAAAGGGGGGCACGATGCGGCTGGGCGCCCAACCGGCCGTGCTCGCCGAAGGCACGAAATCTGCCGCGGCGTATGGTGTGCAGCGGATTTCTGAACGCCACCGCCACCGCTATGAGTTTAACTCGCACTACCGCGGGGCCCTGGAGCAGGCCGGCCTGGTCATCGCGGGCACGAGTCCGGACGGGGGCCTCATCGAAATCGTCGAACTGGCAGATCATCCCTGGTTCGTGGCCGTGCAATTCCATCCTGAGTTCAAGAGCAAGCCCACGGCCGCCCACCCGCTTTTCGCCGGTCTGGTCGCCGCCGCTGTGGAGCGGCACGCCGGGAGCGCGTGGGTCGCCGAGGTCTGACACGAAGCAACTCCAGAAGCAATCAAGAAATAACCATATGACACCTGCCGCCCCGGAAGACGATCTGCAGCATCCAGCTCACGCGGAAGATTCGAGCCCCGGACAACCGCCCCCGCCCACGTTTGAATTTCTCGCGCACACGCTCTTCACACAGGCCCTCATGGCCCTGGGCCGCATCCCCAATCCGATCACCAAGAAGTCACACCGCAATCTGCCGACCGCCCGGCACTTCATCGACACACTCACGATGCTGGAGCAGAAAACGGCGGGCAACCTCACCGAGGACGAGCGGCGGCTCCTCGAGGAAATTCAGCACCAGCTGCGATTGATGTATATGTCTGAAACGTCGGGGACAGCAGCGCAGGGCGGCCGTGGCAGTCAGGCCTCAACGGACGGACCACAGCCATCATGACCGCCATCGTTCTTGACGGCCGGGCCCTGGCGGCGCGGATCGAAGATTCGCTCCGTGCCGAGGTGGATACCTTCGCGGCGATGTTCCGGCGTCGACCACGGCTCGTGGTCGTGCTCGTCGGCGAGCTCGCAGCCAGCGGATCCTACGTGAAGAGCAAGGCGGCGGCGGCGGGCCGGGTGGGCATCGATTCCGAGGTCATCCGACTGCCCGTCACCGCGACCACCGCCGATCTCGTGGCCCTGGTGGCGGCGATCGTCCGTGAGGAGCACGGTCCCGCCGACGGCATCCTCGTGCAACTGCCGTTGCCGGATCACGTCGACTCGCTTGCCGTGCTCGATGCCGTGCCCCCAGACCGGGACGTGGACGGCTTCCATCCCGAAAACGCGGGCCTGCTGTCGCAGGGCCGGCCGCGATTCGTGCCCTGCACGGCTGCGGGTGTGCAACGGCTGCTGATCGACGCCGGCATCGAAACGGCCGGCCGCCATGCGGTGATCCTGGGCCGCAGCGACATCGTCGGCAAGCCGCTGGCCCTGCTGCTGGCGGCGAAGGGCGTGGGCGGCGACGCCACGGTCACGATCTGCCACAGCCGCTCGGCGAATCTGTCTGCGATCACTCGGCAGGCAGACATCCTCGTGGCCGCGGTGGGGCGGCCGCTCCTCGTAACCGCCGACATGGTGAAGCCAGGAGCCGCCGTGATTGACGTCGGCATCAACCGGATCGCCGGCCCAGACAGCCCCGGCCGGCTGGTCGGAGACGTCGATTTCGACGCTGTCAGCAGCGTGGCCGGCTGGATCTCCCCAGTGCCAGGGGGCGTGGGGCCGCTGACGGTGGCGATGCTCCTCTCTAATACCCTGCTGGCCGCCGAACTTCGCGGCATCCGCTGAAACTTCCCCCTTGTCGGCCAGGGACAAGATCCCTATCCTCCGCCCCCGCACGGGATCGCGCATCGGGACAATCGGCCCAGCTTGCCCGCTCCCGCGTATCCTGCCCGCGCCGTCATTGGATGGGCCGCGTGCGGTTCCAGACGCCGTCGATCCGATGCTTGTGGGACAACCTTCCCTGGCATGCCGAAAGCTCCGGTTCATGAATTATTTCCTTCGAGCGCTTCGCGACGCGGTCAAAAGCTGGCCGTTCCTGCTCGCCGCGTTTTTCTGCTCGGCCGGCGTCGCCGGTCTGTGGGGCGCGAACATCGCAGCCCTGTTTCCGATCATTGAGGTCACGCTCAACGGCGAGTCGTTGCAGTCGTGGAACGGCCGCCGGCTTACCGACGCCCAGCAACGTGTCGATGACAGCCTGACAGAATCGACCGACTTGACGGCCTCGCTGGCCGCTGGATCCCTCGCCGCCGACGAGGCAACCCAGGCCCGGAGCCGCATCGACACCCTCAGTTTGAATCGTCGCGGCGACGAGGCGGTGGTCTTCTCGGCCAAGAAACTCGCGCCGTGGCTGGACAGGCTGTTTCCGACCGACCCGTTCAAGACGGTTCTGCTGGTGGTGGGCCTCATCGTCTTCAGTACGTTCCTCAAGCATATCTTCATGCTGGTTGGCACGATGTTGGTGGGCTGGGTGGCCATGAACATCAGCCGCAACCTCCGGCTCAGGGTGTTTGACAAAGCACTCGAACTCGACCGAGCCCAGTTCATGCGGCATGGCTCGGCGGGATTCATGGCCCAGGTGACCAACACCTCCGACATGCTGGCTGGCGGCATCACGTCCGTGTACGGCGGAGCCGTGACGGAGCCGCTCAAGATCATCGCCTGCCTCGCCGGTGCCTTCTGCATCTCGTGGCAGCTCACGCTCGCCTGCCTGACGCTCGCACCCATCGTCGGCTTTCTGATGGTGTGGCTAAACCGCCGCATTCGGAGCGTTTCGAAGTACATCCTGGCGCGATCCAAGGGCTTTCATCACGTGCTCCTGGAAACGCTCAACAACGTGCTCACCGTCCAGGCCTACACGATGGAGGAATTCGAGCGGCAGCGGTTTCGCAACTGCACCGGCGACATGCTCCGCACGGGCATGTGGCACACCTTCTATTTCGCGCTGGCCAATCCGATCACTGAGATTCTTGGCATCGGCATGGTGGCCACGTCGATCGCCGTTGGAGCGTGGCTGGTGATCAACCAGCAGACCGAGATTTTCGGCATCACGATGACGGACCGGCCGATGACCGTGCCGGGCATCATGGTCTTCTTCGGAATGTTGATCGGTGCCAGCGACCCGGTTCGCAAGCTGTCAGGGGTGCTTACCGGCCTCAACATGGGCATCGTCGGCGCCCAGGCGCTCTACCCGCTGCTCGACACGCCATCGAAGCTGCCTGAAGCCGCCCACCCGCGGATGCTGCCCTCGCCGCACCGCGAAATCCGACTGCGCAACGTGTCGTTTAGCTACGACGGCATCGATACCGTGGTGCGAGACGTGAATCTCTCGATTAACTTCGGTGAGCGAGTGGCGATCGTCGGCCCCAACGGCGGCGGCAAGAGCACGCTGGTGAACCTCATCTGCCGGTTCTACGATCCCACGGCAGGCGAAGTGCTGCTGGACGGGGTGCCGCTCACCGACCTGTCGCTGCACGACCTCCGCCGCCGGATCGCTCTGGTCACGCAGCAGACGGAACTCTTCAACGAGTCGATCCTCTACAACATCCGTTACGGTCGCTGGGATGCCACGCAGGAGGAGATCGTCTCTGCTGCCAAGCAGGCGCACGCGCACGAATTCATCGCGGATTTCCCTGACGGATACAGCACCATGGTCGGGCCCAACGGCTTTCGGCTCTCGGGCGGCCAACGGCAGCGGATCGCGTTGGCTCGGGCCATCCTGCGCGACGCCGAAATATTGGTGCTCGACGAGGCCACCAGCCAGATTGACGTTGAGAGCGAGCAGCTCATCCATGAGTCGCTGGCCCGCTACGTTGAAAATCGCACCGTGATCATGATCACCCACCGGGCCAGCACCCTGGCACTCGCCGATACGATCGTGCAGGTCGAGCATGGCACGGTCACGAAGAAGCCCGCGGCCCAGTATCGGGCTGCGTGATACACTCGGGCATGGCCGCCTCCATCGCCTGCATCTGCGGATATCGCGGCCCCAGCGTGCTGAACGCCGATCGCGACATCTGCCCGATCTGCCACACGCCCGCCTCGGCGCCCATGCCTGTTGCGCCGGCGTCAACGGCCCAACTCCCGCACGACGATCTTCACATTCCCTGCCCTAGCGGTCATGTGCTGCGAGTCGCCGGAACCATGATGGGACAGCGGGTGGTGTGTCCGCAGTGCAACGTTGTTTTCGTACTGGCAGCCGACGCGAGCGTGGAACATCGCCGCGAGCAGGAAAGCGTGCAGCACGAACGGGATGCACGGCGGGCGCGGCGGTGGCTAGCCCGCGCGATCTGGGCGGCTGTGTTGGTGGTGCTGGCCTTTGTGGCGATGATCGTCGCGAGCACCGTGCAGCGATAACCGAAATCGATGATGCACCGCCGTGGCACACGGCGGGCGCAGGCCCGCCAAGCAAGCACTGACACGATGCCGATCTTTCACGCCCAGGCGTACTACCCCGTGCACGTTTGAGTTGACTGTTTCGAATTTAGAATCCGAACCGCGGCCACCTCGTGAGGGGCAAGTGTCAACTCTAGCTGCCCGTAGAAAAAGTCGTCCATGAACTTTTTCCACTTGAAAACATCCAGTTTTTGCGGGTGCTGCGCACCCGGGACCGCATCGTGCGGTCCAACACGTGGTTTATCCAGAGCCTGCTCACCTCGGCTTTTGCAGTTTTGGTGCCCTTTTTCCCATTGGCTGAAACTGCCCTCTGAAAAAAGCCTCTTCAGCAGAATCTGTGGGATATTTTCGGCTCGGGTAGGGTGTACCCCATCGGGTGAAACATCGCGATTTCGAGGCCTTGCGGCGTTCTCAATCCATAGGCTTTTCTGCCGGTTAGTTTCGCCTTGCCGCTGAATTCCTCGACGACGCCCGATGAGATCATTGCCTCCAGATCGGAACCCGTTGAGGATCCGATGCCTGTATGTCTTGTGGCGACAAGATTTCATCTTGTCGGATGCATGTGCAAGTTGAAAACTCGCACCCACATGGGAAAACTCGCACCCACATGGGAAAACTTACAGCCACCTCTCTTTGTGGCGACAAGATTTCCATCTTGTCGGATGCATGTGCAAGTTGAAAACTCGCACCCACATGGGAAAACTCGCACCCACATGGGAAAACTCGCACCCACATGGGAAAATGTGCGGCCACATGGGAAAACTTGCAGCACGTTTTGGCGATGGTACCAAAGCGGACACGGTTCCAGAAAGCTGATCAAACTGCTGGAAAACGCTATCGCAATGGCTGTGTAAACTGCAAAAGCCGAGGCTAGGATGCTCCCCGTTGGAACGCTACCGCAGACGCGCGTCCCAGGCGGCGGGATTCCGAGGCTCGTAGCGGTGCAGTTCAAAGCTGTCGCGAACCACCGACCGCACCGTACGGAGATCGACGGCTCCATCGCGGGCAACCAGTTGCACAAGCAGGTTTCCGATGGCCGTAGCCTCGACGGGGCCCGCCACCACGGGCCGGTTCGTTGCATCGGCGATCATCTGACAAAGCATCGTGTTTTTCACGCCACCACCGACGACGTGAACACGGCTCACACGCCGGCCCACGAGTTGGTCGAGTTCTTCCAGGGTCTTGCGAATCGCCGCCGCGACGCTTTCCAACGCCGTGCGGACCACTGCCGCGGTCGTCTCCGGCACCGGCTGTCCGGTTGCCCGCGCCAAGCTACGAATCGCTTCCGGCATGTCGGCCGGGGCCACCAGCGCCGGATGGTTTGGATCGACCAACGTCACCAGGGGCGGTGCCTCGGCCGCCAACGCCGTGAGTTGCTCCCAGCTCCACTCCTTGCCGGCCCGCTGCCAGCTGGCGCGACACTGTTGCACGAGCCACAGTCCACAGACATTCTTGAGGAGGCGGGTCGTGCCGCCCACGCCCCCCTCGTTCGTGAAGTTGCGGGAATGACACTCTGGCGTGACCAGTGGCCGATCAAGCTCCGCTCCTACCAGGGCCCAGGTACCGAGGCTCACGTAGCACCAGTCCGGACGGGCACAGGGCGGCTCGAGCGCCGGCACGGCAGCCACAGCACTGGCGGTGTCATGGGTGCCAGGCACCACGACCCGTACGCCCAGCAGCCCCGTCTCGGCGGCCACCTCCGGCCGCAGCGGACCGAGGTCGGTGCCCGGCTCCACGATCGGCCCAAACAGATGTCGCGGCAGGCCAAACTGATCGAGCATGTCGAAGGCCCAGTTCCGCTGCCGCGGGTCGAAGCACTGTGACGTCGAGGCATTGGTCCGCTCGTTGGATCGCACGCCTGAAAGCAGCCAGTGGACGAGGTCCGGGATCATCAGAAACCGGTCGGCGGCCTTCAGCAGGCTGGGATGCTGCTTCTTGAGAGCCAGGAGTTGGCAGAGCGAATTGATCTCCATGAACTGCAGGCCTGTGGCGGCGAAGATTTGATCGCGAGGCACGATGGCATCGGCAGCCGCAAGCATGCCGTGCGTGCGGGCATCGCGGTAGCAGACTGGGTTGGCCAGGAGCGCGTCGTCGGCGGTCACGAAGGAGAAGTCGACGCCCCACGTATCGACCCCGACACTCGACACGGCCTGGCCATGCCTGCCCGCGGCCGCCCGCAGGCCGACGAGCACCTCTTGCCAGAGCCGCACGAGATCCCATACCAACTGGCCGCCCATGGAAATAGGCCCGTTGTCAAACCTGTGGATCTCGTCCAGTTCCAGCAGCCTGCCGTCGAAGGAACCCGACACGATCCGACCGCCTGAGGCCCCTAAATCAATCGCCAAAGCCACGGACCGTGCCATGCGTGAAGACTCCTCTCGAATGTGTCCAATCGCTCCGAGGGCTGTATTGTTCCCTATTTTCGACTGTTTTCGAGTGGGCTGCGGCTTCCTCGGCAAACGGGTGGCATGCCGCAGACTTTCCTGTTTTTTTGAGGGCTGATCGGCCTAAAAACCGATGCAGCACGTTCCAGCGCCTCTTGTTAACTTGAGCGTGTAACTTCTGTAGGATTCCGGAGAGGTATGGATTCCGGGCCGGCAGAGTATTTGCGACAGCGGGCAGGCGCCATGGGTTCAAACGTCGTTGACACAGGCACGACGGGTGTCTCTCCGGAGACACTCGAGGATCTCGCCCGCGCGAGCCGGTCGCTCGATGGCATGGAGCCTCCCGCCATTATCGCCTGGGCCGCGGAACGCTATGGCCAGCGGCTGACGATGGCCACCGCCTTCGGTCCTGAAGGGTGCCTGATCATCCACTGGCTGGCGACGATCGCGCCTCGAACGTTTGTCTTCAATCTCGAAACCGGCTACCAGTTCGATGAAACGCTCGCGCTCCGCGACCGCCTGGCCCAGCGGTATGGCATCGATGTGTCGCTGGAGCGGCCCGACACAACGGTTGAGGAATACGAACGGCTGCACGGCGGGCCGCTCTATGTCACCGACCCCAGCCGCTGCTGCGCAGACCGCAAGATTGCCGTCATCCAGCGGGTTCTCACCCGGTTTGATGCCTGGATGAGCGGCATTCGTCGCGACCAGAGCGCAGACCGCGCAGGCGCGCCGATCGTCGGCTGGGACCACAAATTTAACGTGGTGAAGATCTCGCCGCTGGCCAACTGGACGAAGGCGATGGTCTGGGACCAGATCGTGCGTGAGAACGTGCCCTACAACCCGCTCCACGACCAGGGCTATATCTCCATCGGCTGCTGGCCATGCACGCGCGCGGTCACCTCCGGCGAAGACGAACGAGCCGGCCGTTGGAGTGGCACGGCCAAAACGGAATGCGGACTCCACTCGCGCGATCACTGACCTCTATCGAGGTCGGGCCGTCTCGAAAAGGGACCCTCGGCAGGAGTCGTGCCGCGAGAGCAGGCTGTTCATCCAGGCTCCTCAGCAGAATCTGTGGGTAGGAATGCCTGTGCGAACTGGGCTCTGCCCCTAAGCCTTTTGTGGGTGCACGTTTTCATCCCGTGGCAGCACGTTTTCAACGTGCTGATTCGACAAGAGACAAGATGACACGATGGAAATCTTGTCGCCACAAGAGACCCCGGCATCTGATCCTCAGCTGGTTCCGAGCCGAAACGTACCCACAGATTCTGCTGAGGAGGCTTTATTCACTGACTGCGAGGAGTTCCGTGAGGATCTTCGTTACTTCCGCCGGCTGGAGCGGGGTTGCGACCACGCGGCGAAGGTCGTCGATCTTGGCAAGGTCGATGAGCTCATGCTGGGTGGGATCCACGATCAGAATGGCCGGCACTTTTCTCAAAAATGGATCCTGCGACAACGTGTTGAACACCTCGACGCCGGCCTCGCCAAACGAACTCGCGCTGATCAGCAGGCAATCGGCGGCCCGCGGCGTCGTCGAGCAGCGAACCAGGGCCCGTTCCAGATTTTCTGTCAGCAGCACGCGAAAGCCGAGTTGCTTGAAGAAGCTGCGAAGCTCCCCCTGCTCCTGCGACGAAGCCTCAGCGAGCATGAGCGTGCCCTTCACCGCCGCCTGAGTCGCGGTGGATGGTGCCACCTTCGCCGCGACGCGAGAGGCGCGACGCGCCCCGGCATGTGCCGCTGTCGAAGCGGTGGCCGCGGCGCCACCGGCGCTGTGCTTGGCGACCAACGGCTCCAACGCCCGCCGCACTTCCATCACGGTCTGCCAACGCTCATGTGGATCGATCTGCAGCATGCGCGAGATCACTTCCACGATGTCCCGCGGCATGTCCGGCATTCGGAAGCCGAGCGGCTCGACCCCGGTGAATCGCCGTGGATCGGTGCGGACGGCTCGATCGCGGGATTCGGTCAATGCCGACACGCCGCACAGGGCCAGATACGCGATCGTGCCAAGAAAATAGATGTCGCTGCGCACGCAGTCGTCCTTGACTCCGCCGAGGGTCTCGAGGGTTGCGTAGTCGACGGTCCGCGGCTGCCCCATGCGGCGGAGCGTCTTGGAGCCTGTGGTATCGCCCCCGGCGAGACCGAAATCCACGAGCTTTGCCTCCCCTGTGAAGGAGATCAGTACGTTGGAGGCTTTCAAATCGCGATGGGTTATCCCGAGGCGGTGGGCGTATTCCAGCCCGACCACCAGCTGCAGGATCAGGCCGGCCGCACGCGGCAGGTCGATGGCCCCGCGCACCCGCACCAGTTCCCGGAGCGTCTGCCCTTCGACGAACTCCATCGTGATGTAACTCGAGTTGTGCTCCATCCCGACGTCCTCAATGGCGACGATGTTGGGATGACGCAACAGCCGGCCCATCTCCGCCTCGCGCTGAAACGACTTGCACTTATCCGGATCAGAGCTGTGCCGGCTGCGCAACACCTTCACGGCCAGGATCCTGCCGGTATCGGCATGGATCGCCCGGTACACCCGCGAGAACGAGCCGGCGCCGATCTGATAGAGGATCTTGGCACGACCATAGAAAAAACCCTGCTCTTCGCCCCTCATGAGCCGATCGAGCTGGTAGCCAGTCAGCAGTTCGCAACGCACGAGCGCGGCACCCAGGTCCGCCACCGGCACATTGCGGCCTCCGAGGTCTCCCCAGACAGCGTCGAGGTGAACCGGCTGCACAAGGTCAAGCTGCTCCAGCCGGTGGGCGAGTTCGTCGGCGGTTGACGGCTTCATGTCGGGCTTGTCCGCCAGAGATCGGGCGCTGGCAATTCGGATAGGAAGGAGGGGGCTTGGGCGGCGTGGGCAAGGGGGGCAGTGTCGGCTCGAAGCGGCAACGCAATCGTACTCAGATCGTTGATCTTCTGGCCTGATCAGCTGTTTTTCAGGCTCGATCGGCAGCCTGTCATTCTTCGGAACTCTCTACGCTCATGCAAAACAAATGTTCCTAGAAACCACGCAGAATTCAAGCCCATCACCGCATTCGATTCGTGGGGGTCAGTCCATTTTTTTATACTACGCGCTCGAAAACTGCATGGAATTCAGCTTCAAAAATGCCTTTTCAGACGTTTTATGGGGATTCATCTGAAACTCACCCCCGCCGTTATCGGTCGGGATGAGGCAGCCACTCACCGCCCGCCAGCGGCTGGCCTTGCCTGCTAGCCGTCCGTGGAAAAAGTCGTCCATGACCTTTTTCCACTTGAAAAACGTCCGTTTTGTCTGAGTGCTGCGCACTTGCAACCGCATCGTGCGGCCCAACAGGCTGTTTATCCACACCAGGACGCTCTGGAGCCCGTGCTGCCCGTGTTGGTACAAGCCCCGTCGGCCTTTCTGACATCCGATGCGGAGATTCGATGCCTCGGCCGCCCTCCCTGCCGCCACAGTCACGCATGCCTTCACTGCCCGTCCTGATGGCGGCGTGGTGCTGCATCCTCGTGGCTACGGGAGCCGATGCCAGGGCTGCGGATATCGAGGAGGGTTTCGACGGCCAGCACACGATCTGGAGCCTCGCGGACACCGATGCCCCTCCGCGAGTATTCAGCCACGCGCTCGATCCGAAAGCGGCCCACCGGGGCGTTGCAGGCGAGCACATCGTTCTCCAGGCTTCCGCGGGCACGACGCTCCGACTGCAGGCCCCGATCGGAGCAGCCAGTGTGATCGACGAATTCCAAGGCTCGGTGTGGCTGAGGTCCAATCGCCCCGACATCCGGCTCTGCGTGCGGATCACGTTGCCGAACTTCCTCTCCCCGCACACGGGCCGGCCGATCGACGTGCTGGTGCCTGGCACCGTGTCCCGCCACGCGGATCGCTGGGAACTGCTCGAGGTGAGCGACATCGCCACCGGCTTGCAGAGGCAACTCTCCGCGCTCCACGCCCAATACGGAGCAGCCGGTGGGCTGGCCGGCGCAGCGGCCACGCATCTGGTGCTCGAACTCTCCCCAGCGGCCGGCCAGTATGACGTGGCCATCGACGACCTGCGGGTGGAGGGATTCATCGCCATCCACGCGGCAGATCCTGGCACGCCGCATGGCGGCGTCCGGGCAGATCCCGCAGTGCGGCCGGCGGCGTTCACGGGCCCCGACGCACCTGCCGTTGCCATCGCATCGACGGGCCCCACCGCGGCCCTCTCGCGGGGAGTGCTGGAAGTGGGGGGGCTGCCCTTCTTTCCCAGGAGCCTCGACCACAATGGCGAACCGATGGGGGTGATCGCGCGGCTGGGGTTTAACTGCGTTCGTCTTCCTGCGCCGGCTTCCGCGGAACAGCTCGCTGAGGCCCACGCCGCTGACATCTGGCTGATCTCGCCGCCTCCGGAATTGCCCGACATCGATATCCGTGACCCGGATTCGCTCCCGACCTTCTCCGCCCGATGGGATCGAGTGCTCTTCTGGGACATGGGCACCGGCCTGTCCGAGAGGGACGTGCCGGCTCTCGCCGAACGGGTGCGGCGGGTGCGCACGTGTGACTCGCGAGGGGCGCGACCGTTGATCGCCTCCGCCGACTCCGGGCTCCGTTCGGTGTCGCGGCACGTTGACATGCTGGTCGCACGCCGCACGGTGCTGGGCACCAGCCTGGAATTGATCGACTATGTGACGTGGCTCCGTGAACGGCCACGGCTCATGCGGCCCGGCACGCCGCTGCTGGCCACGCTGTCGACCGAAATCGATCCACGGGCCGCACAGCAGGCCGCTGCGCTGTGCGGCATCGGCGGACAGGGGCTGGCAGTGGATCCCGAGAGCCTGTGCCTGGCCGCTCTGTCGGCGATCTCCGCCGGCACTCGCGGCATTCTGTTCACATCGACGCGCCGCATCGACGGCGACGACCATGAATCACGGGCCCGCGCGGCCGCCTCGCTTTCCATGAACCTCCAGCTGAAACTGCTCGAACCCTGGGGCGCGGCGGGACGATTCGCCGCGGCGGCACAGTCGAGCGACCCCGAAGTGCAGGCCGTGGTGCTGGAGGCGGCACGCGCGCGCATGGTGGTCGCCTGCCGGTGCGTGCAGGGATCGCAGATCGTCGCCCGGCAATACCACGGCGACATTCCCCGAAATGCCCAACCGCTCACCCTGCTGGTGCCCGGCGTGCCCGAAGCCCACCAGGCCTGGGAAGTGTCTCCGGGTGGCCTGCGCCCGCTGCGGCACAGGCGGGTAACGGGGGGCATCTCGGTCACGCTTGAGTCGTTTCGGGCGCACGCGGTGGTGCTGCTCAGCGGCGATCCGGCCGTGACGGCCCACGTGCAGGAACGGGTTCGCGAGTTGATCCCGCTCGAACTGGCCTCGGCACGCACGCTCGCGGCCATGGTGCTGGCCAACGACGCCAGCTTGCTTGGCCGGCTCCCGCCCACGGCATTGGGCAATCTCCCGGTGGCCGCGATGCTCGCCGAGGCGCAGCGTTCTATCCAGCAGGGGGAAGCGGCGCTGGCCGACCCATCGACGGCGATCGAGGGCCTGCGCCGCGGCACCGCCATCGCCGCGCAGTTGGAGCGGCTGGCATGGGAGCGCGGCGTGGTCGCCACCGGCTCGATGGTAGCCAGCCCGCTCTCCACCTCCGACGCCACGCTCGCGGAGCACTGGCGTTTCATCGAGGCCATGTCCGCCACCTCGCCCTCGACCGAATTGCTCGCCGGCGGCGGCATGGAGCGGATCGAGGACCTTGCCGAAAACGGCTGGCATCATTTCGCGTTGGATCAGCAGTCGCTCAACACTGCCGTGGAAATCGAGCGGGCCCATCCCGCTGGAGGCAAGGGCAGCCTGACGATGAAGGCGGAGCCGATATCCGCAGCCGAGGCCCCCGTCGTCGTGGAGACACCGCCGGTCTGGGTCACGACGCCGGCGGTCCGCGTTCCTGCGGGCCGGCTGTTGCAGATTGAGGCGCGCGTGTGGGTGCCCAAGCCCATCAGGGGGAGCGTCGACGGGCTGCTCGTCTTCGACTCCCTCGGCGGCCCGGCCCTCGCAGAACGCGTGGGGGCGACACCGGCCTGGCGGCGGCTGGTGCTCTATCGCATCGTGCCCGCGGAGTCCGCAGATGAACCGCTGACCGTGACGTTTGCACTCACCGGCATGGGCGAGGCAAGGATCGACGATGTTTCGATCCGAGTGCTGGAACGGGCCGGCAGTGGCGTCGCGGCCACGATCGTTTCCACAACAGTGTCGCCTGGTGCGGCCACGGCCATCTCCGAGGGATTCCCTCGGCCCAGCGAGCTTCTGGCCGGCCCCAATCCCGGCGTGGCAACGACACCTGCCGCGACTGCCGGCCCTGTTTCGTTGCCAACTGCAGCCGCTCCGCCAACTGCAGCCGCTCCGCCATCGATCTCTCTCCCGATGGCATCGCCCCAGTGGCCCGGTATGAATCTCGAATGGCCGAAGATGCCGTCGTTTGGCCAGTCAGCGAACACGCCCCCTCCCGGCCCCGGTGGTGGCACGATCGATCCGTTTAAGCGGGCCCGCGCCGGACAAGCTGCCGACAGTCTCACCTCGCCGCCGCCGACGCCCGCCCCCTGACGCCGTCGCGGAGCCGCCGGGCTGTGGCATCGAGATCGTGGAGACGGGCTGCACAGAGTGCTTGAATGGCCCGGTCGTCCAGGGCGGCAATGTCGGCGGCGGGAATCACCGGACCAAACTCCAGCCGGATCCGTCCCGGTCGCGGCAGCAGCCGCGTGCGCGGCCAGCACTCGTAGGCACCGACGATCGCCACCGTCACGATCGGCACACCGGCCTTCTTCGCCAGAAGCGTGAAGCCGCCCTTGATCTCACCCATTCGCCCGGTGGCCGTTCGCGTTCCTTCGGGAAAGATGACCACCGCGCCGCCGTCGCGAAGGCGTCCGATGATGGCTTTCATCGATGTCATCATCGATGCGTTTGGGTCGATCGGCACCGCGTCGAGCGCCGTGATCACCGCGGCGAACGGCTTGAAGCGGTAGAGCGAACTGCGGGCAACGCTCGACAGCCTGCGGTTGGTCGCCAGTCCCAGAAGCAGCGGATCGAGATTGCTCTGGTGGCTCGCGAGCACGAGCAGGCCGCCACGCCGTGGCAGGGGTTCGGCAAACCGCACGCGGAAGCCCCCCAACGACACCGCGAGGGTACGGCAGAGCACCCACAACGCATCGTAGAGCCAGCGGCCAAACAGGCTGTGGCCACCGGCACCCGCCCGGGCGGGCGGTGCGGCTCTGTTTCCTTCACCATCGCTGGCGTCCCTCATGCCCATCATGCCCATCATGCGGGCCCACGCGGCCGACGGCGGCATGCCTCGACCAGATCGACCAGCCGCTGCAACACATCCTCTGCAGACAGCGAGTCGGTTTCGAGGAGCACGGCATCGTCGGCCTGCATCATGGCGCCCACGGGCCGCGTGCGGTCGGCGTCATCCCGGCGTGCCTGCGACTCCAGCACCGACTCAAGCGTCGAGGCGTGACCGCGGACGAGCTCTTCCCTGAGGCGGCGGCTGGCGCGTTCCCCGGGCGACGCCGTCAGAAACACTTTCAGCTCGGCCTGCGGAAAGACGACCGATCCCTGATCACGCCCCTCGGTGACGACATCGAGCCCTGCGGCCATGCGTCGCTGGATCCGCTTCATTGCGTCGCGCACCGGCGGGGCATCGGCCACAGGCCGCGTTGCCTGGGTGATGCGTTCCGTGCGAATCTCCGCTGAGACGTCACGGCCGTCAACGACCACGCAGCCGTTTTGAAACTCGATCTGAATCGCTTCGGCCAGCCCCGCGATGCGGGCCGAATCGTCGAGCGGGATGCCTTGTTCCAGTGCCGTCAGGGCGACGGCGCGGTACATCGCTCCGGTATCCATGTAACACCACCCCAGTCGGGTCGCCAACGCCCGTGCCGCCGAACTCTTTCCCGCACCGGCCGGTCCATCGAGAGTGATGATCATTCGCAGAATTCCACGTCAAGGTGCAGCCACTCATAGCGGCCGAGAGACACGACAGTCGTTCGTCCGTCAATCGCCACGCCTTCCGCATCCCCACCAAGCGCGTCGGGCTGGCCCAATGCATCGCAGCGGCGAACGCGGGCCACGTCAGCCCCCCACACAACCCGCACCTCACCAGATCGGCCAGCCGATTCCAGCAGGCCGATCCGCGCCGCCACGAGCCGCTCCCCTGCGAAGCGCACCGGCCCCGCGGTCATCCGCACGTTCGACGGCACCGCCGTGAGACCAATCGAGTGCTGCCACAGGGCAGTCGGCACCGCTCCGAGCAGGCACAGCGCCGCATCCCAGGGCCTGTGGAGCCCGACCCCCACGGCCACCTGGCACGTCGAATGGGCCGGCGACGAGGGCAGAATCGAGTCGAGCATGTGCGGGCTGGAGCGGCCGTGCCAGGGCAGACCACCAGTGAGGATCGTCACCCCGCCGGCGGTTTCACCGGCCCCGCTCGGCTCGGAGCCGAGCAGTTCGATGAACCAGGGGGCCGTGAACCAGCCACGCTCGGTGGGGATTGACTGCGTGTGGAGGCTGCGCCGCACTTCGCAGTCTTCATGCTCATTCCATGCGAAGCGGCAGGCTGCGTGGTGTTCGAGCAGCGGTCCATGCGGAACGCTGGCAAGCCGCACGTCTATATCGATGAGCACCAGCGGCAGCCCGTCGACAAGCTCGATGCGTTGGGTGTATGTGCCAACCTCGTGACGCTGTGCGCCGACGAGTCGGCCGCGGCTCACGATCGCCTCGCCCCGACCGGCGGCGGCGGCCACGCGTTCGGTTGAGTCGGCCTCCATGCCGGAATACTCGGCCCGCTCCGACGGATCCTCCCATGGCTGCCCCGGCCGCGGAGCGGGACGGGTGGTGCGAACCGCCAGCCGTTGGGAGAGCCGGTTCCCCCGGTCTGCGGGCCGGCGCACCGACAGCAGCCCGCCCGTCTGCCGCTGCACATGCACCCGCAGCGAGGCATGTTCGAGAACCAGTTCGTCGACGGCCCGGCGGCCTGCAGAGAAGAGCCCAAAGAGGCCCCGACCGAGGCCTCGCTTCGCGGTGAAATCGCCGCTTGTGGCCTCTGCCGCCAGCGGCGTGGCGGGCCTGGGCAACACGGCGACCAGCGGCTCGCGGACGGCCAGCAGCCGCGTGGCTTCTTCTCTTGCGGCTGCCACGGCGGCGGCCACGGCCCCGCTGTCGCCCGCGGCTGGCAATGACGTCGGGAAGGTATCGGGCTCGAACGACACTGTCGTCCCAGCACCCGCTGTGCGGCGAAAAAAATCCGCGGGGGTGACGAACGTTCCCAGCACGCTGCTGAGGGTGCCGATCTGCCGGAGGGCTTCGAACCAAGGGCTCGCGGTGCCTGGGTGATGGGCAAACTGGATCACGGCCGTGTGATCGTGGTCGAGAGCCTCGCCGATCTTCTCGTGGAGCGTGAGGATCGTCTGGGCCCGCCTAGCGTCGAGCGGTGGACGTGCAACGCCGTCGATGCAGGCACCCCCAGCCCCCTCCCAGCGGATGCGGCAGGCGGCAGGATTGGGCAGCGGCGTGCCGTCAAAGAGCGTCCAGATCATCCCCGTGAAGCCCAGGCCCGAGAGCAGTTGCGGCAGGATCGCTGACGACCCGCCCGCCTGCTGCGCATAGGTCACCGGCGCCACGCCGGCATGGTCGCTCCACGCCGTTCGCCCCCGCTCAAAGGAGCGGAGAATCTGCTCCGGAGTGCACTCGTCGAGGGGCTTTGAATCGTAGCGGCCGCCGGCTGGATCGAGCGTGCCGGCGGCGCAGCGGCTGCGAATCCGGGCCAATGCGGCTGGATTCCGCGCGGCGAGCTGTTCGATCGTGCGGCCCGTGGCAACCAGTGCCGCCGGCACGGTCGATTCCAGTTCCTGGTCGAGCGCGCCGCCGAGCGTTGACTCGGCCAGCAGCACGAGGTCGAGCAGCCAGATATCGACGGGGTAATACTTGGCCCGCGTCGCCTCGAGGCACCCGAAGCATTCCCGCAGTCCCGCGCGAGCGGCCCCATCGTCGCCGGCCATCGCGGCCCGCGCCGCCGCCACCGCCGAGTCGGCGAAGCCGGTGGCCTCCAGGCCGGTCTCCGAACGCATCCGCCGCGCCAACAACTCCGCAAGCAGCGTGGCCAGGCCGAGGGCGTAAAAATCGGCGGCCAGTGCGGTGGTGCCCGGGCCATCCCCTGCCGGATCATCGACTCCGACGAGCGCAGCCGCCGCGGACACGATCGCCATGCGGCTTGCCACACCGCGAACCCAGCAGGAGCCGGCAGTGCAGACGGAATCGGCCTGGGCTGCAAACCGGTCGTCCCAGGGGGCGGGCACGATGCCCAAGGTGACCCCGCTGTGATGGGGCGGCAGGTCGGTGCTCGCCCACTGCGGCACAGCTCCCACCGCGGCGATAAGCGACGGATGCCACGCGCCGGTCCACGCCGACAACAGACTGTCGGCCTCCGCCTCCTCCAGCCACGTTGGGAAGTCGTGGAGGGAGTGGCAGGGGAAGTACACGGTGATGCAATCGGGTTTCATGCAGGTTTCATGAGAGGCATGGGAGGGCATGGAGGTCATGGGGGAGAGTTTACCGTCGGAATGCCATGCGAAATGCCATGAGCAATGACATGCGGAATCTCGACGACCCCTGCGCACCCGGAACCGCCTCCTGCGATCCAACACGCAGTGTATCCACAGCCTGCGGTCGGGCATGACCGCGAAAAACAGGAGGCATGCCTCTGGAGTCCCCAGTCCCGCATGGGGCTGGGCGGCGGCCACAGGCGGCTGGAGCGGGGGCCGTTTGACACCCCGCGCATATCACTCCTAAAGTGTTGTAGGGAAGCTTCTTAAGCCGCCGCAGTCTTGCGAGACCGCCCACCGGGATGCTTCCCACGGAACTTCTGGAACCGGCCATGACCCGCAGCTCCCACGTCTGGGGAATCGACATCGGCAAATGCGCGCTCAAAGCGTTGCGTTGCCGCGTCACTTCCAACCCCCGGAAACTTTTGGCCGAGGCGTTTGAATACATCGAATATCCGATGATGCTGACGCAGGCGGAGGCCGATCCCGTTGAGCTCGTCCAGGCGGCGCTGGAGCAGCTCATGAGCCGCCACGATCTGCTGGGCGACACGGTGGCCGTCTCGGTCCCGGGCCATTTCGGGCTGTCCAAATTCATCAAGCTGCCGCCGATCGAAGCGAAGAAGATTCCGGACATCGTGAAGTACGAGGCCCGGCAGCAGATCCCGTTTCCCCTGGAGCAGGTCGTTTGGCGGTGGCAGCGGCTGGCCGGCGGCATGGAGGAGAGCGGCTTCGTGCTCGATGCCGAGGTGGCCCTGTTCGCAATGAAGCGGGAGCAGGTGTTCAAGGCTCTGGCGCCACTGGAACGGGCGGGCATCCGCGTCGATGTCCTGCAGCTGGCGCCCATTGCGCTCGCCAACATGGCGATATTCGATCAACTGCCCGATCCTGCGACGATCGATCCAGATCAGCCCCACCCTTCGATCGTGCTGGTCTCTGTTGGTGTCGATTCGACCGATTTGGTGGTCACCAACGGCCACCGCATCTGGCAGCGAAGCATGCCGATCGGTGGCAGCAGCTTCACGAAAGCTCTCGTGCAGGGAATGAAGCTCACATTCTCGAGGGCCGAAAATCTCAAGCGCAATGCCGTGAAGGCGGAGGATCCCAAGGCGGTCTTCAAGATGATGCGGCCGGTATTCAACGAATTTGCCGGAGAACTGCAGCGCTCGCTGAACTATTTCACCGGCACCGACAAGACGGCCACCATTGGCAAGGTGCTACTGCTGGGCAATGCCACCAAGCTGCGCGGGCTGACCGACTTCGTGGGGCAGCAGCTTCAGGTGGAAACGCATCGGTTCGAGAAGTTTACCGGTCTGGAGGGGGCGGAGGTGCTCTCGGCTCCGGCCTTTAAGGAAAATCACCTGTCGTTTGGCACCGCCTACGGACTCGCGCTTCAGGCGGCGAAAGTGGCCGGGATCCACACGAACCTCCTGCCGAACGAGATCGTTCTCGACCGCATCATCGAATCAAAAAAACCGTGGGCCGTCGGGGCGTTGGTCGGGCTTCTCGCCGCGGCACTGATCAATTTTTTCGGCATGTTCGCCGCCTGGACCGCGTATGCCCCGGATCTCTATGCGGGGGCCTTCGGCAAGGCAGACGGCGTCAAGAAGCAGTCGTCTCAGGCGATTGCCGCAATCGACGAGGTACGAAAGCGACAGACCGATTCGATTGCCCAGCAGCAGTGGCTGGCAAAAGTGCAGGACAGGAGATTCCAGACGCTCGATATGATCAGGGCCGTCGAGTCACTCCTTCCGCGTGACGAGGGTGACGTGATCGCTGAAAATCCTGCCGACCGGCGGGAGTTGCACATCGACCACTTGGATTGCCAATATTTCCCCGATCTGTCGACGTGGTTTACCAGCGTGAAGCAGCAATGGGCGGAGACCCACATCGGCGACGATGCCGTGGAGGGGGAGGAACCGCCTGCGGCGGCCGGGGAAGCAGCGGCAGAGGCGCCGCCTGCCGCCGATCCCGCGTTGGCAGGCGATGCCGCCCCTGCGGGCGGATCGACCGAGGCCGCCGGTCCGACCGGACCAGGCTGGGTCGTCGAACTCAAGGGATATCATTATCACAACGAATCCCGACACAAGCCTGCGGAAGGCGCCCAGTTCCTCAGGACCACGCTCGTTCACAACCTGCTTGGCAAGGGGGATCAGGTGCGTGTGTCCGCCGGTCCACTGGCCGGCGAACTCGTGAGCGTCTCCGATCTTGGAATTGGCTTCCCGGTGATCGTCGAATCCTCGAAACTCCGCACCGTGCACATTCCGCTGGCCCAGCCAGGCGCCAGTTCGGGTCTGCAGCAGCCTCCCCAGCCGCTCCTCGACGAACCGCAGGAGATCGTCCTCAAGCGTTATGACTTCGTCTTGCAATTCTGCTGGCAGCCTCGGCCCGCCGGCCAACCCCCGGCGGCACCGACGACCGCAGACGCAGCCAATCCCACCGACTGATTCATAGTCCATCCGCCGTCATCCATCACACGCACCATGGCACAGCTTCCAGTTTCCGAGAAAATGCGGCCTGCACTCGCGTTGCTCGTCAAGCATCACTTTTGGCTGCTTGCGGCTGTCGTGCCGTTGATGCTCGTGCCGTTGTTGTTCATTGCCAAGGGGCGGTTTGAGTCGCAGATCACCGCGGTTCGCAACCAGATCAAGGGTTACATCCAATCCTTGGAGACGATTCGTAAAATCACGCAGCACCCAAACGATGCGTGGTCGAGTGACATCGATACGAGCACGATGAGGGTCAAACGAGAGACCTTCGCGGAATGGCGGCGTTTTTGGGAGGCCCAAAAACCGTTCCGCACGTGGCCGGAATCCTTGGGGCCTGATTTCGTGAAGGCTGCCGAGGCCCTCAAGCCCGACGGAAATCTCTCCCGCAAGCTGCTTGAGCGGTATCACAACACCGTGCGAACGCTCGTCAGGGAACTGCCTGAGCGGATGGGCGTTGCGGAGTCGATGGTCGATGCCAACCCAGGCGGACAAACGAGGCCGCTCGCTCCGCGGCCTGTCCAGCAGCCCGACTTCATGCCGCCGGGCTCGATGCCGTCGGATGGCCAGCTCCAGGCATCGCCCTATTTTTTCACCTGGAACCAAGAGAACCAGCGTCTTATTTATACCTCGTTCGACTGGGAGAAGGCCCCGACGACTACAAGGGTGGTGCTGGCCCAGGAAGAACTCCGCGTGTACGGGCTTTTCTGCGACTCGATCTCGCGAGTCAACAAGTCGGGCTCCGGCCCCCACAACGTTCCGATCCTCAGCGTGGATGAACTGCTGGTGGGCTACCCGGCGGCCGAAGAAAATCCGGGCGGCAGCTTCGGCGGACGCATCACCCGTCCGGCGACGGTGTCGACTGGCGGTCCTGAGGGCATGATGGGTGGCATGATGGGTGGCATGATGGGCGGTCAGATGGGAGGCATGCCGACGGACATGATGGCGGCGGGACAGCCTGGCGGCGCCGCACTGCCGGCGATGCGGCCACCCAATCCACAATTTATGGGCAACGCAGCTGGCGGACAGCCGGCCGGCATGAGCGGCATGAGCGGCATGGGTGGCGGGCCTCCAGGCGAAGGTGAAGGCGCGGCGGCTGTCGTATCCCCCGACGACATGCTCCGCAACTGGGCCTACGTTGACTTCACTGGGCGGCCTCTGGACGCCACCCAACTGGCGGCGGCAGCGGATGCGCAGATGGTTCACCTGGTGCCGTTCGTGATGCGACTGGTCATTGATCAGCGTCAGATCGACAATCTCCTCGTCGACCTGGCGATGACACCACTGCCAGTTGACGTGCGGCAAGTGCGGATCAACGCAGCCGCATCGGGGCCAGCATCGGGAGCCATGATGTCGCAGGCCCCCAGCGGCCCCGCCTCGGCGATAGGGCGGCTCTATGACGTGACGCTCGAACTGCGTGGCACCGTCGGATTGGCCACCCCGCCCAATGAAAAGGCGGTGGGACTGACGCCTGGACAGGCAAACGAGGCCGCCTCCGAAGATGCCGGCGAGAAGCCTGCAGCGGCGCCGGCCAAGGCCGCCCTCCTCGGACGCCCCAACAGGCGGAGGACATCGTCATGAAAATGCCACGTGTCGCATTCGACAAAGAATCGCTGTTGGATTTTCTGCTGAATCACGGAGAAAAGGTCGTGGCGGCCCTGTTCGCCCTGTTCGCCTGCGGGCTGGCGTGGGGGGGCGTGGAGGCGCTTCGCAACATGCGGCCATCCGAGGAACAGCGTCCGGAGACGATCGTGAAGCAGGCGACTGAGACGGCCACGCACATCGAGTCTGTGAAAATCGCCCCAGACGATGAACTGACCAGCGAAAAAGGGCTGGCGGCGATCGTTGCCCGCTGGCAGGCGGCCAAGGTCGTGCCCCTCGCACTGCCAACCGTGCTCGACAAGCCTCTGTTTGCGGAAATGGCCCGAAGGAGCAGCCCAAACATCCTGCCCATCGAAGATCTGAAAGCGATCGCCGGCGTTGCGATCCTGACCGAGAAACCCTCGCTGCCAGGAGGTCGAGCGGCGCCCGAACGCCCCATCGAACTGGATGCCCGCAATCCTCCCAAAGGACAAAAGCCCCCCCGCGGCGGTGGCCGGGGCGGACCAATGCCGGAGCCGATGCAGCCCCCTATGGACATGGCGATGATGCCTTCCATGCCCAACCAAAACATGCTCCGCGGCAAGGTCATGCCCTACGTGCTCGTCACCGGGCTGATCCCTGTTGCCAAGCAGCAGGATGAATATGACCGCCGGTTCGAATCGGCGAGCCTGCGCGACGTGAACATCGACACGCCGCGGTGGAATAGTTACCGGATCGAAAAGACCGAGGTGCTCCCCGGCACCGCTGAGAAATGGACTGCAGTCGATCTCAAGGCAACGGCTCGGCGGTACTCGGCAGAATGGTCGGGTCTTCAGCCCGAGCCTCTCCTGCAGCCTCTTCAGCTTACGCCCGACCAGGAACGGCGAGAACCGACGGCGACACCGATTCCGTTCTGCAGCCCAATGCCGCAACTTGCGGACGGCACGTGGGGCTTTAATGCGGTTCATCCATGGATCGCCGATTTCCTCCAGCGAACGTCCAAAGAGCGGACTGCCCAGGAGAAGGCGGCCCTGGAAAATTCGCCAAACGATGTCTTCGCCAATCCCGCAGGCCAGCCCTTTGCGCCTCCCATGACGGGCATGGGCCCTGGTATGGGACCGGGCATGGGACCGGGCATGGGTATGGGCCCTGGCATGGGCATGGGACCGGACGGACAGGTGATCGCCGGCGTGGAATATCGGCTCTTTCGCTTCATCGACATGGCGGTCTTGCCGGGCCACTCCTACCGCTACCGGGTCACGGTGCTGTGCTGGAATCCGAATCTCAACGTGCCCAGCCGCCATCTCGCAGAAGCGGATCTCGCCAAGAAGACCACCCTGGAATCTCCTGCGAGCGACGCCACGGCGGCTGTCGTCGTGCCCGATGGGAAACGGATGCTCGTGCAGCCCTTGAAAAAGCCAGACCTCAAGCGGCTGAAACCGGGCATGGTCGCCGTGGAATTGCTCGGCCAGAAGCCGCAGGGCGGAGCGTTATCGCTCCGGTTCCTGATCATGGAAGTGGGAGGCGTTGCCAACGTGGAGCCGCTGCTCAACAAGGGGGGCGATCCCCGTTCCAGAGGCGAGGAACTTATCACGGATCGCGTGCTGCTGGATGTTCGCGGCCGGCTGGAGGATCGAACGGAGACGCGGACAGGACGGCCAACCCCGCCACCCGAGCCCGTCGACATGATCTTCCTGCGGCCTGATGGCACGTTTGAATTTGCATCCTCGGCGAATTCGCAGCCTGACATCGATCGCTATCTCCCCACGCTCAACGACGACCCCTCCGATCCCGCCGCCGCAAATCGCCCGGCTCAGCCTCCCGGAGGACAGCCTCCGCCGGGACCGAATTCGCCGTTTGGCAATCCCTTTTCCCCCCAACAGCCAGGGGCGCCTCGATGAGCTGTTTCCCTGTCGATCATGCCGTCGTCTGCGGCCCCTCTCCCCGGTTCATCGGCGGCATCCTGGCAGCCTTCCTGTGGACGGTGGTCGCGGCCGGAGCCGCCGCGCAGGATGCCGACGCCCGCTTCTCCTCGTGGAAGCTGGTGGAGTCTGCAACGGAAACACGGGCCTACAAGGATGCCCTTCGAAGCGGCGGCGGATTCGATGCGGCTGCCCGCGGTTTTCTCGAACAGATTGCCCTGCCTCAACTGGAGTTGGAAGCCAACCGGCCAACGATCGAACGGATCCGGAAGCGTCTGCGAGAACTCCTGCTCGCCGACATCACCAACGAGAAGATCGCCGATGAAGCCTCAAAGACGTTCATGAATTTCATGCAGTCGCTGGCGGGCAAAGAAGAGGCCGCTCCCGTGGTGCGAGTCAACGCAATGCTTTTGATCGGAGAACTGCAGTCGGTTGACCGAAAGCCATGGCCGCCGGCGGCCGCGACGCTTGCGGGTGCCGCCGCCAATGCCGATCTGCCAAAGGCAGTGCGGATCGCGGCCACGGCCGGCCTAGCAAAACATGTGGACTCCGCGAAGGGAGCGGCCGAGAGCCAGGCCCGTCTCTCGGCCGTCGCCAACCCCGCGATTCACTCCGTCCTCGCGGAAACCTTCCCTCCGGAGGCGACCGTCGAGCACGACTGGCTGGCCTCTCGATGCCTCTCGATGCTCGCGCTGCTGGGGCCTGCCCAGGCTGACACCATCGACGATGTCGCGAGAATTCTTGGTGACAAGACCCGGTCGATCGACGTTCAAGTACGTGCCGCGGCCGCCTTGGCGGCGATCTCAGGGCCGCAGTCTCGCGTCGACAGTGCGGCTGCCATCAAGTCCATAGGATCGGTGGCCGTGCACTCGCTCGAACGCGATGCCGGTGCCGCCGAGCGTCAACAACTCGACCGGCAATACGGTGGCGGAACCGCCGGCCAGCCGTCCCCAGGGCCTTCTGGAGCGTTCGGTCCTCCGCCTGGATTCCCACCCCAGGGAGGCATGGGCCAATTTCAGGGCCAATTTCCGGGCCAGCCCCCCGTCGAACAGATGATTCCCAGGGAAGTGTGTCGTCGGGCAGCCTGGCGGCTTTCAGTGCTGGCCGATTCCATCCTCACCGTTGATGGCAAGAGCGGCCTTGCACTGCTCGCCGGGGCGGATGCAGCCCCCGCCCGTGAATTGTCCCAGAAGCTGCGACGTGCAGCGATGGAACTCGACGCAACGCCTGAAGACGCCGTTTTGCTGCAAGCTCTTTCAGACCTGCGGCCGCCGGAACCGGCCCCTGCGGCTGGCGACAAAAATCCTCCCGCGGAAGAAGACCAATCACCGCCTGCCGCCCCCAAGACGGGCAAGGCGGGAAAGGCTGCGAGCCTCTTTCCGTCGCGATCTGCCGCTCTCTGGGCTACCGCTTGATCAGGTCGCGGACCGTGCCGCCCGATGGAATCATCGGCAGCACTTGCTCTTGATACGGCACCTGCACATCGAGCAGTGCCGGGCCGGTCGAGTCGATCAGCCGCTTCAGGGCCCCTTCCAGCGATCCCTTCTCCGCCACCGTTTCGGCCTGCCAACCAAAGCCCTGCGCGATCGACACGAAGTCTGGATACCGTGCCTGCGGAGAGATGCCGTTGCCCTGCCCGGCGGCCTCGGGATTGCCCACCGGGCCCAGATAGGTGTGCGCCCGGTTGCCCTTGAAGAAGCGGTCTTCCCACTGCACCACCATGCCGAGGTGCTGGTTGTTGAGGAGGAGCACCTTCACGCCGATGTTCTCGCAATGGCAGGTGGCCAATTCCTGGATATTCATGAGGATGCTGCCGTCGCCGTCGATGTCGACGACGAGCGCATCCGGGTGAGCCACCTTGGCTCCCATCGCAGCGGGCAGGCCAAAGCCCATCGTGCCCAGGCCGCTTGAGGAGAGCCACGTTCGCGGCCGCCGAAACTTGTAGAACTGCGCAGACCACATCTGGTGCTGCCCCACGCCCACCGTGATGATCGTGTCACGGCCGGCCGTGAGCCGCGACAGCTCGGCGATCGCGTGCTGCGGAAGGATGCCTGGAAACGAGTGGTCGTAGGCGAAGGGGTCTTCCTGCTTCCATGCGTCGATCTGCGCACACCAACTGTCGAGCGGCGCCGCTGGAGGCTCCACGACCGCGTTGAGCTGCTTGAGGGATTCCTTCACATCGGCCACGATCGGCACGTGGACAAGCTTGTTCTTGTTGATTTCGGAGGGATCAATGTCGATGTGCACGATGAAGCCGTGCTGGGCAAATTCCGCGACCTTGCCCGTCACGCGATCATCGAACCGCACTCCCACCGCAATCAGCAGATCGGCCTGGTCGACGGCGAGGTTGGCATACACGCTGCCGTGCATACCGAGCATGTCCAGGCACCGAGGATCATCGGCGGGAAATGCCCCCAAGCCCATGAGCGTCATCGTGACCGGAATGCCTGTCAGCCGCACTAGTTCGCGGAGTTCTGCCGAGGCATCGGCGGCGATCACACCGCCGCCCGCATAGATCACGGGCCGCTTGGCCCGCTTGATGGCCGCCGCGACCTGAGCGATCTGCTCGGGATGCGGCTTGCGGGCCTCGGGATGGTAGCCGGGGAGATTCATCGGGGCGTCGTAGTCGGGCACGATCTGCGCGAGCTGAACGTTTTTCGGCAGATCGACGAGCACAGGGCCGGGACGGCCGGTGGTGGCGATGTGGAAGGCCTCTCGCATCACGCGGGCGATGTCGTTGGCATCGGTCACGAGATAGTGGTGCTTCGTGATGCCGCGGCAGACCTCGACGATCGGCGTCTCCTGGAAGGCGTCGGTGCCGATCACACTGGTGCCCACCTGCCCAGTGATCGCGATCATCGGCACGCTGTCCATCTTCGCGTCGGCAATCGCCGTGACGAGGTTGAGGGCCCCCGGTCCGCTGGTGGCCATGCAGACACCCGGTCGCCCGGTCGTCCGCGCATAGCCCTGCGCCGCAAATCCGCCCCCCTGCTCATGCCGCGGCAGGATGGTGCGGAGCCTGTCCTTGTAGCGGGTGAGTGCCTGGTGCAGCGGCATGCTCGCGCCACCCGGATAGGCGAAGATCACGTTCACGCCATGGCGGATCAGCGACTCGACGACCACATCAGCCCCACTGATGAATGCTTCGGCGGTACGGGGGCGGGAGACGGTGGCCATGGCGGGCTCCTCTGGACTGGGACTGGGACTGGATCCTCCTTAAAAATACACGATCCATGGTGGCGTGCGTCAGGGGGTGTATTTCCATGGAATTTTGGGCCTATGACGCCGGATGCGGGCCGGGATGCGGGTGGTTCGCCTGAAGTTCGCCGCCGTCTATAGTGAGGGATGTGTCTGATTCCAAGGTGACACGGCCGGCTGGGCGACTGCTCAGCCTCGCCGACACGCTCGAAAGCCATAGCGGGTTCGCCGAAGTGGTCGCCAGTCTCCGGGCGGGACACGGCGGCACGATCGGCGGAACCTGGGGGTCGGCGTCTGCGCTCACGGCCGCCGCTCTCGCCGAGGCTTTGGCCGCCACGCCCACGCCCGGCACGCTCGTCGTCGTGCTGCCCCACCCGGCCGACGCCGATTTTTTCCTCAATGATCTCGCCCTGTTCACCCCGCTCTCCGTCGCAGCACTGCCGGCACTGGAGGACTACGGCGACGTTCTGTCAGCCAGCGATCCAGCCGAAGCGGATCGACTGTCGCTGGTCAAACGGCTCACGGGCCATCCCACGGACCATCCCAGGATCATCGTCACCACGATCCAGGCCCTGCTCGCACCGCTCGCTGATCCGCGGGACATCGAAGCCAGCACCCGCCGGCTCACCGTGGGCGGCAGGCTTGACCCAGCCGAGCTGACCGACTGGCTGACATCGCGGGGCTGGGAGTCCGCCGACGCCATCGACACGCCCGGAACCTTCGCCCGGCGTGGCGGCATCCTCGACCTGTTCGCCACCGACTGGGACCGCCCCATCCGCATGGAGCTCTTTGACGACGAGATCGAGTCGCTTCGCACGTTTGATACGGTGAGCCAGCGGAGCGTCGACACGCTCACCGCCATCGATCTCACGGCGCTGACGCGTCGTGGCCCCGAGGCAAACACACGACCAACGCGGCGCACGCATCTGGCCGACATCGTGCCGCCTGGCTCGTGGTGGGCCTTGGTCGAACCTGGCGAACTGGCCGAGGAGGCGAAGCGATCCCATCAACGCATGGCCCAGGCTGGCGGCGATGCGGGCCCTGCCGCTGGGCTCTCTGATCCCGCGGAAGTGTTTGCGAGGATCTATCGATTTCCGTCGGTGACGCTCTCCGCCGTGGCCCCGTCGAGCCTGGAGTCCACCTCGCTTCTGTCGATCGAGAGCGTGGAGCGGTTCACCGGCGTGCTCGACCGGGTGCGCGAGGAGCTGGAATCGGTCGGCAAGGATCAGGAGGTGTGGGTGGTCGCGCCCACCGAAGCCGAGGAGAAGCGGCTCGGGGAGCTGCTGGCGGAATGCAAACCGTCACAATCGGGCCGCCTGCACTTTGCGCGAGGCCACCTTTCGGCCGGCTTTCGGCTCGTGCCGGAAAAGATCGTGCTGATCTCGAGCGCCGAGCTTTTCCGCCGTGAAGACGTGGCCGTCGCACGGCCGGCAAGACAGCGGCTTACGCGGGCGATCGACACGTTCCTCGACCTCCACGATGGCGACTACGTCGTGCACGTCGCCCACGGCATCGGCCGCTATAAGGGACTCAAGCTGCTGGAAAAGCACGGTCGCACCGAGGAATTTCTGGAGATCGAATTCGCTGAGAGCACGCGGATCTACGTGCCCGCAGCCTGCATCGAGCTGGTGCAGAAATACGTGGGTGGAACCAAGCTCTCGCCCAAGCTCGCAAAGATCGGGGGCACGCTCTGGGATAGGCAGAAGCAGGCGGTTGAACGGGCCGTGGCCGACATGGCCGTCGAGATGATCCAGCTGCAGGCGAGGCGAGAGAGCCGTCCGGGCGTGGCCTTTCCCGCCGACACCCCCTGGCAGCGCAGTTTCGAAGAATCGTTTCCCTACGATGAAACTCCCGACCAGCTGACCGCCATCGAGGCGATCCGCGCAGATCTGCAGCAGCCGCGGCCCATGGATCGTCTGCTCTGCGGCGATGTCGGCTTCGGTAAGACAGAACTGGCGATGCGGGCGGCCTTCAAGGTGGCGGAGGCGGGCGGGCAGGTGGCCGTGCTCGTGCCCACCACCGTGCTCGCCGAGCAGCATCGCCGCACGTTCGTCGCGAGGTTCGCCGAGTTTCCCTTCACGATCCGCGCCCTCTCCCGGCTCACCAGCACGAAGGACGAGCGCGACACGCTCGAGGGGCTCGCGCGGGGCACCGTAGACATCGTCATCGGCACGCAGCGGCTCGCGCAGGCCGACATCCACATTGCAAACCTTGGCCTGATCGTCGTTGACGAGGAGCAACGTTTTGGCGTCGACGTGAAGGAACGGCTGAAGGCACTCCGCGCCAGTGTGGACGTGCTCACGATGACGGCCACGCCGATTCCTCGCACGCTGCACATGGCGATGCTCGGCATCCGTGACATCTCCAACCTCACCACGCCGCCCGCCAACCGCATCGCCGTCGAGACACGCGTGGCCCGCTGGGACGAGCGGCTCATCCGTCACGCCATCGATCGGGAGCTCGCGCGGGGTGGGCAGGTGTTCTTCGTGCACAACCGCATCCACGACATCCAGAAGGTGGCCCACCGTCTCGCGCAGATCGTGCCCGAGGCGACGATCGGCATCGCCCACGGCCGGCTCTCGGAGTCGGAGCTGGAAGAGGTCATGCTCTCCTTCGTGGCCGGACACACCGCCATTCTGCTGGCCACCACGATCATCGAGAGCGGCCTCGATATCCCCAGAGCCAACACGATCTTCATCGATGAAGCCGACACCTACGGGCTCGCCGACCTGCATCAGCTGCGCGGCCGCGTCGGCCGCTCGCACCACCGCGCCTACTGCCACCTGCTCGTCGACGAGGCAGCCACCCTGACGACAACTGCAGCGAAACGGCTCCGCGCGATCCAGGAATTCTCCAGCATGGGTGCTGGATTCTCCCTGGCCATGCGCGACCTCGAAATCCGCGGTGCCGGCAACCTGCTCGGCACGCAGCAGAGCGGCCACATCGCCACCGTCGGCTACGAGCTCTACTGCCGTCTGCTCGAGCACGCGGTGCGTGGGCTCAAATCGCTGCCGCCTGCCGAGCCTCTCCCGGTGACCATCGACCTGCCGGGCGCGGCGTGGCTGCCTCGCGACTTCATTCCCGACTTCCGCGCGAAGATCGACGTCTACCGCAGGCTGTCGCGAGCCACGGCCGAGGGGCAGATCGACGATCTGGCGGCAGAACTGAGCGACCGGTTTGGGCCCCTGCCGGCCGAGGTCACCCGCATGCTCGACTGTGCGCGGGTGCGACTGGCCGCCGCTGCCCACGGAATCGATTCCATCACGCGGCAGCCGGGGATGTTGATGATCGGGCACCACGACCTACAGGCCATCCAGCGGCTGCGGGCGGCCTGGCAGGCGGGCGGAAAAACTCTCCGCATCGTGGGGGATAAAACCGCCGTGATACCGCTGGAACAGGGGATCTACGACGATCCGGACCGGCTTTTGGCGGCGGTGAGGACGCTCTTGCGGCCCTCTCGCGGGCGGCCCTATAGTCCCCGGCCCTCGGCGGCCGCCGCGCGGAGTTAACGCACGCCGACCGCCTTGCCATCGACGGAGGGGCTCGAGGCCACCGACGCCAGAGATCAAGACCGTGATGACTGTTTTCGGCCGCCCATGCATCGAATGCCCGCCTTCAGGGATCGGGCTGCGCTGTGGCCGGCTCCCAGGCTATGGCGTGGTGATCTGCACGGCGGTCATGCTCGTCACCACCCGCGTGCCGGCACAACAGATGCCGGATCCGTTCGATGCGGCGGGTGCCAACGCGACGCAGCCAATGGCCCCTTTGTCTGCCGCCCCACGCGGCATGGTCGGCCCCGGGCAGATGCCGCACGTGCCGAAGTCACTGTCGCGGCCCGAGAGCTGGCCAGGCGGCAAGGGACCTGCCGGAAATAATTCCAAGGACAACCATGTGCTGTCGAGCATCCTGCCAAACCCAGGCGGTCCGCTCGAACCCGTTGCCGCCTCTCCCCGCGATCCGACCGGCAAGAAGATGACATCCGCAGGAGTGATCCAGGCCGGCTTCGAAGACACGCTCCAGGCCGACCAGGCCAGCGGCGGCGTTCAATCCCTCGACAACGCCAAGGTGGTCGCGCGGGTGGGACCAGAGGTCGTGCTGGAGGGGGATCTGCTCACCCCGTCCGCGCTGGCCTGGCTGGAGAAGGTTTCGCCGGGCCTGACCCCAGAACAGGTGCGGGAGCTCAAGTCGCAGATTTGTCGGCAGGTTATCAAGCAGCACGTTGAGTCGTTGATCATCTATGTGGACGCCTGCCGCACGATTCCCCCAGAACGCCTCCCGGACATCGAGAAGAAGGTCAACGAGGCTTTCGACCAGCAGCAGCTGCCACGTCTCGTCAAGGATTCCGGCGTGGCGAACAGCGTTGAATACGACCAGATGCTTCGGTCCAGGGGCCAGTCGCTCGACCGTATCCGCAAGACATTCTTCGAACGCGCCCTCGCCCAGCAATGGGTCCAGCAAAAGGTAATCGACGACGGGGAGACACCCCACGCGGAGATGATCGCCTGGTACCAGAACCACCTCGCCGAGTACGAGTTTCCGGCCAAGGCACGCTTCGAGCAATTGACGGTGAAGATCACTCCCGAGCGGCCGCGTAGCCAAGCGTGGACCCTGCTGGCGTCGTTGGGCAACGAGCTGCTGCAAGGCAAACCGTTCGCCGACATCGCCAAGGCACGCTCCGAGGGGCCGACGGCGGCCGCCGGCGGCGGCTACGACTGGACGACCAAGGGGAGCCTCGTGTCGAAGGTCATGAACGAGGCAGTCTTCACACTGCCGGTCGGCCAGCTGAGCTCCATCCTCGACGACGGCACGGCCCTCCACATCGTGCGGGTTTCAGAGCGAACGGAGGCCGGCCGGACACCATTCATCGAGGCGCAGGTGGGCATCCGCGACAAGCTGCGAAACGAGCGGCGCCAGCGCGAAATGGACGACTATCTGACCACGATCCGCGACCGCACTCCCGTCTGGACGATCTTCGACGATCCACTCGTCGGCGGCCCGCTGCAGCCCTCGAGCCAAAGCAAGACCCAGACCGCGAGCCAGCCGGCGAGCCAGCCCCGCGCGACACGGTGAGCCGGGGCGGCGGCGACGATTGCCGCCCTGCCCTGCGCGGGCTAGACTGCGGGCTGGGCGAACTTTTTTGGCTGGCGTTTCGCTCCACGCCGGCCCCCCGACGCCCAGGAGATTCGCCCCCATGAGTGCTTCGTCCTCTCCTCCGACTGCTTCGAATCCGTCCTCTCCGGCCGCCCAGGGAGATCCTCCGTGGCCCGGCACCAAGTCGGCAGGCGTGGCCAAGCTCGAGATCGGCGGCCGCGTGACCACCCTCCCGGTCGTGGTCGGCACCGAGGGCGAAATGGGCGTGGACATCGCCAAGCTACGCGGAGCCACCGGCGCGATCACGCTCGACGAAGGCTTCGTGAACACCGGCTCCACGACCAGTGCCATCACTTTCCTCGACGGCGAGAAGGGCATCCTGAGGTATCGCGGATATCCGATTGAGGTGCTGGCCGAGAAGTGCGACTTCGTCGAGGTGGCCTACCTGCTGATCTACGGGCAGCTGCCGTCGACCACAGAGCTCGACAGCTTCCGGGTGTGTCTCTCGCATCACACGATGATCCACGAAGACATGCGCAGCTTCTACAACGGCTTTCCTCGCGATGCCCATCCCATGGCGATCCTCGGCAGCGTGGTGGGCGCGCTCTCCACATTTTACCAGGATTCGCTCGACGTTCGCGACCCGCAACAGGTCGAGGTGAGTGTTCACCGCTTGCTGGCCAAGCTCCCCACGATCGCCGCCTACAGCCATAAAAAATCGATCGGTCAGCCGCTGATCTATCCGCGCAACGACCTCTCCTATTGCGAAAACTTTCTGCAGATGATGTTTGCGGTGCCCTGCGAGGAATACCACTGCGATCCCGATTTTTCCGATGCGCTCGAAATGCTGCTGATCGTGCATGCCGATCACGAGCAGAACTGCTCCACCTCCACGGTGCGGATGGTTGGCTCGAGTGACGCCAATCTCTTCGCCAGCATCTCCGCCGGCATCTCCGCCCTGTGGGGCCCACTCCACGGCGGCGCCAACCAGGCCTGCGTGGAGATGCTCGAAAAGATCGGCACCGACGGCGGGAACGTCAAGAAATATGTCGACCTCGCCAAGAAGAAGGACTCGGGCTTCCGGCTCATGGGCTTCGGCCACCGGGTGTACAAGAACTACGACCCGCGGGCCAAGCTGATCAAGGCTACGTGCGACAAACTCCTCGCCAAGCTCTCGCTGAAGGATCCGATTTTCGACATCGCCCAGCAGCTCGAAGAAGTGGCCCTCGCCGACGAGTATTTTATTGAGCGGAAGCTCTATCCCAACGTCGATTTCTATTCCGGCGTGATCTACCGGGCGATGGGAATTCCAGTGCAAATGTTCACGGTGCTGTTCGCGATGGGGCGGCTGCCAGGCTGGATCGCCCACTGGATCGAGATGCACCATTCGCCCACGAAGAAGATCTGCCGTCCACGGCAGATCTACACTGGCGAAACCCTGCGTGATTTCGTACCGATCACCAAGCGGGGATAGCGGCTCACTTCCTGCCATTCGCATCCTGCTGCCACGACAGGCGGGTGGCTGTCGATACGAAAAACACAGCATCCTGCTGAATCAACAAGATGAAATCTTGTTGCCACGGGAAAAAGAGAGCGGAAATAGGAAGAAAGAGCTGGCCCCAGCCTCTTGTGGCAGCAAGTT
>Ga0209829_10000474_pt1 | contig 36912 bp, 28 predicted proteins | sample C_140205_EF_Meta_FD_187311 | JGI IMG/M metagenome (GOLD analysis project Ga0209829, IMG submission 187311) | Freshwater microbial communities from Lake Croche, Canada to study carbon cycling - C_140205_EF_MetaG (SPAdes) (version 2) | ecosystem: Environmental > Aquatic > Freshwater > Lake... | reverse complement strand
AAAAAATCTTTGATTTGCCAGGGATTTAGTGGGCTTCCTTTATTTAGAATACTTGCATTTGATATGATATTTCCACATCGGATTCCAGTGCCACCCGAATCGCTAGGTATCAAGGGTGTAAGTCTACCTGTTAGTAAATTAAACTCTGAAAAAACAAACTCAGGTCCCTTTTCCAAAGTCTCAGTATAAACATATCTCCTTCCAGCTGTTAAGGCATATACGTTATCCGTAGGCTTTATCATTGTGGTATTTCGCGAAGTAATACCAGCAAATCCATTTGACCAACTACTTGACCATCTATCAGGATACGAAATATTATTAATGCTTGCACTTGTGAGTATAGTCAGAAAACGTTGGTTTACTCCAAGATTACTTGCTTGTGTATTTCGATTTGAAGTTACATAATAGTTTACATTATATAGACCAGGAATATTTGACTGCATTCCAGCGGTGATCGTGAATAAAAAATATTCCTTACTTAATAATGTATTTGCAAAAGAAATTCCAAATCCTGTTCCTGCTCTGCCGTTACCAGATGTATAATAATAATATCCATTTGAAAAGGATATAGGATCCGTTGGATTTTGTGTATGGAGTAGATTTGTCTTCATAGGAATCGACTGTTCATAGCGTGACTGAAAGATATTTGAATCAGTTGGAAAATAATAGGTTTTCTGATTATAGGTGGCAAGTGTACTCGGGTAATAGAAACCCTTACTATCAGGTGTTGTAACTATTCCCGTAGGTGAGTTATACGATGCAGTAGCAATGGGTCGTGTGGATGTTGGATAGGGTACATAAGATCCCATAAGTGTATAAAAGGTAGCAACAGCACCTGTCGAATCAAACGGAATCACAGAATAATAACTATTTGAATCAAATAAATACTGTACAGAAGGTGTATATCCTGATAACTTTATTTTATTTGTAGTGGTAAAGGTTGTATCTTTACTATATTGATAATATGTTCCACCAACTGTATCAAATCCTCCATAGAGTAGTTGTATATCAGGTGAATAGATAATCGTGCTTCGAAGTGTTAACTTGACCATTGCATCATTTAATGAAATCGCCGATAACTGTGAACCTGTTACATAACTTGTAGGGAATACACCCAAACTTGTAATGCTTCGATTTGGATCTGTAAAGTTAGAAGTAAGACTTGGGCGTTCTGTATAAGCGCTTTTAAAGACAATCTGATCAATATCCCATACAGATTCACTGGGCAAAAATCCGATGCCCATTACACCTTCACCTAGTGTGAGCCCAGTTTGAGGTCCAGCACCCCCAGTAGTTGGATTTCCAGAAGAATCATATGTAAATCCAGTTAAGATGCCATAGGAGGCATCAAGAACACTTGATTTTGCCACAAAACTTTTTGAAGGAATACCAGGCTGTCCTTTTTGAGGGGGTATATATTGTTGATCATACCAATGAACAATCTTGTATTGGCGAGCATTGACTGTTTTCGCAGTATAGGGTGAGTTTGAAATCGGATTTAAGATTGCATTTGAAGAGTTTGTATAAATATATTTAGATACATTAGGATTATATCCTGTTACATTTTGAAAGGAGAAATGATTGATTGGATCTGCACGGATTGATACAAAGGGTATATTTCCAGTGACATTTGATTGAGTTGGATAATATCCACGATAATCCGTTAAATCAGTTGAAACGCCTGAGATATCATATCCAATCGGTACTTCTTGAGTCGGCAAATATTGATTAAAACTCTGTGAACTTGGGTCATTTCCTTGAAGATTTTTTGCAGTCGGTAAACGGATAAAATCAGTATCATATTCAAATGCGTATAACTGATTATAAGAGATATCTGTAGTTACAGGAAAACTGATTGTAGGTGTTGAGTTATATGGATTAATCGATTGATCAAAATAATACCGTGCAAAGGGTGTATCATATTGTTGCGGATAATAGGCGATCACTTTGAATCGTGTATTCTGAAAACTAACATTTGTAGACCTTACGATTAAATAGTATGTATTTCCTGCGACTACATTTGTATTAATATAAATACCAGATGCATCGCTCACCGACTGATATGCACCTTTATAGTTGTATGGATTTTCATTTCGATATCCGCTTATATCCGCATAAAATGCTCCTTGATCATGATAGAAAAACACACTTAGTTGAGAGTTAAACGTTGTTACTTGCCCAAAAATTGTATCTGCGACAACACTAATCGTAAGTGGATATTTATATCCACTACAATCTGTCAAGGGAATATGAGTGATTGGATCTTGAGGGGTTGGTGCAATAAATGAATAATACCGAACAGGAGTCTGAACAGTTAAATTAAAATCTTTTGCAAGTGTTATACTAGTCGTGTATGGATTTCCGTAGTTGAAGACTACATTTGAAATATCAGAGCGTGTCAAGGTTGGAACATTTACATATGAATAACTTAAATCAAAATATTTTTGTATTGTATAATCAAAGTTTAGTTTATTCACAGTTGGAAATCTATAATAATATGGCACAGGAAGTGTTTCAACTTGTAAAGTCTGTCGTACAAGAGATCTGAAGCGAAAGACTGTATATTTACTACTAAGGATTGGTGTAACACAGTCACCTGCTTGAAATGTTGGATTAATATAGAGATTTCCTGAGTTATCAATCATTTTAGTCCCTGTTAAGATGGTCTGACCCTGTGTATTATATGGAACATTCATAACCGTTGCGCTAATATCTTGTTGACGTGTTCCAAGTCCAGACCCTACAAAAAGTACATTATTTGATGTATCCGTTTGACTTTTCACCTGAGGCCAATAACCGGCCGAACTCTGTAGACCCTGTGTACTTGAGTTGATTGCCTCAGTTCCTGATTGTAGAAGTGCGAGACTATAGCCTGTAGCTACACCGGTTACACCAATGCCATTTTGGAGATAGGGAGCATTCGTTAGATTTGTAAAAAAAGTGGGTGAATAGGTTCCAAAGTTTACGGCAAAGTTTGATGCAAAGATTCGTTGCATTGTATTGTACATATCTGTAAAAACGGCCGTATAGCGCGAGTTGCCTGTAACAAGATTTGAATAGTCAGCAACTGAAAGTCCTCGTTGATTCAACTGACTCGCAAGTGCCTTCGTTGTTTGTGTATTAATCAGCGTATAGAGAGATGTATTGAGGCGATTTGTTGAAATAATAATACGATTATTGTTTTGTTCATATGTACAAGAATACTCATCTACAAGAGAATATACAAATGTATGAAAGGAGCGATATATATCTAAGAGTGCTAAGTTTGTTGTAATGACATCTTGTGCAACAAGATCATTGAGTCCCTGAAATGTATAAATAATACGTGATCGTACCGTTTCTCCAGGAAGTAGTGTAGCTGTTGTAAGTGTAAGATTCACTTTATTTTCATAATCGGGGTCAAGTAATGCCTCATAGAGTACTGGATAATAATACGCAACTTTAATTTGCGCAAGTGTATACGTTGTAAGTCCCGCATATTGTGATGCAAAATATGTATTTACAATGGTGCTCATCGTAGGATTTGAAATAAACTGATCCGTTAAGGAGTTATAGTAAGTATCTCCAGGTTGATTAAAGTTAACAGATAAATCACCCGTTGCTGTAAACTGTGTAATAAAGTCTGTAATACCATTTGGAAAATAGAAGAATAACGGGGTCCGATTTAATTGTGTTTGAAGTTCTGTAAGAAGTGTATCGATTGTATAGGTGCCTGTACGAATCGTCACTGTAATCACATTATCAACTGTTTCGCCATTCTTTACAATTGTTCGACCTTGTTCAAGAATCGTTAAGGTCGTGTTTTGCTTATCGGGACGAAAGTAGAAAAAAGAAGACAAAAGTTTCATCTGAGTGATTTGAAAAGAAGTTACATTACGATAGGTTCTAGGTAGACGGAGTGTTAAGAATGTAGGTTGTACATAGACTTGACGATCACGGTCAAGACTATTAATCATTAAAATCGACGTATAGGTTGCCGATGATTTATCAAATGTAGTTTCACTATACGGTAGACTTTTATCATAGTTTCCACTGAGATCAAATGCGCTATAGTCGACACCGTTGCGTGAGCGTGGTTGGATTCTTTCTGAAATCTGTTTTACAGGATCATTTAAGTTAATCGCACCTAGTGCTTTCGTATCAATCTCACCTCGAGTATTTGTACTTGTAGAGCTAATGCTAGAGGAATCATCTGATTCGGATTCATACGGCTGATAGAAGGATTGATGCGAACTCTGCATCCTTGGCTACTTGTGCTCCGGTTTTGTTAATACCAGAAAAACTGTTTAACCCGAGTGAGTCGCGCAAAAGAAAGGGGGGTGAATTGAACTGCTGAAGTAGAATGAGTACGGGAGGAATCGCTGGATATCCACCGAGTCCGTATGTATTAAACTTACTCGAACTTCAGAATACAATTACAAGTGCAGGTGGAACAACCTCCCTAACAAATCTAAGTAATGCCGTTTCAAATCTTCAACAGATGGTAAGTTATGATACAAAAACAATCTATACAAATGCTCTGAGTAACTATACAACAACACCGATTCAAGTCTTAGCCGATATGAATATGAGTAATGCGAACTTTTATATAAATAGTAACCTCGTATCAACAACCGGAAGCAGTGGATCAACAACAGCCTACGTAAGCACATTGAGTATGGGAGGAATCACACAATCTTATATAAGTAGTACAGGACTCTTTACAGTTGGAACGGGGTTTTTTACAGGTGCCGTAACGGCACCGAGTTTTAATACTCCCTCGGATGAACGATTAAAAGTAAAGATTGAAACTCTTCAAAACGCAGAGAAAACGATTGGAAATCTCCGTGGAGTTCGCTATCAATGGCGATCAAGCGGTCAATCGGATATTGGATTTATTGCGCAAGAAGTGGCAAACTGGATACCCGAGGCCGTGACATCAAATGAAAATGAAATCTATGTGGCGTATGATAAAGTGATTCCTTTTCTAGTCGAATCGGTCAAAGGACTTCTTCAGCGCGTGGAGGTCCTGGAAGAAAAGTTACGGGAGGTAAGCAGATGACCGATGATATACTAGGTCTGTTCTACATGATATGGCCATTGACCATAACCTGTATAACATTTTGTTGTATTGGCGCTTTTATTTTTGTTATAAGTTTCAGTGGTTTTCTCGCAGGACTTTTTTTAGTGATTTACTATGGTTACTATTATTTGAAAGATAATGGATATATTGATTTTATATATCAAAGAGCAACCACAATACGACATGACCTTTTACAGAATCTTCGTAGGACATTTGTGCTACGAGGGTATCTAGATACATTACCAAAAACGGCAACACTCTTTGTCGCACATCCGCATGGACTTTTCTTTATGGGACCCTTTTTCCATTGGGCAGTTCGGATCAGTGAATGGCCTGAAGGAGTACCGAAAGTTCATCCTGCGGTTCACAGTATTTTCTTCAAGATTCCTATTGTTCGAGAAATCATGGAGGCGCATGGAGCCATTGAAGCTACGGAGGAAGCAATTGAGAACTGTCTACGAAAAGGAGAATCCGTTATGTTGATGCCAGGTGGAATTCAAGAAATCCAAAAAACTAGTTCAAAAGAATTTATTATTATTCTCAAAAAGCGGCGGGGCTATTTACGGATTGCGAAACGGATGGGTGTTCCGATTGTACCGGTTCTGACAACTGGAGAAAATGAACTGTTTGTTCCAATGGAGGGTCCGATTATAAACAGAGTTCATGAGTCATTGAAGACTTGGTTTGGACTCGCAGTACCGATTCCTACTGTTAATAGTCTTTGGGCATGGTTTGGATTATTCCGTGATCCCCTATCACATCCAGTAGAGACATGGATAGGTCGCCCCATCTTCGAGATCACACAAAAAAATGTTTTGTCTGAACTTGAAGAACTCTATACAAAGGCGCGACGGGACGATATGCCTGAACGACTTACGATTCAATGAGACTTTCGTAAATCAACAATATGGCGAACTGTTTGTAAAAGATCATTAACATCCACATTATAGTTCTCTCCAATAAGTTCAATCTTTGAAAGAAGAATCCAATGTAGTCCACAGGCTCTTGCCAAATCATAATAAAATGGATAGTGTTTAGCTCTTTGTGTATGATGTATTTCCATTAAAACAGATCCAGGAGCACAAAAGAGGGCAAATGTAAGAGCAGCTCCATGGGGAGCTAAAATGATTTCTGAAGTCGCAAACAGAGCAATCTGTTCTTTAAAAGTTAAGTCTTCCATATAATAAAAACTGAATCCAAGACGTTTTAATGGATCACGATACTCAGATTCATTTAAAACAACACGCATGTCTATACTTGGTTTTCTCGAAATATACGTGTATTTTCCTTTCTGTTGTGTATGATGTTCCCACAGAGATTTAAATAGAGTTTTTACATATTCATACATCCATGGTTCTTGTATAAGGCATTTCTCAGAATCCCAAATCATAGCTGGAAGTCCTACATATTCATAGGCTGGATCAACTATTTGTTCGCGAATAAATCGAGGCGGTAATGCGGTTAATGCAGATTCACATAGATAGTTATTTTTTGTATTTTGATAATAATAGACAAGTTCACCACCAGTATCAATAAAATTAAATCGAGCAATCATCCAAAAAAAAAGATGATAAGGATTTCCTTCACATTCATTTTGAAGAAAAAACTTTGTAGGTAAATCTGTTTTTTTATAGAGTACATGAGGCTCAACAAATGAATATGTTGTAAGAACTTTATACATCTTTTTATAGAGACATAAAATATATATATATATTTTACATACACTTATTTTAGCTGTCTAAGAAAGTACTGGTCATTTCCGTAGACTCTAAAAAATTCATAATAATTTCATTTGTAGAAGGTATTCTAGCAAACATGTACTCTTTCAATGAATGACATTCTCATTAACTGGTGCATTCTCGTGAATATTTTGAAGAACAATACATGTAATATTCATAAACATCATCTGCTCATCAAATGGTACAAGATCAAATCGTACAGGGTCATAGTCCTGTGCGATAATATGACCATAGCTTGAAATAGTTCTAACATGATGATTATCTTCCATGATCTCTTGAATCGTGTAGTTCTGCGCAGTAAGAAGATTAATGCGATGAAGAATCATTGCAACAGCATTACGAATCTTCAAACTTGTCAAATAGTTTGGTAGATGTCCATAGAAGAGATTGAGCTTGTTCTGTACATGAAGTGCCGTATGGTAAATGCCAAGCTGAGCCGCATTCTGATGATGGAGACCGTTCATCATATAGTTGAACTGATTGCGAACCTGATTCGCATTTAGAAGCGGGATAGGGTTAGGTAGATGGATATCGTTATTGGCGTGCATTTTATAGTACTTATCATAGTGGGGGCAACGTAAATTCAAATTTTTCAAACCTACAAGCCAAAACGGGATTTAGATGAATTATAGTTTGCGGCAACTTGAGATTGATCAAGAGCATCATTATAAATACGGACGATTGCTAAGTATCCACCCCAATAGCTTCCAAGATCCCAACGTCTCATTAGACGAATTCCAAGACCACTTGAACTTGGTATATCACTTGTTGTATTGGTTCTAGTTGAAATACTATTTACATAGAGTGTAATAGTTGATCCATCAAAGGTTCCAACAATTTGATACCATCCAGTTGCTGGCAGCGTATATCCAGATGGAGTAACACTAAACCCGCTACCATAAAATCCTGTTTGTAGTTCTGGTGCTGTAGCCCCACTAGAAGTTCCAAGAAGAAAGTTAATTGGAGTACTACTCCAAACTTCTGTTAAAATACATGGTAGAGATCCAGAATATGTTCCATTATAATAATGCCACACTTCAATCGTCCACTTTGTTAATGTAGATAATGATGCGGATGTCTGCGCATATTGTAGGGCAGTAGGATCAAATACAAGATAGCCACCATTTCCTGAAGAATAGGTTGGTGAGTTATATAAGGTAGTGGTTAAACCAGATCCTGCTAAATCATACCATGTAACACCAGATCCAGGATATGATGCGGGATTTCCAGCATCCAAATAAAACAAGAGATTCGCAGTTATTGCGGATCTTGGAGTTGGATATAAAGCAATAGAAGGAATCGGTAGATTCGCAGGACGAGAAATACCATATGGATTGCCTATATAGGGTAAATGACTCGCAAGTGGAAGAGCTTGTTGGGGATATACAATACCTGTTGTACCAGGGTGACCTTTAGGAAGTTCACCTCGTAATCCCCATTTTTGTGCTAAATATGCCTCTACTTGTTGGTATTGTATAGTGCCTAATGCAGTTGGAAAATGAAGTACTTCGGCTATAGTACCAGCCCATGTTTCACCTATCTGACCATAGTTATTCGCATGTGTTCCAATACCATAATAGGTATATCCAAAACTTGTTGATTGAGCTGTTGGACTTGCGGAGGTCGGTGTACCTGTTAGATTAATAATACACTGAGTTCCTGTAAAGAGTGTTGTAATGATAAATGGTTGATTCGTAGTAACTGTACCTGGACAAAGTGGAACGGGTGGCAATGAGTTATAAAAGGCTCCAATCTGTGTTCCAGAACTAATCATACATGCAAAAAGCACACTATTAGGTGAATGATAATCTGTATCTGTTCCAGTTGAGGCACAGAAAAGACGATAATATCCAGGTGTTCCATTTGTTAACGTCGCGACAACAAAAGTTGTTGCTGTTCCAGTTGAGTTTGTAAAATATCCAAAAAAACCTGATGATGCCGTCGTTGACATCGCAAGTTTTCCATTTACAAGTGTATCGACTGTTACAGTGCCGTAGGCAGTCGCATCATTTCCATTACCTGATTTATCTTTCCATATAGTAACTGTAGATCCCGCAGTAGGCGAAATGCCTGTTCCTGCTGGATCTTGTCCGTCTAGCCAAAGTGTACATCCACCAATCTGTGTCGGGTTGAAAGGTGCTTGTTTAATCATAAATGCGCGTGACATCCTTCTTTATAAAAAGATTATTAATATTAATCATACAGTCCATTATAGTGATCAACAGATTGAATGATTATTTTGGGCGAATGATCATTATGGATTATATCAAGAAACTTCATAAGGTGTAGATACTGGTACATAAACCATTGTCGGAAAATGGGAATTGGATCTGATGTTTTTTTTGTTTTAACAGCACCAATACATGCAGCCCATAGACAAAGTTCATCAATTGAGCCCTTTACTTTGTGTAGATCTTTTGGATTCTCTGAATACCATGTGAGTATCGCAGAATAAATATCTTCTTCTTGTCCTGGAGGGGTATTTAGTTCATCTTCAAGCATACATTTATGATCTGTATAGTCTGTATAAAACTTATACAAATGTGAAGCAATCCCTTCACAATGATTCTTAATATGGCGATTTACAATCGTTACACTTAATGGATGACTTGGATGAAGAGGATGTTGAATCGTGTCTTCAATATAACGTATACATTTAAGACACGGTGTCATTCTATTTCTGGCTATATATAGTAGTATATACCAACAACTTCAAATTTACTAAGCAGGAGCAGGTGGAACTAAGAAATATGGATGACCTTGACCGAGAGAGTTTTTGAGTCCCCATTTCCAGGCGAGATAGCCCTCGATTTGTTGCCGATCTACCGTACCGAGTGGTACATTATAAGAAAGTATTTCAGCAATCTGACCTGTTAAATAATACTGAATAAAACCATAATTATTAGTGGCACCAATCGTACCAGCTGTTGTTCCTGTGTTGAGGGTTATAGCTACATTATTATTTGTAAATGGAATTCCATTACGATATCCTGTATTTACTGTTGTAAATATACCTTCAGTGATAGTAGTTTCATTTATACCTATTCCTGTAGTATCGCTTATAGAACTACCACCTGTTTCAATAAATTGCCAATTTGTACCAGAACCAACAGTATAGACTACATTTAGTTTTTGTCCAGTTGCGGAAGAAGTACCATATGAAAATAACCAACAAGCAGTCGCTGACTGAAGAAGTACTCCAATATTAGAAACAATAAAAATAGAGTTTTGTGTAGATCCATTTGGTAGATAAGAAGCCGTAAATGTTAAATATTGTGATCCATTAAATGCGAGAGCATTTCTTTTATTGATTGCTTGTGTAGCAAGTGTTGGATAGTTTCCTGTATTCGTTGCAATATTACCTTGCCCAGACTTATCCCTCCATTGAGTGACACTTGATCCAGAGAGTGTGATTGTTGTAATATCTGCTCCATCAAACCATGCTGCAAGACCAGATATCTGTGTTGGTTGAAATGAACTTGTTTGAGCAGCTCGGCGTATGGGAGCAACAGGCATAACAGGAGCATTTACAAAACTCAAATAAGAACCAGGTGCATACTGATTCTGTGTACTAAGAACAGCAGAAAGACCCCATTTTTTCGCTAAATAGGCTTCAACCTGTTGACGCTGTGTCGAGGTTGGATCCTCATAGAGAAGAATCTCGGCTATATATCCTGAGAATTTTCGATTATTTTTTTGTGAGCAGATAGTAAAGGTATTTGTACCTGAACCAGAAATAAATCCATTTACTATATTATAGGATGTGCGTGTAGTTACTGTGCTTGAAGAATAGTTTTGACCATTTACATACATTGAAGTGGAGCTACCAGCAATATTAAGATAAAAAAAATCATTTGCATTGCAATTTATTACATTTTGACCAGAACTATAGTTAACTCTTATGTTAAAATCACTTGTTGTTCCATTTCCAACACCAAATAGATTTGCAAATGTAGGGGTTGTATACTTATATACAATAAAAACCATTGTATTTGTAGTATAATCAACTGTATTGACTGAAATAAATACTGGTGTATTTCCCCAGTTTGTAATTGTATAGATACCATCTGTTGCACTCGTAGGATTGTTAGTGGTTCCAGATACTTTTGAAAAATGATTCGCAGAGCCAGACTTATCATACCAGGTACTAATCGAAGTTCCTGAGGCTGGAGCAGTACCTGTCGCAAGTGGATCCGCACCATCTAACCAAAGAATACAGTTAGGATTTACTCGTGGATCGAACTCTGCCGACAGCACAGTTGATGTAGGATAAACTGGAGAAATAGCAAGAATAGGCGCAGCAGGAAGGGGTGTTGTTTTGTATGGATGTCCATTTGATAATGATGACTGGAGACCCCATTTCGTAGCTAAATAACCTTCCACTGCTTGTTGCTGGGCTCTTGTAAGAACACTATTAAATCCAACGAACTCATAGACATTTTGATCTGTAGTAGCATTTAAACCACGATTATCACCAAAAAGAAATAAAGTAGTATTATTAGCACTTGGAGGTGCACCACTTGAAGCATAGGCTGTATTAGATCCGTTATAAAAAATATAGTTACTTGTAGCGGAAGCGGAAAATCCTATAATCGCATTCGTATTTAACGGAACAACTAAAGAACTCGGATTTGCAACAGCACCACCATTTGTATACAAAGTGATTCCATTTGTTGTTGTCCATCCTAATGAAAAATGATAGCGACTGGTGCCGTTGGCGCCGCTAGATGTAAACCAAACTGTATTAATAATATTCCAGTTTGGCATTGTAGAACCATTTTTTGTAACCATATACACTGTTGTTGATGATCCAGATGTAAAGTTTGGCATGGATGAACCGACTTGATAAAGATATGTAGGTCCTGAGAACTGAATACCAGGGAGACCATTAAGAAGATTCGTCGCATAGGTTGGCTGATTTGCAGATGTGCCTTGTAGTACAGAGTATGCATTACTTGATTTATCCCTCCATTGACTCACTGCACCAGCACTTTGTGTAATAGTTGTCGCATCGGCGGCATCAAACCAAAGTGATAAAGTATTTATCATGGTTGGAATAAAAAACGGTGAGTTTTGTACAGAAGAAGAACTACTCATCTATCTGTGACTGCTACTATATTCCGGAAATCAATCTGCGTTATTTTCCCTACTCTCTTCACTCTTTATCTAACAGAATGGCCAGTGTACACGGTGAAGAATGGCCTGGTATGACTCGACTCGCAGCGAGTCCCTCAGATTCACTCCATATTTTTCAGTCCATGGTAAATATTAAAAATATATTCGATCGCAAGATCGTTCTACTCGCAACCGCAACCATCACGGATGAGAATATTTTCAATAACGGCCTTTTTCAGAATGTTTTTTTTCTCCTTCGGATGTTTGAAGCTATGGGACTTCTACCGATTCTTGTTGTGAATGAGAAACCTAAAAGTTTAGAAAAGATTCCAGAAGTTCTACGGTCATGCCGAGTTATCTGTGTAGAAGATCTTGTTCGTCAACCCATCCCAGTTGCTGCCTATATTGAGATTGGAATGAGCATCGATCAGATGATGAGAAAATATCTTAAGATGATTGGAAGCAAAGTTTATAAGTTATATCTTGGAAATATTCTAAATATTGACGTTGAAACACCTATTTTCTATCCTCATATGAACTTTGCGCATCACGTAATCGGTGAAATCCATGATATTTGGGTATCACCACATTATGGACAACATACACAATACGCAAGTCAGCTCAATCATGTAGATCCGCTCAGTCCAGCCACCAAAATCGCTCCGTATGTATGGGATTCTGCCGTTCTCACAGATGATGGAAAGCGTCATATACAATGGAGGCCGAGGCGCACAGATGAAGAAGAAGTCTTTGTCATCATGGAACCGAATATTAGTTTTCAAAAAACAGCACTCATCCCATTAATGATTCTTGAAACCTGGTTTCGCAAACATCCTGACTGGAAGGGTAAGGTTATTCTAATCAATGGTGATCGTATTATACAAATACCATTTTTTAAGAATGCAATCTATGAGCAGCTTGATCTTGTTAAGGCAAATCGTGTTCAAATAACAGGTCGCCTTGATATTGTTACAGTACTTAAGTCATTTCCGAATGCAACCTTTCTATGTCACCAAGTGAATAATGAGTTTAACTATATGGTACTTGAACTTCTCTGGTCAGGATTTCCTGTTCTTCATAACTCTCGCGCATGGGGGGAGTTTGGCTATTATTATCAGGCATCCGATATTCAAGAAGGCGCCTCCATTATTGAAGAGGTTCGTACAAAACATCAGGATCTCATTGAGACCTATAAGTCACATGCGAAGACACTCGCATGGAAGCATTCTCCTTATAATCCTGATGTCCATCGCGCATGGAAGGATCTACTTGCGATTTGAGAAAGGCGCGTTTAAAGTGATTCTATGCCTTCTACGAAGAAAGAAGGATGAGGATTGGAGTTACGGCACATATACAGTTTTCTTTCTTCAGTGGTGGCATTGGAGGAACAAGCCTGGCTGTAGCAGAAGTCTTTAAGAATCTTGGACACGAAGTATGGCTTCTAAATACAAATCCTGGAAGCGAATGGTGGGATGATTGTAAATCAATGTACTCGATTTGGAAACCCTTTATTGTATCAGCAGAAAGTGTTCGCAAGGGAGAAGTCCCACCTTTTGATTATATCTTAGAAATCGAGAAAACATTCTTTCAAGGATCTACGGAACGTGCCCGCGCCGCGCAAAAATGTGTATGGGTACTTCGCAAATCAATCGTATTTCATGATATTGAAGCAAGTCTCTATCCGTTTGATAATATGCCGCGTAATGTGGATGGACTTTCTGCGGCATGGACATTTGATCTTACGTCAACACAAGATGATCTAAAGTATTTAGAATGTGTTGCTCGGTGCCCTGTATTTACGGTACCCTTTACATGGACTCCGAGTATTTTAGAAATCTATCGTGCGGAAACAAAACTACCTGAATGGCTTGACGTCACACGGCAAACAGGAGCCACATCTACAACTCCTTGGAATGTTCATATCTGTGAAACAAATAATACTGCTGCAAGTAGTCTTACACTTCCTCTAGTTACACTTCGGTATGCGAAGCAAAATGGATTTCCAATAACAAAATGGAAGGCTCATAATGCGGATAATATTTTACGCAGTGATTTCTATAAAAATAATGTAAAGAAGCATTGTGATATTGAAGGATTGAGTGGAGAATATATTGGTCGCCAACGCATTGTAGATTGGATTTATGATACAAAAAGTTGTATTCTGAGCCATATGCGATTTTCTCCACTTCGAATGTATCAGCTTGATGCGGTTTGGTGTGGAATCCCTATGGTTCACAACTCTGTTTGGTTGCGCGATCTTGTCGGAACTGGATATGATACATTATATTATCCTGATAATGAACTTGTCGCAGCCAGTAAATGTCTTGATAAGTTACAGGCCGATTTTACAAATACTCAAGGACTATTTACACAGGAAGCACGAACCCTTGCGAGGAAACTTGTACTTGATAAGGTAACTCCTTATAGCGTTACCGTATGTAATGGATGGATTACTGCAGTTAATAAGACTAATGCGATTGCTCCGAAGGTCGCAGTGACTGCGGCTTTGCCACAGCCACCCGCATCTATTCCTGTAGCTGTAATAAAGCCGCAGGAAGCACGTGTATTTCGTGTAGTATTTACTGACATGTGGGATGATTTCAATCAAACATATAATATGTTTACATTAATGTTAAATGAGGCCGGTCGTCACCTTGCATCTCCTATTCGCGTTGAAGGCTTTGCCCCACAGGATCTAAAAGAGAAACCTGATCTGTGTATCTTTGGTCCATTTGGAAATCGGTGGACACAGTTTGACCCATCCATACCAAAAGTTCATTATACTGGTGAAAACTCACCTATCATTAGTCGTGAGGATGTAAAGTTAAATATTGGATTCCAGCATGCGGATTTTAAGGATCAAGACTATTTACGACTCCCTCTCTGGATGCTTGAAATCGATTGGTTTGGATGTGATAAGGAGCGCATTGCAAATCCTAAGCCACTCTCCATTGATGCATGTACGAAGGTTGACATGACTGAGGGGCTTCATAAAAAGTTTTGCGCATTTGTTGTGACCAATCCGTGTAATCCCATTCGAAATAGCGCCTTTCAATGGTTGAGTCAATATAAGCGTGTTGATTCGGCCGGCCGACTCTATAATAATGTAGGCGATGTTATTTTCGCAGGGCTTGGCGGCGGCGGTGGTGAGATGAAGAAGTTTGAGTTTCTTCGTGATTATAAGTTTTGTCTCGCATATGAAAATAGTAGTTGTCAAGGCTATACAACTGAAAAGTTTCTTCACGCGAAGGCAGCAGGATGTGTACCGATTTATTGGGGTGATCCGAAGATCGAGCGTGATTTTGATGGTGCGGGATTTATTGATGCGCGCAACTTTACGCGTCCTGACCAACTGATTGAGGCTGTTCGTAAACTGGATGAATCTCCTGAACTATATTCAAAGGCCTTTTCAGTTCCTGCTCTTGATGAGACTCGCCGCGATTTAGTTCGTCGGACATTATCTGAATGCGCACGGCGTTTATTTCACATTGGCCTCAAGTCAGATGATGGATTAGATGCGATTCCGAGATTCTTAGGTGCAACATCCGATGAGGAAGCACAAAAACTGAGCGGAACTGTTATTTCCAGAAAGATTTGTCTAGTAGAAAAACCAAATGGTTCAGCACAAGCTATAACTCGTATTGTATTCGCTACAGCGGCGACACGTGCCTATTTAGCACCTCTTCACCAGTTAATCACTTCGATTACTGCACAAAAACAAAGTGGAATGAATCTTTCCTTAGAGGGTCATGTATGGCTTGGAAAGGATGTAGAAGACTCAGTCGCAAAAGAAATCAGTGAACGGTTTTCCTGGATCCAGTTTCATCGCTTTCCTGAGCTGGTTATTGAGGGATTTCCTGATGTGTTTGACCCGCAGCATTTTGCATGGAAACTCTGGATCTATCAATATCTAGTCAACTTAGAAAAGGAACAAGGAGCAGTCTGCTTATACCTTGATGCGGGTATTTTCATGTGTAGATGGCCGATTGATTGGATGAATATCGCAAATGAAGAAGGAATCTGTATGATTCAGGATCCGTACGAAACCAACAATCGATGGTGTCACAAAGCCTTTTGCGATCATCTACAGGTAACCGATGCTGAAAAGGCTGAGAATCAGGTATTAGGAGGTATTTGTAGTTTTGTGATTGGGCATCGTAAACCAATGCGTCTTTTCAAGGAAGCATGGGAACTTGCACAAAAACGCCATGTGATTGTAGGTGATAAATGGACAGCGATTGGCCCTGATGGAAAACCTTATGGACATCGCCATGATCAGAGTATCTTAAGCATTCTTTCAAGCCGCCATGGCCTTGCTCGGTATCCACTTGAAACCATTTATTGTGATGAATCTCTACGCCGCACCTTTTTAACAAAAAAGGCCTTTTATGTTCATCGGGGCTCATTTACGATTCATAAACAGTTTGAAAAGGGAATCGATGATTGTTATGTGATTAATCTTGATCGTCGGACAGATCGAATGGAAAAACTCTATAAGAACTCACCTACACTAGAACGTAGGATTCAGCGTGTATCTGCGTTTGAAGGCAAGAATATCCACATGACTCCTGCGATCGCGCGTCTTTTCCGTCCACATGACTTTGGCTGGAAGAAGCCTGTCTTAGGATGTGCTCTCAGCCATTTAAGTGTATGGTGGCAACTTGCTAATGAACGTGATGATATTAACTCGTATCTTATTTTAGAAGATGATGCGAAACTGGCTCCTAACTGGCAAGAACGCTGGAACGCCGCAGTTCCGCATATTCCTGAAGGATATGATATTCTCTATTTGGGAGGTATCCTTCCCCCGAATCGTGCTGGATTTGAAGGCGCAAAGGAGCGTGTAAATTATCATTTCTCACAAGTAAAGGAAAATACATTCTTTGGACAAAATCCGCCAACACGATATTTTCATTGGTGCGCCTATGCCTATGTGTTAAGTAAAGAAGGCGCACGTAAGGTACTTCAGATTCTGGCTGCGAAGGATGGTTATTGGACAAGTGCCGACCATATGCTATGTAATCCTGTCGGTGCGATGAATATGTATTTCCTTGATCCCCTTGTTGCTGGATGTTACCAAGATGATGATCCAAAGTACCAGGTCGCCGCATTTAATGATTTTTCACGTGTGGATCAGTTTGATAGCGATCTGTGGAATAATAATGAACGATTCAATGAAGCCGAGTGTGTTACTATGAGTCGTTTTGATCTTCCTCTTGATATACCTCAGGCTCTTGCGGATGCTCGTCAACCTATAAAGGAAAATCTGGTCGGTAAACAAGAATCAGAAGATGCTAAAGTTCAACTGAAACAATCCGTTACTACAGAACATCCTCTCTGGAAACAACTTGAGTCAGCTGTAAAAACAAAAGAACTCGAACTCGCGCGGGAACTCGCCTGTAAACTGATTGAAAACTGGGATATGACTTGGTCACAAAAGAATGATGCGGATATGTTGGCATTTGTTACAGCCATGAGATGTAAGACCTTTTCAGGTCTACCACCTTCTGATATTCTTAAGGAACTGGCAAAAAAATGGACTATTATTTCGGATCCAGCTCCTCAAGGAACCACGTGGAGTACCGAAGTACGTAAATGTTTTGAATCTTTTTTGAACTATATGCCACAAAATAATCCACCTACAAGTTTACGCGGCAGGCGCATATTATATCTACGTGACATGAATCTAGAACCTGAAAAACTATTTGAAGGAAAGTGGCTACAAGAACTCTTTGGTGATCGCCAGACTCTACGAATGTCGCCTACAACGATTGAAGATTCTCTTCCGACAGATGAGCCGATTCTTATTTTGATGCGACCTTGGTGGAACTATCTTATACCTATTATTCAACGATGGATTTCATCAGGAACAAAGTTCTATCTTCTTCATTTGAGTGATGAATATGAACAGGATCCTATTCATTTCTACGGGGCACCCGAATGTCTCGGTATTGTTCGTATGTACTGGCGAAAAGATATAATTGAGTTTGGAGATAAGGTACTTGTAATCCCACTCGGATATCATTGGACAAAGAATGCTGGAATCAAGAATCCGTTAGTCGATACACCTCGTCTTCCCTTCCGTGAATATACGTGGTCATTTATGGGTACAAACTGGCAAGATCGTGAATCTCAGATGAAAAGTCTTACTGTTCTACAACCGCATTATCTGAAATGGTTAAATGAATGGAATGATAGTCAAATGCTTGGCTGCGATGAATATTTAAATATTTTATTAAACTCAAAGTTTGTTCCAGTACCTGGCGGTAATAATCAGGAAACCTATCGGTTATATGAGGCACTTGAATGTGGATGTATACCAGTCTATATACGTCAACCTGGTGATGAACTTCTAGTTGAACGGCATTATAATCCATGGCTTCCTATTATTAATCTTACTTCATGGGATCACGCGGCTAGACTTATATCTCAGTTATCTTCTAATCCCGAAGTTATGGAACAGTATAGAAATGCTATTTTGGATGGATATAGACGCTGGAAGGAGGATCTTTCAAAGAAGATCATAAAGATTTTGAACCTTTAACAGATAGAGATGGGAGGTGGCACGATTGCTACTACGCAGGTTATTTTAGAAAAACATCGGCGATATGGAGAATCCTATAAACCAAATGATTTTTTTTGGGGTATGGGTATTGAATGTGAGTCTTATTTTGAAATGTCAACTCGGATTCCAATCAGCGCTGAGTTTTTACAAAAAAATCATAAAGCTGAACGATATAGTGTAGACTATTATAAAAGTTATAAACCAGAAGAACTTGAGGCAACTTTTAATAAAATATCGGAACAGACAGTACCTCTTTTAGTAAACTCTCATTTACTTACAAAAACAAATAAGTTTCTTGAACACGAAACATTATACAAAAAAGGCGCTCCCCCAAATCCAAAGTTTCAAGGAAAAACATTATTTGAATGTCTACGACAGAAGAATCCAAGTTTCTTCGATAAGCTATATGAAACAAACTTTGTATTTGATGGTGATAGTATTGAGATTATGACACAAAACTTCTACAAAACAAGCGTTCAACAAGTGTTTTCTGAGTTTAGCAACTCTAGAAAACAATTTATACAGGCTCTTCAAGAACTCTTTACTGAAAATCAATATCTATCACAACATGGAAAGATTGACTGGGCAAAGAATAACTATGGATTTGCCATAATGGCAACAAATCAATCAAATCTAGCAATCTTTAATAATGGTACATATCATATAAATATTACTTTACCTACAGAGCTAAATAAAGAAGGAAGAATAAAAGATTTTCCTCTTTTTGAAAAACAACATCGTACATTGATTCGGTATATTCAATGGTTGGAGCCGCTTCTAATCGGTACATTTGGTTCACCCGATATTTTATCTGCGACAAATCCTGATTTATATTCACGAGGGTCTCAACGATGTGCCATGTCACGGTATATTGGCTTAGGCACATATGATACAACAAAAATGGAAAAGGGAAAGCTTCTTTCTGTTCCTGTAGATTCATTACGAAGCAAATGGTATGAAGAATATCATAAAACATCTGGCTATAACTCATTAAAAGAAGTGGGCTTTGACATTAATTTTAATAAACATTGGAACCATGGTATTGAGATTCGGTTCTTTGATTGGTTTCCTGAAGGTCGTCTACTAGGACTTCTTCGATTTTTAGTCTATGTAATGGACGTAAGTTTGGATGAAGGTGATGTACCCGATCCTTTAGGAAATCAAGTCTGGACAGACTGGATGGTCCGTGTAATGAAGAAGGGCACATCGGCAGGATGTAGTGAGAAAGAGGCAGCCTTATTTACAACTTTATTCTGCGTTGAGTGTAAACCTGAAAAGGATTTATCCGTTGTTTTTGCGGATTTATATCATAAACTCGCGAAAAAATGGAAAGGCAAGGGAAAAGCATCAACTCTATTCTTATCTGATGAGAGTAAGCCAATAGTATCTCTAGTAGTTCCACCACCGACTACACCTCAAGTAAATCAATCTTATTTTAGCTGGTTGTGGAACTGGTGTCAATCTGTACCGCCTTTTCGGAACAACAGTGCCAAGTAAAACAGGATTTATTTGTACGTGCGATATGTAAAGCAGACCACTCTTTCAACGTGTATTGATTACCCATTGAAAGATTACATTTTGAACAGATTGGAAATAGATTATCAATATGTGTAGGACCTCCTTTTGATTCAGGTATATCATGACCACATTGAAAATCAAAAACAGAGATTTTATTTTGACACCAGGTTGTCGCACATTTAGCTTCAAAGTTTCGTCCATTGTGTTGAATCCAGACTTGTTCCCGTAGTGCAGCAGAGATTTTTGCCTTTACATATGGTTTCTTGGTAGCACGAAACGAGTTGACAAGCGTATTCATTTGGAAGCGAGTGGGTCGCATTACTCTTTTATAGAGGCCTTTCTTAAAACCATAGAGATGCTCGGACATTTGTGAACCCACTGAATCACAGACTCCTTATTTTTATAGAGATGATATCCACCATACATATATGGAGAAATGAATGCAAGGGGGACTTGTAAGTATTGTTCTCTTTGTGCGGCGTATGCCATACCTGCGCCACCTAGAATGCCATATGTAAAATAGTGTATAGATCCAACGCTGCGTATTGTTTGAGTTACTGATTGGACCAAGTTATGTTGAAGTACATTGGATGCCATTTTAGTTTACCCTACCTTTATGTATAGATTTAAATTTTAGATAATCCTATCTAAAGTTCTAGTTCTATTGTGCTGTAGATGGCAGATTCATTCCCCGAATACCTGAAGAGTATTCAGGCCCAGCTTCAGGCTCAGCAAAGTAATGTAACCGCAACGCCACCTGCCCCCTTACTTCCTACCCAAACTCCAGCACTTACAGATACATCTGTGGCGGTTGCTCCTCGCGCAGATACCCTGCGTTTCATGCTCGTATCAACACACCTTCAGCAGTATACTGGATATAGTCGTGTGAGCCATAATCTGATTCGTGAACTTTCAAAGAATCCTACTCTTTCTCTAACGCATTTTGGATTTCAGCGTCACCCAACTACCCCTGCGGCTTATCGTCCGTATCCTACAAATGTAGATGTGATTGATGCGGCGGCTGGCGAAAAGCCCGTACAGCAGGGATTTGGATTTTCTCAGCTTCCTGATGCGATTCGCAAGAAGAAGCCGCATGTCATTATGATCTACAATGATATGTCAATCGTTGCGAAGTTTCTAGAGGAGATTCGTAAGTCAGGCATTCCGCGCAACTTCAAGATCTGGGTATATGTTGACCAAGTCTATACGTATCAACTACAAGGATATATTGATATTCTAAATCGTGATGCCGATCGTATTTTCGCATTTACCTCATTCTGGAAGAAGTGCCTGAAGGATCAGGGTGTAAATCGGCCGGTGGATATTCTGCTAAATGGATTTGATAAGCAAACGTATTTCCCCGTTCCTCGTGAAATCGTTCGTAAGCAACTTGGAATCCCTGAAGATGCATTTGTGATTTTATGTCTAAATCGCAACCAGCCTCGCAAGCGTTATGATATTCTACTTATGGCCTTTGTAGAGTTAATTGTAAAGAATCCTCAGAAGAATCTTTTTCTCATGTGTGTATGCGACAAGGGCGAAAAGGGAGGATGGTGGCTCTTTGAGGTTTTCCAGCGTGAACTCAAGCTCCGAAATGTTCCTGTTGAACAGTTTGCGAATCGCCTTATGATTAGCAGCCAGGATATGAGCTTTCGTGATGAAGAGATTAATCTCTTCTACAATGTGGCAAATATTGGTATAAGCACAGCGGATGGAGAAGGATGGGGGCTCTGTAACTTTGAACAGATGGGTGTAGGAATTCCGCAGGTTGTCCCTGATATTGGTGGATTCAAGGAGTTCTGTACAAAGGAGAACTCAATTCTTGTTCAGCCAAAGCACCGATATTATCTACCGATGGTGTATTCTCCTGTAAGTGGTGAGGCTGAGGCATGTGATCCGCATGACATGTGTGTGGCGATGGAAGAGTATATCTTTGATACAAAGAAGCTCGAAAAGCACGGTGCGGCTGCGCGTGAAAAGGTTCTTAGTTATACATGGGAGCGGGCAGTTGATCCGCTTCTTCGTCGTCTGCTTGATCTTAAGAAGGAGCTTCAAGAAGAAGGTGATCTATAAACTTTTCTTACATGTTTTTGACCACCAGCGCAATGCACTCGGAGTTCGCTTCGCACGCCGAACTAAATCAGAATCAGTTGTCTCATAGGTTTTTCCGCATAGAAGAAAACTGTGAACACGTGCATAGCCCCATTGCTGTTCTGTTGCACCAGGACGATGACCGGTTCGCCATGCAGCCATACCTCGATTGTATGATTCTCTTATTTCTCGTAATGGAACCCCAGTCGCTTTGGCCTTCTGCTCTAAGGATGTCGCATGAGGAAAGAGTTTCCGCCATCGTTGAGTATAGAAAGAAGATCGTTTCTTAGCCCCTATGTCTGTTTTGAATCCACTATAAGCACGAGGATCTTTCCAATGAAACTTCTCAAAATGAGCAATTTCCTTGGCGCGCTGGTGCTTTTTTCGGGTTGACAGCCCACGATAATATTTGGGTGGCCATAACTTTCGGGTAGAGTGTGGCCGCATCCTTTCTATCTAGACAATAGAATGAATGGATTCTATTCTACAGTCGCAGTCACACTCTGTATACTTTTATTTGCCGTTATCTTGATTAATCGATATAAACCCATTGAAGGATTTACTGATTTAATAACGGTAAATCTAGTTGATACCTATGTGATTAATCTTGATCGTTCTCCAGATCGCCTGAAGGATATGACAAAGTTGGCTCAAGAAAGAGGATTTCAGTTCAAACGTTGGCCCGCAGTGGATGGACGAAAGCTTACAAAGGAAGAACTCCACGCAAAAGGTGCGACGTACTGGTCACTAAAAGATCTTACTAAGAAACGCCACGGTGAGTTCGGAGCCTTTCTTTCACACCAAAGCTTATGGAAACATCTTTCGGAGAAAAGTGTTGCGGAGGATCCCGCATATTTAGTGTTAGAAGATGATATTTTGCTTGGATTGGATTTTAAAACAAAGCTAGCAGATCTTCTAAAACGCACACCGTCCGATTGGGATGTTCTTTTACTTGGATATCTTAAACCAACCTGGATTGGAACTCCCGAAGAGGGCGAGTTTACAAAGATTTCGAAGTTTTGGGGAATGTATGCATATATTATCCGTGGATCAACTCTTCAACGAATCCTTCCGTATTTTGATACGATGGGCGAACCTATTGATACACTTATGAAGCGATATGGACAGAATGGCAAACTGAATATTTACGCTGTAAGCCCCCCACTAGTAAATACAGGAAACAGCCCGAGTACGATTCTTAACTAAGGTCTAAAACACGATGTGATTAGTTATAAATAAAATGATGGATACTGATTCTATCTTAGCCATATCAACTGCTGTAAGTGTTTTATCCTGTTGCGCTGTTGTACTCATATCTGCAATCTGCCCCTGTTCCTGTAATCCACGCCGCGATTGCGGGCGTACTTGCGCAGATTGTAAGAGAGATAGAGAGACATGTCGTACTCGGTGTGCTCAACGATGTGCGCGCAAGCGAGCCGATACCGAGGAAGAACTTGTATCGGATGTAATTTAAAATTCCTATAGAATAGAATGCAACGGCAAGGTGGTGGAGGATGTGGATGTGGAGGACCAGGACCAACACCTCTATTTGGAGGGTATCGCGCGACTCGTAAGAATCGTAACTATCTCAAGAAGTGGCGTGCTGGAAAGTCGATTGGCTTTACAATGAAGGCAAGTCTAAAAGCAAAGGGACTGATTCCTCGAACAAGCCGTAAGTATCGTGGACGGAAGGTCGTTGGGCCTAAATATAAATAGGTATAGTTAGATAATGGAACCCCAAAATATCAGTTTTCGTGTACCTGCGGAGTTTACGCTACCAAAGTTCTATCTTACGGCAAATCCAGATAGAACTTCGTTAGCTCTCCGTGTAGGAGCCCTTGCGGTTGATACGCTTTTTTCCTCAATTGCTTCCGAAGTTCGCGAGGAACAGAATGGAGATGTTGTGAAACGTATCGAAGAAAAGTATGTAAAGCGACAGGATATCTCTGAGCGTGAGAAGAAATCTCTACATGATACACTTCAGACATTACATGATAAAATCGCACTCGATGAACGTATGAAACATGATTGGCAGAAGCAGATCAAAGAGGAAACGAAGGAACTGTACAAGGAACTACTCGCTGAAAAAGAGAAACAGAATCAAGCACTTTTCCAAGAAATCCGGACTCTTCAAGAAAAAATGCAAGGAATCCGTGATGGAATGAATCGAACTTTAGGATCGCAAGAAAAAGGCCGAGCAGGTGAACTTCAAATGGAAGAGTTACTCACAAAGGCTTTTGGTATGGTGGCACCCTTTGATCTTCAATCAAAGGGTAAAGAAGCACAAAGTGGTGATATTCATATGACCTACAAGAAGGATAAGTTTCTATGGGAAGTCAAGAACTATACACGCCAAGTAAATAAGGACGAAGTGGATAAGTTACTTCGCGATATGCGAGCAAATCCTGAAATGAAGATGGGATTCATGGTGTCTCTCTCGCATGGAATCACCGGTCACACGCGAGCAGGGGATATTGATATGGAGCGCCTAGAAGATGGTCGATTTGTAGTCTATCTATCAAATCTACACAAGCGTGATGATCCAGTACTCTTTCTACAGACACTTCGTCCTCTTCTAGAGATTGTTGAATCTATGAATACAGTAAAGGCTGAAGGGCGAAGTGATACGATTGAAGAGGTTCAGCGTCTGAAGATGAAGGCAACAGTTATTCAACATTTACTTACAAGTCATCGCTCGACATTACAGAATCTACATAATAGCCTTGTGAACCAGAAAAAGAAAACGGACCAGATTTGGGGTGAGCAGATTGCACTTGTTCGTCAAGCAGAAATGGAAATGGCATCTACACTGAAAGAAATTCTTACAGAGGAGGAGCATTCTCTAACTGAAACACTGTTAAATCCGGAAGTGTATACAAAAACAAACTATCTTGAACTGAATGAAAAAGAAAAGAAGTTGGTGGATTGGCTAAAAGCAAACTGCGAAGAATCAGAAACCAGTGAAATCGAAAGTAAAGTATTTTCAGAAAAGATTCGGGAAACATTTAAGGAAAAAGAACTTACGGAGGCAAGAAAGATTTTACAAGAAACAGTTTGGCCAAAACAGGGAAAAAAGATTCGTGGCTTCCGATTCCTAAGTTAATAGAAGACGATCCTTTATTCTAAAATCATACGCCTCACCATTTATATTAATATACGGTGTAACTCGTTCTTGAGTGGCCATTTGTAGAAAAAAACCACATCGTGCAAAATCAGAGATTGTAAGCGTAGCAACAAAGGCATGACACTGACTTATAAAGTATAAATCAGCCAATGCACTGTCTACAATAAATGGAATCCGTTCTTGATTGCGGACACAGAAATGCTCAAGATCAACAGCCTTTTCCTCCATTCTAAAAAACTGTGTACGATCAATCGGTAGATAAAGGAGCGACCAGGTGGGACGAAGCTGCTTAATACGGTCAATCTCTTCATTTGAATCGGTTGAAATATAAACATGGGTAAAAGAATCATCTGATTCTAGAATCTCATCAATCGCTTCAAGATAAGTTTCCAGTTGTATAAACGGTCGATCATGAACAAGTGATCCTGTGGGTGTACAGGTCTCACCTCTACGAATCTGTGCTGCTACTATGCGCGACTGAGTGGGTGACCACTTATTGGGCCAGTTCATCTGTTTTTTATAAAGTTCCATTTGATTCATATAAGAATCGGTCAACTGAAATGTATAGAGTAGGCAAGCTAAGTTAAGAAAAAAAACAATATATTCTTGCGGTGGAGGAATCATTTCAACCTCGTGTGTAAGCATTTTTTTATGTGATTGACCAAATGAGGTAAAATAATAGGCCCAGCCTTGATCATTTGAATATGGTTCAGATACACGTCCTCGTGCCCATAACCAAGGATACCAGTTATCTGATGTATTTACCTGCCAAAAAGAGGGTTCGCCTTGTCGCGCATGATGAGAAATAACAGATTTTCTATTATTTAATAGATTTAGAGTCATAAAAGATGAGAGAAATCGAATATTTTTCGCAATCGGATAAAAACTCATATAGACTTCTGAGTTTGGCATTGATGAATGTTGAATGGAATCAACAAGTGATTTACAAAAAGAGAGATATTTCTTAAATAAGCTATCTTTTGGAAAAAGATTTTTTCCTGGAAAAATAGGAAAGGTATCCATACAAGTAAATGAATATAATCTTTAGGTTTGTTTTAATATAACAAGGTCTTTATCTTCATCAATTGGAGTAAGGTTATATAGATCTTTATAGTTATGAATAACACATGCATGTGGATTATATTCATATATTTGTCTCACTTCTACTAATCTTCCAACCTTTCCGCCATGTATATAACATAAGGTGGAAAGTATAATATCTGTATTTCGCATAGATGATTTACCCCACGTAATATCAGGATTCTCTTCAAGAGTAGATGTATGGTTCCACATAAACTCTAAAAACTTCATAGGATTTTTATTGAATATAGTCCTAAAAAAAGGTACATTAATTACACATCCTCCAAATCCTCCATGTACAAGAAGTGATTGAGTGGTTGGATTAAAAAGCTTAATAAACTCTACAGTTGTTTTATATAAAAAGTTTCCATCCTTAAATCCATTTAACTCCGATGTAAATACTGATTCATCATATTTTCCATTAATATATACATCATCTTCTAAAAGCATACACCATTCATCTTTAATTTCATTAAGAGCCCGTGTTAGTCGTTTAAAATACACGCGAATCTCATCTAAACTATAAAATAAAGCGGCTTTTGTATTTACTGTACCCTGTTCATAGATACAATTATATTTTTTAGCAAGGGGTGAATAGTCATGACCATCATCACTTACCAAATATACAGTTGAATCTGGATAAAAACTACGAAACTGTTTAATGACTTGAATGGTTGCAGCAGAATGTTTCCAACATTGATAAAATGCGCCAATTGTCATTCTCTATCATATAGAATATATAATAGTTTAAGTAGATAAAGGTTAAAGAAAAAAGAGATACTAGTCGTATGACAATCCTTATCATAGGTGCTGGTCTATCAGGATGTGTCTTGGCACAAAACTATGCGGAAAAAGGTAAACATGTTCTTATTATAGAAAAACGAGATCATATAGCAGGTAACTGTTATGATTATAGAGATAAAAATGGTATTCTTGTCAATAAATATGGGCCTCATATATTCCATACAAAATCTGAACGAATATGGAATTATATAAATCGATTTAGTAAATGGGTTCCATGGAAACATAGAGTATATGGTAGGTATAAAAATCATACATTTCCAGTGCCTATTAATATACAGACAGTCAATGAAATCTGTGGAACCAATCTACAATCTGAAGAAGAGATGCGCACGTATTTAGAATCAAGGCGCTCAGAACAGGAGGATTTTACAAATAGTGAAACGTTGGGTCGTTCCCGCTTTGGAAATGAACTCTATACAGCAATCATTGAAGGCTATACAATGAAACAATGGGATAAACATCCTTCTGAACTTGATGCGAGTGTAGTAAGTCGTATTCCAATACGGTATTCATTTGAAGAGGGATATTTCAATGATCCATATCAAGCACTGCCTGAGAAAGGATACACAGAGTTTTGTAGTAAGATGCTAAACCATCCAAATATAGAAGTGCAACTCTCTACAGAGTTTTCAAAAAAGTTTCTTGAGAAAAATCAGTTTGAACTAGTATTCTATACAGGACCGATTGATTTATATTTTAAAGAAAAAGGATTTCCTATGCTTGAATATAGATCATTACGATTCGAACACGAAACGATTAATCGGCCATTTTTTCAAGAAACATCACAAGTAAACTATACAGATCAGGCGATTCCCTATACACGCATTATTGAATACAAGCATTTTTTACATCAAGTATCTGAGAAGACTACGATTGTAAAAGAATATTCTTCAAAAGAGGGTGAACCGTATTATCCGATACCTTCAAAGAGAAATCTTGATTTATATAGTGAATATAAAGAACTTGCGAAGCAAGAAGAAGAGAAAAAAATCTATTTTGTTGGTCGACTAGCAAACTATAAGTATTTTAATATGGATGAAGCGATTCTAAATGCGCTTGAACTCTTTGATAACTTAAACCCGACTACAGTAGATATATAGTATGTTTGAAAATAAAATTGCCCCATTTATAAGACACTTTAAACAAGCTCATAGTGAAACAATGGGTATACTATCAAATGTACCTTATACTATTTTAGAAACTCATTTTTCTAACAATACATTTCCTATAGGGGAACAGGTTTTCATACATCGCATGCTGGCAAATCATACCTACCGATTTTTAGAAATAGCATCTACAGAAAGTATTACCGCAATGACTAAAGGTAACTCAAATGGATATATAGTAAGTACGCATACTATTTTCGTAGATTCAGCAAAACACCTACAAAAAAATGTGAATGATCTTACATCTGAAGATATACCTGAACCAATCCATATCTTAGTGTATACTGGTGAACATACATATGATGCGATATATAGTGCGATTAAAACAGCATATAAGTTTTTAGCTGACGAGAGTATTATTATTATAAATCAATGGAAATATGATTCAGTCGAAGGAAAAATAGGTGCAATCAACGCATTTGCAAAGTTAAATGGTAAGAGTCATCATATAGAAGAAATACCTTGCTTACGAGGGGAGGTGCTATATTGGAGAGGATTTGGAGTCTTTCTCTATGAGAAACTAAAACCACGATTTAATGCGAACTCAACTAATGATCTTGCGACCTTAATAGAAAAGAATGAGCCATGTCTATTTGCAAAATATGGCGATGGAGAGTTTGATTCTATAAGAAACTGTTCAGGTACAAATATTGACGGAACACCCTATTCAACAAAACTTAGAAAAATGTTACTCGATTCATTACAGATTTACAAAGGTAAGAAAAATATATTTATTGGTTCTGTTGAGGAAGACTACTGGGAACGTATACTTGGATTTAGTTTACAATGGTCTATTTATTTTACGATTATTATAAATGATTATGATATAAAAGAACATTTGCGGCTTTGGAAGGCCATTCAACAGAATACACGAAAGAAGATTTATATTGCAAATGATTTAATGGGGAAAGCATGTCATCTTTTTAAGATTGATAAACATATCATTATTGACCGTCACAGATGGTTTGAAGATTCATTTGAAACAGTTTTACAGTCTGTACAAAATGAAATAGTAGATGATTCCGCTACAATGATTCTTACATCAGGTGGGATGGGAGCAAAACCACTACTAAGTAAACTCTATGAAGAGTTTCCCAATGCAATTTATTTAGATATTGGAAGTGCCTTTGATTTAATCTGTACAGGAAACCAAACACGTTCTTGGAGTACCGATTATTCTAAAATGGTGGACTACCTACAAGAAATAGTACCATCTAACTGGCGTACATCTAGTTAATATATAATATTAAAATAAGTAAATTGTAAATACATTTGTAAAAATTTCAGGTTTGAGAGACATATTTATCAAAAACTATTTTGATATTTTAGGTATATGTAAGTATTTTTCATACTTACATACACTTATTATAAATGATTATTGGTCAAGTAGCTTTCTTATTTGTATAGTTCTTGAGAAACTCCTCTAAATCTTCGGGTACACCAAGCCCCCAAAGTTTCTTACAATGTAGATTTCTAAATAGCCCACCTTCACCAATGGCTTCATTGTAAACTGGGCAAACATAAAACTCATTCTTCACACGTATATTCTTTGAAATCATTCGTTCGGCATATTTTACATAATCGGATCCATGAGCCCATCCATAGATTCCAGTCGTTGCCCAGTTGCTAATATAAATCTTTTCTGCTACCTCTGTAATAAGACCTTTAGAATCTGTTTTTGAATACGACCATTTTATATCAGTAGGATCATTTTGTTCAAATACAGAAATACATCCATCATAAGCATCATTACAGAGAGCACGAAAAAACTCATTTTGATCCCACTCAAGAAACTGATCTGAGTTAACGATTACAAGGGGATCATTATTATTTATATAGTCTTTTGCAAGAAGAACTGTACATGCGGCACCTTCTGTAACTGTTTGAATGGGTGTTATTGTATATTCGATTCCCAATGATTTACAAAGTACATCAAAGTTATACGCATCTAAATGAGCCTGTTGTACGATAAAGTGAAAAACAAGAGTAAACTGACTTTCAAGAGAAATAGTTCCATATGTTTCAGTATGTACCTTCATATTCTCAATAACCCATTGTATCATCGGTTTATCAAATACTTGAATAAATGGTTTTGGAACTGTATATCCAGCCTGTGTAAATCGTGAACCAAGGCCAGCCATAGGTACAACTACATGAATTGTTTTCTTAGATTCAGTCATTTGTTTTTTACTTACTAGTTCAATCGCGTTTAATATCTTTTCTAAAGTAACATCCATTGGATCAACAATGGGAAGTACATGAGCACCTGAACTATATGCGGATGTCCGCCCATGAATACTGTCTTCAAGTATCAAAACTTCAGTTGAATCAACTCCTGCCTTTTTAAAGGCAGCTAGATACGGTTCAGGAGATGGTTTTGGATTAGAACATACCTCATTTCCATATACTAAATCAAATAAGTCAAGTACACCTGTTAAGTAGAGTGACTTCTTTACAGTAGTTGTAATCGAGTTACTTACACAAACAAGGATAAATCCTTTTAGTTTTAAGATTTGAAGTATAGAAATAAGATATTGATTTGGCTTAGGTTCGCTACAAAGTGCAATCTCTGTTAGATTCTGTTTCATATCAAAAAAGTCTGACCGATGTTTTTCTGATAATAGAGATTTTTGTATAAGAATTTCTATTTTTTGACGTGATGAGAGACTATCTAGATAGGTATCGTGATATTGTTCATCAACCATTTTAAGTCCAAACTCTTTCGCTGTCATAAGAAAAAGATCTCTGTGAAAAAACCTACCATCAAAGAGTACACCATCTAGATCAAAAAAAATAGCTTTGATCATTTATAGATACAATTTATATAATTTAACTTTAATAAACTCATAAATTATCCGGAATATATTAGTTTAAAAAAGAATATGTATTCTACATAGAATAAGAATTGCGTTATGTATGTTTGGCATGCCAAGATCTATTAAAACAGGACGTGATATACTTGGCGAAGCATTTATTAATAAGTATAATCCTGATGTATTTGTACACACGTGGATGGAACATCCGTATCGAAATTGTTATAAAGGAGGATATATACAAGATACAAGAAATCGCATCGAAAATATTAATAAAATAATGACATATTACAAACCATTAAGTATGACAGTAGATAAACATCATATATATAAGGATTGGTATTCTACAGAAGATAAAAAACCAATCATTCAAGCAGCAACTATAAGCAAGTTTGAATCAATATATCTTGTGAATCAGTTAAAAATTAAGTATGAAAATGAGAATAATATGAAATATGATTTTGTTATTCATTGTAGATTTGATTTTAATTTATTAACACCTATTTATTTTGAGAATTACGATATGAACAATATATATTTTAAAGAAACGAGTGATTCACCACATATACGTTTAAATGATTTTTTATTTTTCTCATCAAGTAAAAATATTGATATACTGGCAAATATATATAATAACTTAAAAGAAGTTATATATAGTTTTTCAAATATACCATTTACACCAAAAATATGGAGCCCAGATCCAACGCAAATACATTTAATGTATAATAAAGGTGAAGTAGGACCTAATTCACACGAACTACTTGCACGATATGTTTTTTACAAGAGCTTTCGATACAAATAAGTCAATTAAATATGGAAGAACTATTACGTGATAAAGAATAATATTTATCTATTATACTTATAGTATAAAACTATAATTAATTTTTTCGCCGGATTTGATATAATAACGCTTTCAAATATCACAATATTGATATAAATAAACGCGGAGCATATTATGAAAAAGACTTTGCTAATGTATAAAATATTATAACCATTCTTGAATAGCACGATTAAATGAATATGTTGAAAGTATACTTTTATAAATATATAATATTTCTATATTTATTCCATCATTTACCCAACCATTAATTGGATTTACTGGCATAAGATAACCACATCTTGTGATATGAAGAAAAATATATGATGGTGTTAAACACATAAATCCATTAGGAATAGGAGTTTTTGTAGATAGGAATGCCATATTTTTAGTTTCCCTACAATAATCCTGAACAGCACCTTCTATTTCTCTATATGTGGTATCAAACTTATTCATAATATCTAGTAAAGCAGATCGTTTCCATAATGAAGGCTGTACATTGTAGACATATTGAAATGTTGAAGATTTATCATATACACAAACAGATGTATTTGAGTTAATTTCATATGTTGATTTTGTAAATATGCCTGGAGTATTATTTGAATAGTGTTTTAAATCAATACGATCAATATTATTTTCTTTCATCAGTGTAATCATTTTATTAATATCTGTTATGTCAATATGTAAGATAATATCATTATCATGATAGAAAAGAATATATTCATCTTGAATTTGACTAACTGTAGTATATACTTTTTTTGTAAAATTCAATGTATCATCATATAATATTGTTTTAGTAAATGGTAGTTCACTTGGTTTATCAATTAAAAGTACTTTTTCATATGGAACTAAATGTATAAAATCAGATTGAACTCGTAAAACATCAGAATATTCAGAATGAGAATAACATACAAGTAACATTTTGTATATATTTAAATACAAATCTTTAAATCAGGATCAATATTTTAAAAAAGAGCTTTCAATAAAATATGGAAGAACTATTATGACATACTATATAGTATCATTTAGTTTATAAATGTGTAAAGTTATTAGAATCAGTGAGATATCTCATGAATTTTTGTTCATATTGAGTATGATTGGGAATGGAGTTATAAATAATATGAATAGCAGCACCTTCTTTGGTATAGACTATTGACTTATTAGTAAGTGATCGATATAAATTTAAAGGAACTTCATCAAATGGATCAATATAAAGATCATTTCTATTAAAAACAGTCGAATAAGTTTCTCTTTTCATAATAAATACACTATTACAGAAGTATGGGTTGCTAAAATCAACTACAATACCTGTTGGTTTTTGTGAAAGTATCTTATTTGAATACTTTAAAACATATGTATTTAGTTCCTCAATTGCTGGACTATACATGCGTACAGGATGAATACCCTTATATGGATGAGAGAGTTGTTTAATTGCAGTAAAGAATCCAACTGGATCCCAAGTATTTGCTAAGCGTGTAAATTTATTTAATGATGAATAATCAACCCCCCAAGTATTTGTTTCAAATGTATATTCAAGATATTTTTTTGAAAGCGAAAGTCTTTCTGCTTCAGTAAGAAAATCATTTGTAAATTGTTCTACCGTTGGAATACCTGAAGTAAGCGTAGGTGTAAGTAGAAGATTAGACTCATTCTCCAAGCAACTCATATTTTCAAAAAGAAAATCATACATACATGATCCAATAATAATATCATTATCATGCTTCATCACATAAGGAATATTCATAGTTTTTGAGTAAAGCAACCCACAATCTAGTTTAACAAGATAGTTATTATGATTGGGCACTGAAAGTATCTTATATTGAACTAGGTTAGTATCTAAAAATGGTTTATAAAACGCCTCGTCATCTTCATGAAGAAGTAATAAGACTACAATTTGATTTTTATATTTACAACGAGCTATATTATTTACAAATGTTTCAAATGTATAGTGCCTATGACGACTTGTTAAATAAAATATACATAATTTATTATTTGTATCCATAATATTTTATAATATAGTTATATTGTTTAAGTAGTAAAATATAAAATTATAGATTAGGTTATGAAATCACATTTTTTTTTAATGAATCAATAACTGTTTTCATATATTCTTTATTTTCTTCTTTTATTGAATTTAAATCATCTTTAAGGAGTATATTTTTAAAATGATCAAATACAATAATACCCCGTAAAGTTGGATCACAAAGAGTAATAAGTTTAATATCAAGATTTTTTTTAAAAATAATTTCTTGTAAATCAATAAAACTTGAATAATCATCTGTTTGGAGAAAAATAGTTTTACAATCTGGCCAAACTTCTAATAGTTTACAAAGATAATATTCAGAAGGATAATAGTTACTTTCTCTAGCAATAATTTTATCTCCACGACGTATAAAAATAGATCCATAGTTATAATCATTAAGATTATAGTTAGTTTTTATGGTTTGTATTCTTGATTTCATACTAGAATTTAATCGATATATCATTGGAATAGTTTCTTTATACTCTTTTAATAAAGGATGTTCAAGAACAATATTAAGTTTCATATGATAAATAGTATTTATTTGCGGGTTTGTGTTAATCAAGCAAGGTTCTAGATAATCTTCCCATCCCTTTTCATACTTAAATAACCAGTTGTCTGTATTTATACTAAAGTTTAGCTTTTTATTTTTCGCATAAATATAGCTTGCAATAATAAAGAAAAGGTTAGAATAGAATCCATTAAATCTTTCAATATAATAGATGAGCATAGAGTATATTTGATAGAATACTTTAAATATGAGACTTAAAGTAATATATATATATATATTTGATAGTATAATGAATACGATCGATATTATAAAAAAATATTCGAATGAGAAAGATACAGATATATCAAGTCATTTAGAAAAAATGTATATATACACACGGGATATGAAACCTTCTACTATTGTAGAATGTGGTATTTCAAGTGGGGAATCATCCAGTATATTTTCTATTATAAATCTAGAACTAGGATCAAAGGTAATTGGCGTCGATGTAGAAGTATGTAATGTATATTCAAACATACATAATGGTACATTTATACATATGGATGATTGTTTATACGCAGATGTATATCAAAAACAATATGGGGCAAACATTGACGTATTATTTATTGATACTTCTCATTTGTATGATCATACAAAAAAAGAAATAGAGAAATGGTTTCCATTATTATCTAAACGAGCATTTGTTATGTTTCATGATACAAATTTAGATGGTACAGGATATAATAGATCAAATGGGACAAAGGGAACAAACTGGGATAATAATCGTGGAGTAATACGAGCAATAGAAGAATATTTTAATAAATCATTTAATGAAAAAACTGATTTTACTGGAGGCTGCACCGTAGGACAAGATAACTGGTTATATAAACATGATAGTATATGTAATGGTATGTTTTTTGCTTGGAAGAATATGTAAAATACTAAAATAAATCATTTATTAAATGAAATCACATTGAAACAAGTTTCAATATTGGAGTTTTACTCCAATGTGATTTCTGAAGTAAGATCCGAAAATAAATTTATTCTCGGCAAAAAATATATAGATGTAATCAAAAGATATGATAGTATAAATATCATTAATATAAAATCTATAAAAAACTTACTAAATGGGTTTTGCGAGATGCGACTTTTTTAAGATTCTTATATTTAAAGAATATAGGTCATATATATAAATATATATATGCAATTTAATAGTATTATTTTAATACCACCGTGTTTTACATACGGTGATACATTAGGAGTTATAGGATTATTATATTTTTTATTGGAATATTATGATAAAGTATATTTGTATATTAATGTAGAAAAAAATAATGCTTTGATCTTATATTATGAAATGTATTTTGAAAATTCTGATTTGTTTAATAAAAGAATATTTATTTTGACACCTCCATTAGATTTTTTTTTTATAGAGAATCAAAGTATTCATATATGTAATACGTTTACAGATCAGTGGGACTCTGCAAATTTTTTATTATCTGAATTTATAGATAAAAATAACTATTTTAACACGTTAAATCCTATATATAATCGCATAAATGTTGATAATAAATATAAATGTGTACCTAATTTATATTTGCCAAGGGATACACTTGAAATAAATCATTTAGTTTATTATAAATTAATTGGTTTAAATAATATAGTAAGAATGAATTATTTTAATTATAGCAGAGATTTAAATAAGGAAAATCTAATTAAAAACAAGATACTTTTAGAAAATAATATAAAGAATAATGAAAAATATAATATTATAAATACTGGTGGTTATAAAGAAACAAACCTCCATATTAAAAATTCTTATAAAACAATTGATATTCATATGTTAGTAAAGTTTCCTGGTATATTATTGTCATTAATTGAAGGTGCTGAAACTATTCATTTAATATATAGTTCAAATGTTCATTTAATATATCATTGTCAATATAAAAATATAATGAAAAATAATAAAATATATTATCATGTATGGGCACATAATAGAACTTTCAAACATATGTTAGAAGAAGCATGGAAATGTATGACTACTCCAATACTAGATAATTGGCAGTTTTTATTTACAGAAAACGATGCAATTTTAGCAAAATAAATGTGTATGTAATAAATCATTAAAGGATAAAAAGAAATTTTAAATATTTTTATCACCTCTATTAAAAGAATATAAACGCAGTGATGATTGCAGAAATCTTGTTGATAAAACATATCTGGAAGTTGAAAAAAATGTAGATTCTAAAGATAGTAATATTAAATAACTACTTTTATAATGATGAACATTTTAATTCACATAACTTACAAAGTGTTTTTTTTTTGCGTATTAAATAGTAAAAGAATACATTTGATTATATGAATGAAATCACATTGGAGTAAAACTCCAATATTGAAACTTGTTTCAATGTGATTTCTGAAGTAAGTTCCGAAAATAAATTTATTCTCGGCAAAATCTCACGAAGTGAGATAGCTGCACAATAAGATATGATTATACTAATGTCAGAC
>Ga0209829_10000471_pt1 | contig 36983 bp, 53 predicted proteins | sample C_140205_EF_Meta_FD_187311 | JGI IMG/M metagenome (GOLD analysis project Ga0209829, IMG submission 187311) | Freshwater microbial communities from Lake Croche, Canada to study carbon cycling - C_140205_EF_MetaG (SPAdes) (version 2) | ecosystem: Environmental > Aquatic > Freshwater > Lake... | reverse complement strand
GGGAAATTGCAGGCCGACATTGCTGGGCAAGAACAAGCACTAGGTTTAACTGGAGCCGGGGCTTTACGACAGGCAGGTGCTGAACGTCAAAAGTACGAGCAGTCGCTTCTTGAATCTCCGATGGTTACGGCTGGTAACGTGGCTAGCCTGCTGCGTGGCTATACACTGCCTTCTGATAAAACACAGACGGTGGTAAAACCAGGGACTGCAGGGCAGTATGGATTGAGTGACTTCCAAAAGATTGGCACTCTTGCCGCTCTGCTAGGTGGTGTGAATACTTCGAGTCAGCTTGCTGGACTTACGGGCGAACAATTCCAAAATTTGAAGAATCTTGGCCGTTCAGGACTTAATTATATTTCTAGTTATTTCAATCCAACCGTTAATCCATCTGGTGGATATACAACCGTATTGCCGGGCAATGGGTCTAACGTTGTTAATAATGATCCTAACGCTATTGACAACTGGGATTTGAATACTAGTACCGGCGGATTTTCAAATGCTGGATGGGGAAGCTACGGGGCAGGAGATACGGTTGGTCCGTAATGTGAAGAACCTGGCAACATAATCAATATGGCAACTAAAAGCACCGCACTTACCGATCCAGAGCTACAGACACGTCTTGAAGAGGCGTACCAGAAGCTTAATGAGTCGCTAGATGAGCGCAAGAATAGGTTCTTTGATCCTTCTTACTTGGCTGCCGCCCAAGCATTTGCAACTCCAACTAGAACCGGAAGTGCTTTCGAGGCCTTGGGTAACGTTGCCGGTGCCGTTGGTAAGGCGCAAAACGAAGAAGCTAAACGTGAATTTGAAACAAACAAAACTAAATTTGACATCAACAAAGAGCTTCTGGCGATCAATCAGCAGCGCAAAGTGCAGGACATGGTTGCCGGTGAGTTTGGCCCTCAGACAACGGAACAAGCCCCGCCTCCTGCCGGAGCATTGCCTGGTCCGCAACAGCCTGAAGGTGGTGGTGCTTTAACGTCTCCAATTGGTCAAGCTCCTCTTTCTGGAATAAAACAAACTCCTCTTTCAATAGATAGCGGACCGCCAACGATACAGGCGCCAGTTAGAACCCCTGGAACTCCACAGCCAGAGTTGGTTACTACACCCGTGCCGCCTCCTGCCGCCCCTCCTTTAGCGCCTCCTGTAGCACCGGGTCCTACTGCTCCTGCTGCGCCTCCTCCTGCTGCTCCAACCTCGCCGCTCAGTCAGTTGTCTCCTTCTGGACAAAGGATTGCTCGTCTTGCAAATGCTCAGGGGGCGACGTTTGCTGACTCTATTAAGGCCGGCAGAGAGCATGACTCTGCGCTAGAAAAGCAACGTGTTGACAGAGAAGAGCTTGCCGTCAAACAGGAAGACTTGAAGATAAAACAGGGAACGCTTACAAATGCGGTAAATTCCACGGCTCAGGGTAATTATAAAGTTGTTGGAAATGCCCTTGTTGATATAAGAGACGGAAAGCCTATTTATATTGATGGCGGCAAAGAAGTTAGGATTGGTGGCCAAACATTCACAGGAAATCCAGATCAGATTTCCGCATATGTCAATGCTTCTCGGACTGGAGATGCCGCCACTGTAGAGAGAGTTGGCAAGGAGATTATGGGGTTAACCGGAAAACCGGGTGCCCTGCCTGTTTTGTCTAATGAAGAAAGAAAAAGATTAGAAGAAGAAGCAGCCGCAAAAAGAGAAATAAATAAGTCTGTCGAAACGAAACGATTGATAGAAGAGGATAAGAGGCAGCAGGAATTGACTAGTAAAATTCCTAAGTTTGAAGCTCAACGCGATAACGCAACGACTGCGATTCAAATTTTGAATGACAAAGATGTGCAGAAGGCTCTTGGACCTCTTGCTGGGCCAGGACTAGCGAAGGCAGTTGGGACAATCATCAGTGGTGGGGTCAAGGTAGGCTCGTATAACGTTGCTCTTGCAAACTTTGATGAGGCTCTCATTAACATCAAGGCATCTCCAGAGACTCGCGCCAAGATTGATGCCCTGCGAAGTGCAGTAAGGAAAGAAGAGTTGATTGTTGCCCAGACTTATCTTAAGGGCGAGGGTAGCGTCTCAAACATGGAGCGCGGAATTACGCAGGAGATTAGCGGAATAGTTAATAAAGACCCTGCCGCTGCTTTGCTATTCAAGGTACAACTTTCCTATGCTCAGGCCGCTGTGAATGAACGGTATGCTAAGTCGTTTGAAGCGTGGCACGATAAGAACCCAACTGGGACGGTTGCTGACTTTAACCGCTCTTCAACTTACCAAAAGATTCGCTCGGATTACTTGGGTGACCTCGAGTCAATTCGCAAAGACATCGGGGTTGTGCCAGCAACTCCCGCTCCGGAGAATAAGTCTACAATGACAAAACTTCGTGAGCTTGTGAAGTCAACAGCAAACAAAGTCGCACCATAAGATGCCAAATTATCCAAAACCACTTGACGAAGGCCAGCAGCAAGTTGCAGAGATGGTTGCAACGCAGGCTCAGGCTATGGGTGTGCCAGTTGACTTGGCGTTGGCGATGGCTTACCAGGAAAGTCGTTTCCGACATGCTGACGACAAGGGGCGCATTACCAAAAGCCCAAAAGGTGCAATTGGGCTGATGCAGGTAACGCCAGATACGGCTCGGCAGTACAAGTTTGATTTGTCAGACTTGCGTGATCCACAGAAGAACCTCAATGCCGGCTTAACTATCCTTAAAGACCTTCTGGGCAAAAGTAATGGTGTTGGTGAGATTGCCGCGGCAAAGTACAACGGCGGCCCAAACAGGAAGTTCTTTGAGACTGGCGAAGGATCTCTGCCCGATGAGACTGTTGATTACGTAGAGCAGATTACGAAGATGGGTGGGTTTGGAGGTCAACCATCTGGCGAGAGGGGGCCTGCACCAGACAAGCAGTTTGTTGACGTTCCTCCTGCTCCCAAGCCGGGAGAGGCCGCGCCAGCGGTAGCTAGTGACGGCACAGAAGTAGAGCCGACGCCAGGATTGGGCGTTCCAAGGGCTCAGATTTACGCGCAAGATACCTCTAACCCTCAAGAAGATTTTGAGACGAACAAGCAACTTGCTGCAGGTACTGGGGGCGCTCTTGGGGCTGCTTATGGTTTTGCAGAATCAAGGTCTCAGGCGGCCGAAACTAAAGCCATGCGTGATGCGATAGCTCGTCAACGGGTTGAAAGGCAGTTCGCTCAAATGGAGGCTCAACAGTTAGCAGAAACTGAGGCTCAAGGGCCGGGAATTAGATTACAGCCTGGTGCTCTTTCTGAACCAACGGCTACCGGCGGAACGAGCGGAGAGAAGTGGTCTAGGAATTGGCGTGGAGTTGAGACGCCAGGATCAAGGTCTGTCCCTGAGTCTGCGTCAATGTACCAGCGCGGGAAGGTGCAGGGCGGTTCTAAGGCGTCCCAAAGAATCAATAGACTTTATCCAAAACTTAGCCCTGACGATCCAAACTCAATTTACGAACGTTTGAGTAAACAATCAAATGAGCGGGCTGCCGCGCAACAACTGGCCGAAGAACAGGCAAACAACCAGCGCCTTGCTCAAATCCAACAGGATACGGAGAGGGCTAGGGCAGCCAGGATAGAGTCTGAGCGTCCAATCAACAGGGCTCGAGCGGCTTTAACGTCCCTTTCTGAGACGCCTGTTGGTGAGATTGGCGGCCGAGTTGCAAGGACTATGCTCCAGAGATTCCCGGTAGTCGGTTATGGAGCAGCAGGGGCCGCAATGGGCAAAAACGTTGCAGAAATAGACGAGGCGATGCGTCAGAAAGAATACATTGACGCCATACTTGCCGCGTCTCAACTAGCGGCTACCGGGGCTTCAATGGTTCCAGCATTCGCCCCTGTGGCCTTCCCCGCCGCTGTTGGTCTTGAAGCAGTTAAACAAGCCCGAGACTATTACAGGTAATTGTTCCTGATCTGCCAGAACTGCAGCAGGTGAAGGAACATCTCCCAGCCGCGGTCTAGCTCAATTGGCGTCCATTCCTGAATGCTTACGAGGCCTGGCCGGCTTCTAGACACAAATACGTTAGCACAGACCGCATTCGGCATCCCCAGCCCTACGCGGTAAGCGGAAAGCTGCATCAAGTTCTCATCAAAGTTTGTGATCTCAGACTCTGACTCAAAATCTTTGGTCTTGACGTCAAGAACGATGCCGTCAGTGTGCAAGTCAACTCGGCCACCGAAGCCAATCTCATGGGCAAACGCCCGCTCTGCAATCCATTTCTTCTCGCCATACGCCAACTTGATTGTGGAAACGGTCCCGTCAACGTGTTCTGCGTAAGCCTCGACAGGATCCTTCTCATCGTAGTAGTGGTCAATCGCAGAATGGATTCTAGTGCCCTCAGAAGCCGCCTGGCGCGACGTTTCCTGTCCATCCTTAATCACCCTACTAATGTACTCGTCATCGCTCTCCTCAGGGCTTTTAGGGAGCTTCATCGCGGACATGATCACTTGCTTTTGCAGCCAGAGGTTTAGTGCCGGTTTGGCCACAACACCAAGGACTGTGGTGACAGACGGGACAAGATCTTTCTTCCTTGCATCCCTAAGCGTGGTTGGCCGCTCCTTCCCGTTTATACCTGTTTGGGTATATTGTGGATCGCCGTCTCTGGTGTACCAATGCCCACCAGTTATCGTGTTGCTGATGATCATGCGGTAATTTCCTTTAGATATCTCTGAAATCTAACGTCTTTGAGGGCTTTTATTTCGGACGCTGACCTAAAACCTTCAAGACCGCCGTCACGAGATTTCTTAAACTTAACTTCAGGGTACTCGCATCGGTTTTGTTTAAGCATTTTATTTTTATATTCTGAAGTGCAGTCTTCGCAGTAAGAGTGGTTTGGATGCGGGTGAGAGAGTCTTGCAAACTTAACCCAATCGGTAAACTGCTTCCTGTCGGCGAAACAGGATGGGTAATCAGACATTTATTTTTTCCTTTAGCTCTTTAATTTCTTTGTCTCTTTCTTCAAGTTTTGTAATTAAACTTTGACTGGTTTTTTGCCATATGTCACCCTGTTTCATTCGCTCTTCATGATCTTTTTTCATAACATAAAAGAGCCTCTCCGAGACTTCAATTTGTTTTTGAATAAAATTGTTCATAAATCACCTACATTAATAATCTGACCTCTGAATTCAATCTCATCTTCTCCCCACTTGTGAACAAGCTCAGGCCAAAGAAGGTTTGAATCTTTAAACGTGAGAACTGCAAACCCAGAGCGCCAATTCGTTGGGTTCATCTCAAGATAATCAATAAACTGCGGTCCGTCAACCTCTGCGAGCGTTCCCGTGTCAACCCCAAAACGATTTCCCCGGAGATCTGCAAATGGCGTGACCTTAAGCGAATGTAGGTGGCCAGTCACCACCGATACCCCAGCGTTAACGGTGTTGTTGTGGGTTGCGTGAACACCGTTTTTGTATCTATGTTTGACAATCACGTCCTCTGTCGGCCAGCAAGACCAGCACGGATGCCAGTCCGGGAAGTGATCTTTGAGCGTGAAGCCAGCAACGCCTTCAAACTCAGGTGCAGACTGAGATAAGCGGCTCTCCATCCGTGAATCATGGTTGCCCAAGGTCCACACTAGCTTGGTGTTGTGTCGAACGGCTACCGCCGCGTCTTGGATCTCTTTAAGGGCACTCTGGCAAGCGTCAAGCTCTTCTTTTACGGAGGGGCTTTTTTGCCATAATATTCTTGGGTGCCTACTGATTGCCGCTCCATCAAATGCGTCCCCATTATTTATAATGAGATACGGTTTAAGTTCCTTTATTGCCCACAAAAGGCCCTTGAAAGCTGTTGACCGAATGCCAGGCCAAAAATGGGCATCAGAAAATACAATTACAGTACCGTCAGTGATGCCGGCGCGGTACTCTGCCTTGTGGATATGAAGCTTCTGAAAACTAAAGTTGATAGATGCTTTACGCTTTCGAAAGTATCTCTCACTAATACCTAACGCATTTGCTGCATTAGAATTTGTTTCGTGTTTTTTCAGAGCGGCTATTATTTCCTCGTCAGAGAAACGGCGCCGGCTTGTCATTTAACCCGCCTGATATTCCCCGCACCATTCAGCATCTGCGGTGACCGGGAACAAACTGGTTGGCACTAACGTGCATTCTTCATCATGGACTACCACAATTGAAGGCGGATTACGACGGCATTCCCCGATCTCAGGATTTTCTTCGTCCTGATTCCAGAAGACACAAATAGAACAAGAAATATCACCATCATCCTCGTCTGGAAGTTCCGGCTCAACAGTTTGCTCTTCCTGTGTTTCTGGGTAAAAAGCGTAAATGTTAATATTCTTGCGAAGCAGCGATGATTCCATAAAAATCTCCATTAAATTACTAAAGCCTCAAGTGAATCGGTTACACCGGCGATTTCTCGCGTGGAAAGTATAATCCCAAGTGAGTGAATGTTTTCGTAATGGTTTTCTGTGCTTTCAAAGTAGTTATTAGCCTTATAAATCACTTCATTACAACTCCATACCCTGTAATGCGGCAGGAACTGTTTAATGTAAAAATCTATAGTGCTTCTAACGTGGGGGTTATACTCTAAATATATGACAGGTTTGTGAGCTTCAATGGTCTTGAACGAACCTAGCAAAACCTGCGGCTCAAAGTCTTCTGCATCCACCTTCAGCAGATCGCACCGTTCAAGATTTAGGCTGTCAACGGTCATAAGAGGGACATTTACCCCCTCCTGCCCAGCAACCCTGACCGCACCAAAGTTGTACTCAAGGCCAATATCTAGGTCTGGCACAATCACCGAGCCAGGCTTGTCTCCTGCCGCGGCATGATAGGCATCAACGTTAAACACCTCGTTGCAAACCAAGTTAGCGCAAAGGATTTGAAAAATCAGTCTCTGCGGCTCAATTGCATAAACTTTTCCCGTATCGCCTACGTGCCTCGCAATGGGTACAGTGTGCGTGCCGATGTTTGAGCCAACCTCAACAACAACACCGCCTGGTGGAACGATTTTTAGGCATTTTTGTACAAGCTCTTCTTCCCACTCACCATAAACCTCCATGCACTTCCCGATGTAAGTGTCATTGGTTGGGTACAAGAACTTGCCATTTCTAGCTTCGATGCCGGAGATCTTACTCATTTGGTCCTCGTGATCAAGAAGACCTGAACGCCCCATTCCTCAGACAATTTCCGTTCAATTGCGTTGAGGGCCTTGTGATCTGTAAACGCCTGGATCGGAACCCGAATTGAGATGTCCACAGAAATTGGCTCACTCAACAACATGACCTGCCGAGACGTTCCTGTCAGCCCGGACTTGTCTATAACTTTCTCAAAAAACTTGCTTGTCTTTGCTTTCACTTGGTCTGTCTTTGCGGCCTCTAATTCAAGAACCGCTGACTGTTCATCTGTAAAATCCATGTTTTCCCTCAATTTTTTTAGCGATTAATGTCGTTACTAAACAGGCACCAAGGCAGCCTATGGCCAGCAGGTTCTCTCCAGCTAGCGCACAGGCAACGCCAGCACCAAATAAGATGGCGCTTAACATGTTAGGCCCTTCAACTCTTTGTGTCTCTGTTTGTGACAAGGTTGGCAGAGCCAGGTGACGTTAAGAGGAGCGTCATAATCCTCATGATGTGCAACGCTCTTTGGATTGCCGCATCTTTCGCAGCAGGCTCTCACGAGATCACCTTTTCTAATTGCTCTACTAACTGCACTGTGCGCTGCGCTTCTGCGGCTATCTTGCTTTCTCCAAAATCTTGTAACTTCTGTGTTAAGACGAATTCTTTCTGGTAACAATCCTCTATTCCTGTCGTATTCCCTGATGCGCTCAATATTTTTTTCACGATGTTTTCCTACGTCTTGTTTGGTGCACTCTTTGCATTTGTTTAGATGACCGTCAGCCATCATTCTGTGTTTGTAAAACTCTTCCAGTGGTTTGACGGTCTTGCACTTGAAACACTCTTTAGAACTGATCATGCCGTACCTCTGTGCTGATGGTACGACCATTATAGACCAGTTCTAATTAAAAGGTATGTCTTCGTCGGGGTCATCCGATATGACAACCGGAGCAGCACGCTTAACTGCCCACTCTGGCGCAGCCTGAATCTTCTCTTTGATGCGATCAGACAGCTTGTCAAACACCGCCATGTTGCGATCACTTAGGCTAAAGAACTCCACCGGGTTGTAGCCCTGCGGAAGATTCTTCTTTAGCGTTGCGTGAACTGGTGAGACCGAGGATACATTCGTGTACATCCGCCCGTTTGAGCCGGGGTTTTCTTCAACCGTCAGCATGCACCACTGGCCCAGAATGTTTTCCATCTTGAAGCCCTTCTCCTCTTCGGGAGTGAAGTCACGGCCACGCCAAGCTCGCAGGTGTTTACGCAGCGACGAGTTCTCGTTCATTGACGCCGTGTAGTTCTTCGAGATGCTCATCGGCTCGTTTTTGTTCGTCACGAGCGGGCTTCCGTCTGCATCATCGCCGTGTATCTCCCACTGGATCATCACAACGTGCCTGCGGGTCGTCTCGCCGTCGTACTGAGCGGTCTGAGTACCCATGTCTACAAATCGGTAGCAGCGAGCTAGGTAGGTGCCCGCAGGGATCTGTTTGTAGCTTCCTTCAACTGGTTTTGAGAGAATCATTTTCGTTCCTTAAGTTGTGCCAACGCTGGCAAACCGGACTCTACACACTAAAAAAAACTTGTCAACCCCCCCTTGACGAACGATCTGCGTTAGTTCATCGTGAGGCACCTACGGAGGTAACACGAATGAATTGGTACAAATTTCGATACGCTGAATATGCGATGCAGACTCGCCACCTGACTGAGCTTGAGGACCTCGTGTACAGGCGTTGCATTGACCTTTACTACAACCACAAGATGCCATTCCCGGACGCTGATTGGGTCGCTAAACGAATCCAGATCTCTGACGTGCAAGTTGTTGATTCTGTTCTAAAAGAGTTCTTTAGGAAGGGTTCCGAGGGGTACTCCTACCAGCAAGCTGACGACGATCTTTCGGACTTCGAAGTCAAGTCTCAGAAGGCTCGAGATGCAGTCAACGCGAGGTGGGCGATACGTCCGTATAACGAGCGTAATACTATAGACAAGAGAAGAGAAGAAGAGAAAAGAAAAGAAGAGACAAGAGAAGAGTCAAGAGAAGAGATCAAAACAAAAACAAAACCTCCGGCCGCTGTCGCTAGTCGTTTTTCTGAATTTTGGAAAGCCTGGCCACCAGGTCAACGAAAGTACGGGAAAGAGATGGCGATGAACTCGTGGTCGAAGCAGGCCCTCGACGCAGAGGCTGACAAGATCATTGCCCATGTAAAGCAAAGTTCAACATCGGAGGCTTGGATTTCTGGGTACACTCCTGCGCCTACGACCTACCTCAACCAGCGTCGTTGGGATGAATCGGTGCAGGCACCTGTGAGAGTCGCAAAATGATTGATAATCTGCTCTCGCGACTGGACAAGGTTACGGGTCGAAATGGCTCGTGGACTGCTAAGTGCCCGTCGCATCAAGATAAATCACCCTCGCTTGCTATCGCAGATCGAGATGGCGTGATTTTGCTTCACTGTTTTGCAGGATGTACGGCCCATGAAATATGCTCATCAATCGGTATGGAAGTCTCTGACCTTTTCCCCGATAAGCAAGATCGCAAGGGCCCGAGACCGAAGTTCTACGCCAAGGACTTGTTAAAAATCATTCACTTTGAGGCGGTCATTGCGATGACTTTAGCCCTTGACGTGTCCCGCGGTAAGACCATAAGCCAGGACGATATTTCTCGCGCCTGGTTAGCTTATGAGAGGATTGATGAAGCTCTCAAACACGCCTGACGGCATTGAGGAACGGGCAAAAGCGCTCGACCAACAACGAAAAATCCGACAAACAGACATAGACGTCGCAAAATATGAAAAACTAACCGAAATCAAGCTCAAGGTCCGAGAGGCAAGCGCCTACCTGCTTGAGATCCTTGACAGTCGCAACCAGCCGGCACCGCCGAAACCGCTGCAGATGCCTTGGTCAAAGACTTGGGGTGAGTTCGTATACAGGCTTGGCGAGGTAACGGTCTACGCTGGCTCCAACGGGGGCGGCAAGAGCCTTCTAACGGGTCAGATAGCCCTAAGCCTTGTCGGCCAAGGTGAGCGCGTTTGTATCGCGAGTTTTGAGATGAAGCCAGTCCGTACCCTGACCAGGATGCTGCGTCAGTTCTCTGGCGAAAACGTCGAAGGGATAACCTATCCCCACGAGGCGTTAGCCAAGACGGTGGTTGACTTTGATACCTTCTCTCAGGGTAAGCTGTGGCTCTATGATCAGCAAGGCACGACGGACGCTCGGTCAGTTGTTGCGATGGCAAGATACTGCGCGATGGAGTTGGGAATCCGTCACATTTTCATCGACTCGCTTATGAAATGTATCTCTGGCGAGGATGACTATAACGCCCAGAAAAATTTCATTGATGAGTTGACTGCCCTGGCTCGAGATCACGATGTTCACGTTCACCTGGTTCACCACATTCGCAAGTTGATGAGTGAGGAGGCGCAGCCCAACAAGTTTGACCTCAAGGGCAGCGGCGCGATTACTGACCAAGTGGACAATGTATTCGTCGTCTGGCGAAATAAAAAGAAGGAGGCCGCGCAGAAGTCCGGTGGAGGGTTTATGCCTTTTGAGCACGATCTGACGCTAATGTGCGAGAAGCAGCGAAACGGCGACATCGAGGAGTGGTACAAGCTTTGGTACCACAGAGAAAGCCAGTCATTTTGCGAGAATGAACAGATGAACTTAGTGAGGTACGCATGATGGAAATCACCCTACCCTGGCCGCCGAGTGTCAACACCTACTGGCGTAAGTGGCGCAACCGCATGGTCATCTCTGATGCAGGCCGGTTGTACCGTGAAGCCGTGATGCACCAGATCATGCACAGCAACCCAACGGCTCACTTTGAGGGGCCAATTGTCGTGACCGTAGAGGCGTTCCGTCCAGACAAGAGGAAGCGTGACCTAGACAACTTGTTGAAGGCACCGCTTGATGCGCTGGCTCATGCAGGTATTTACAAAGACGACTCACAAATTATAGACTTGCGTGTCTACTGGGGCGATATTGTCGCAGGGATGCTCAAGGTAACCATCAAAGAGGCTGAGAAATGAAGGCAGACTACATCGAAGGGTTTGACGCTGGCGTTGCGATCATCCTGCAGGAGATTGAGGCGTGGCTTGACCTGCGGCCAGAGCAAGAGTCAGTGTTAGCGCCACTCTTGGAGCACCTCAAGGACGAAGATACGGTGCCAGAAAAAAAAGTTGAAAAAAGTTGAAAAAAGTTCACACAGGACGAAAAATTCTGTGTACAGTTCAACTCATGGGCTGCACGGTGTGGCCCTCAACAGTGAAGGACAGTGAAAATGAACGCAGTTACCAACATCGAAGCTCTCGCCCTCCAGACCAACGAAGTTGACGAGCTTGGCTCCTTGCTTGCCCAGATCGCAGAGTTGACCGCACGTGCAGATGCGATCAAAGACGGGATGAAAGATGAGGCGACACTCCCAGGCGGCCAAAAAGTATTTGAAGGGGCTTTCTTCAAGGCCACTCACTCCGAGTCCAACCGTTCTGTCGTAGACTGGAAGGCTCTGGTCAAGTCCTGCGGCATCAGCGCTGACAAAGTGGCCGAGTTCACCAAAACGACCGCGGTGTTCTCCATCAAGGTCACCTCCCGCTAAATAAACGAGGCCCTCCTAACACGGGGGCCTTTTCTATGGAAAAAAAACGTGTCTAAACTTTCTACAGAAATCGCAGAGTCCACGGTTATGTTGGGTCTGCATTCTCGCAAGCTTCAAGAGCTAATGGCATCGGAATCGCCGGATAGAGAACTTGTCAATTCAATAGTTAGTGATTTACTCTTTCATTGTTCACGCCTTTACGTAGGAAACAATGAAAGTTACAGAGTTGAAACATCACTTCGGGAAACGGGGTAATTCAAGTGCTCGAGCGGTAGACGAAGAGGAATTGGTTGAGTTGCTCGGCCATTTAAAGCCTGAGAATAAGCGCGTTAAGGTTTATTCCAATTATGGATTTGTCACCAAGTCTTACAACTTCCCGTGCAAAATCCAGTTCATCGAGGCCAAACGTCAGAAGGATGGGGCTTGGGACTTTAATGTTGGATGGGAGTCCGCTGCTAGAAAAGATGGCATTGGCGACCGAATCATAGTGGAGTAGAGTATGGACCGCGATATTGCATGGCGAAAATGGCGAGACAGCATCATGGTCGGAAACGGTAGTTATCACCCTCTGGAGGAGCCGCTGTACAAGTGCTGGTGCGCTGCCTGGGACTCTGCTTGCTTTTCGTTTGAGGATAGCAAGCCTCCGATGGGGTTGGGACAGCGCCAGATCATGAAGCTCGCACTAGCATCGGGCCTTATTGACAAGCACGAGAATTCAAAGGAATATTTTGTTAAAGGTGACTTGGATGAAGTTATCGATTTTGCCCGTCTGGTGGAGGATGCACACAACATCTGACCACCGTCAAAAGGAGTTGGAGAGATGTTCAAATTGGCCAGGCGACGGTATCTTCAAGAAGTTTTTGGAGGAAGCAGTAGCTGCACAGGAGACTGCGGACAGGGAAGGCGATGCACTTGTTCCGGCAAATCAAAAGAAATGAGCCGGCCGCCGGAAACGGGCTTGGTGGCTACACATGCCTACGATGCGGCAAACCAATCCGCACCATCATTGTTAAATGTTCTTACTGTGGGAGAAACCCGTTATGAAAGTGAAGGCTTTGCAATTGGCGGATGAAGTTTTGGCAATGGAATATGCACCACGACTCGAAATTGCAAAAGAACTTCGCCGTCTTCACTTAGAAAACGAACAACTCAAAGCCCGCGAATGGGTCGGGCTGACGGATGAGGAGGTTCAAGAGATTATGGAAAAAACTGTAGCCAATTGTTCAGAACTCGATGACTTTACTGGTTATACCGCAAGGTTGACCTGGAAAAACTGGGAAACCAAACTCAAAGAGAAGAACTCATGAAAGAAAACAGAACCGAAACCTGTTCAATTAGGCTGGACAAAGAAACAAAAAAACTTGCAAAAGAGCTCGCGGGACACGATGACCGGACCCTCTCTTCTTGGGTTGAAACTTTAATTAAAAAAGAACTAAAAAAACATCAAACCCCCGCCGAATCTGAGGATAAAAACGGTGGCTAAGTTCCTCTGCTGGCTACTCGGCCACAAATATACAATTAGTTGTATAGACGCACATTACCGACACACGCAGGACAGATGCGAGCGGTGCGGCGTCGTGTTGCCTATGGGGTACAACAGATTCTATGAAGATTGGTCATGAGATACGGAATCCTTGACGACGAAGGCCGAGTAGTACGTTGGGTCTGGCATATGCCGCCATATCCTCACGTAGTTGAGCGCATCAAACGTAAAATTAAACCAAAGCTGGATTTATCCAAAGTGCCGGACGCGCCATTTTAAGGAGAAGAACGGATGACTGATTATGATGTAATTGAATACACCATTCAATATCTTGATTTAGAAGACGAAATAGAAGAATTTGGCTTACCACAAGACTTCAAAAAAAATATGTGCATTGAGCGAGATGTAATAAGGTCTCAGTTGATCGATATTTTAAAAAAGCGGGATAAACCGATAATCATTCAACTAACCCCGCCGCTAACATGAAAGTCTGGGTTGACCCGCCAGAGGGGTGGTGTTACGGTTTTCCCAAGATCTGGGACTCTGAGTTGCACCCCAACTTGATTCACTGGCTAAACGACCGCGGCTACCCGCAAAACGTCCGCGAGGGTTACGGGGAATATTTCTTTGTCAGGCAATGGAAGGTAGAAGATGAGTCAGCAGAGCGTACTTGATTTCTTAGAGAAAAACGGCGAGACACGGGTGCGCGATATCAAGATTGAAGGCGTAAACCGCAAAGCAATATCCAACATCTTAATTCGGCTCGTTGATGCTAACCAGGTCATCAAACGCGAGCTTGGCGGCAGGCACTCAATCTACAGCATCAGGCCTAAGCCAGTCGAACCAGACTACTCAGTCATCCTGCGAAACTTGCCCAGAGAAGTAATTAACGAAGGTAATTTATGAAAAAACTTATTTTTTTATTGTGCTTTTCATCTTCAGTTTACGCCGATACGGATCTATCAATATTTTTTGACCCAAACAGAAACTTGAATATTGTTGAGTTGTCCCATTACCACAAACCATCTGAAAAAACTGAAATTTACGGTTTCTTAGAGTCCTATAAAAACTCTGGACTAGGTTTTCCTCAGGAGAAGGTTGTTGTTTTTGGCAAGACATGGGCGATGTACAACGTCACGAAAAAATTCTCGGTTGGCATTGAACTTGAACATGGGGTCAACAACGCTGGGATGTTCAGCACAACTAGAAAGTTTGAACAAGACAGGCTATTTCTTTTGCCCAAAATTGGGATCAAAGTAAATTTAGAATGAGATGAAATTTTATACAGGTATGTTTCACGCGCATACAGCAGACAAAGTTGATAGGGCATTCATATCTGTAAATGTATTAAAGAAAAGAAAATCTGGGTTCCCCGTAAAAGAATGGATTATGGATAGCGGGGCTTTTACAACCATAAACAAATATGGCGGGTATCCAGAACCTGTCAGCGAATATGCGAAAGAAATAAAAAGATGGAAAAACAATGGGAACTTAATTGCTGCGGTATCTCAGGATTACATGTGCGAGGCCTGGATGCTAGAAAAAACCGGTATGACAGTTTCCGAGCATCAGAAGTTGACAGTAGAAAGGTACGATCAGTTGATTGCTGAGGACACCGGCGTCTGCATAATGCCTGTTCTGCAAGGCTACGACCCGAAAGATTACTTAAAACACCTAGAGATGTACGGTGAGCGGCTCGGAAAGGACGCATATGTTGGCGTTGGTAGCGTATGTAAGCGCAACGGCAACCCAAGCGCCATCGTTCAGGTTTTGAAGGCCATCAGAGGCGCGCGGCCGGACCTAAAGCTGCATGGGTTTGGGGTCAAAACGACAGCTCTCGCGTGGGCGGATGTACGCGACAATCTTTATTCGGCAGATTCAATGGCTTGGTCATTCGCGGCGCGGATGGAAGGTCGAGATGGAAACGACTGGCGCAATGCTGTGAAATTTCAAAATCGCATCAACAATCAACCGGTGCAGCTTAGTCTGCTTCAATAATATGACTGACCAGGTAAACAGCCCAGCACACTACACCGCTGGCGGAATCGAGACAATCGACTATATGCGGGCCAAGGCGAGCCCAGAAGAGTTCCGCGGGTATCTCAGGCTCAACGCACTCAAGTATCTCTCGAGGGCCGGCTTAAAGGGTGATGCAGCAACAGATCTGAAGAAAGCCGCCTGGTACATCAACCGTCTGATTGAGGAATTATGAGAATTGAAGCAACAATACGTCGGTTTACGATCCTCGTCATTCCTGAGGGGTGGTGCTGGGCTGAGTACGCTGACGGCCAATACGGATTAGCCATCACATACTGGAAGCGGTCAAAATGGCAGTGGGGAGTGCGCTGCAGCCTTCTCTGGGGACGCAGCCGCCCGTTCGTAAGAGTTACGACCTATTCCTGTCCAACCGCGGGCACGGCCGGTGTTGTCAAGCCTCTGGAGTGTGTGCTCACTCACGGGGACTCGCACAAATATCAGTGGTGGAAACGTTAGGGTTTGTCCCTAGAAAAAAAGTTCAAAAAAGTTCACACAAGCAGATTTGTTTATGCCACTATTTGTCTACGGGCTGCACGTCGTGGCCCAGATAGACAAGGATAATGAAATGAACATTGAGCAAGAAATCAAGCGGATCATGGAAGACCGCAGCCACCCAGCGATGCCCGAGACGGAGTGGGCAAAAGACTACCTCGTTGAGCAATTTGTCACACACGCCAACCTCGAGGCATTCAAGGCTGCAGAGTACGACCACCAGTGGGTCCAGAACCTGATTGACGAACCATCCCACTCCTGGGCAATCGAGTGGGTAGCCGACGAACTCGCACAACTGGAGTGTGCATAAATCATGACTATCGCATCAGATAAAGTAGCAACCCGCTGTTTCATCCTCTACGGCGTCTACCTAGTGCCACACCTCAGCATCATCGGCCACTACGCCCTACCAGGTGGCCTAATCGCAACAGAGAAGGAATTGATGCGACGAGGTGCCAAGATGACGATGCAGATGCTTTGGCCAAAATTAATGTAAACGGACTTTTTTATGCCATAATGTTTCTTCGCTCCCATGCGGTACGTCGGTGGTGGGAGCTTGCAAACCCCGTTACACGAGCAAGCCAGAGCGGGGGCGGTGGGCGAATCCTAGAGCCGGGTGGTTGAAAGAAGTCTGGGGAAGCGTTGCCAGAGCAGCGTAAAGCGGTCCTGTGTCTGTTTATAGATACGGTAAGGGCTAGCATTGCCAGAAAGATAAGAAGAGATAAGATAAGATAAGAAAAGAATATATATGCCGCTTTCGCTGATTGTTCTGTTGCGGAGAATTTTATGCATGTAGTGACTGAAGCCAATCAAATCATAGTCCGAACACTATCGGCTAGTGGCATTCGTCATGAAGATATAGCCACAAAGATTGGCATTTCTCAAGATACTTTGGTTCGTAAATATCGCAGAGAGCTTGATGATGGACGTATTGATGCCACCTCGGAGATGGCTACGTCGCTCTTTAATGCAGGGAAGAACGGGAATATCCCCGCGGCAATCTTCTGGCTAAAGTCCCGTGCAGGATGGAGTGATCGCTCCCAGATTGAGTTGACCGGTGAGAACGGTGGCCCAATTAAGGTTGACACTACTGTGTTCAAAGAACTTATCACTAACCTAGAGACAAAGCGTCAACTAGAGGCAAATGAATGACGATGCGTTAATCAGGACGCTCTCCGATCCTAACGTACAGGCTCAGTACGCAGCGCTCTCTGATGTTGAAAGAGCCGCATTTGAATGGCGGATGAAGTGGCTAACTAAAGCCCACAAACACCAGATTATGCCTCCAGGTGATTGGTGGTCAATATGGCTACTCTGTGCTGGACGTGGTGCAGGAAAGACGAGATTAGCTGCTGAACAGATAGCCTGGCTAACGTGGACCAATCCCAACACTCGAGCGCTCGTTGCAGCCCCTACCTCATCTGACGTAAGGGGAACATGCTTCGAGGGCGATAGCGGCCTCTTGAGCGTAATCCCGCCGATCCTGATAGCAGACTACAACAAGAGCCTGCACGAGATCAAACTCGTCAATGGCAGTCTTATCAAGGGTATTCCAGCGTCAGAACCAGAGCGCTTCCGCGGCCCACAGTTTCACTATGCTTGGGCTGACGAGCTTGCCGCCTGGGATTATTTGCAAGAGGCTTGGGATCAGATTCAGTTTGGCTTGCGTTTAGGTAAGCGAACGATCATGATCTGCACAACAACGCCGCGGCCTAAAGATCTGATTGTTGAGTTGATTGGCAGGGACGGTGAGGATGTTGTTGTTACTACGGCATCGACGTACACCAACTTAGCCAATCTATCGCAAAACTTTCAAAAGCAGATATTGCAATATGAAGGGACTAAATTAGGTCGGCAAGAGATTTATGCAGAGATTATTGATCCTGAAGAAAGCGGCATTGTTAAAAGGGATATGTTTAAGTTATGGCCGACTGACAAACCATTCCCTAAGTTTGAATACATTATTCAGAGTTACGATTGCGCTTATACAGAAAAGACAAAGAATGATCCGACTGCATGTATAACGTTTGGGGTATTTAAGCCAACTGATGATCCGATGGCCGTGATGGTCATTGATTGCTGGCAGGATAGATTACAATACCCCGATTTGCGCCCCAAGGTAATTGAGGAGTACGACAATGTGTACGGCGAGGGGAAAGATCGTAAAAGGGTGGATCTTATTCTGGTTGAAGATAAGTCAGCCGGTATCAGCCTCATACAAGACCTTCAAAGGGCTCACCTTCCCGTTCGCTCATATAACCCCGGCCGCGCAGACAAAATGCAAAGGCTCAACATTGTGAGTAGTATCATCGCCCGCGGCAGGGTCTGGATACCCGAAAGTAGCACCAGGAAGGGTTACGTCCGCGATTGGGCAGAGGGTATGGTCAGCCAGTTGTGTGCGTTCCCTGATACAACCCACGATGATTTCGTCGACGCGACTAGCCAAGGGTTGAGATTCCTCCGAGACTCTGGGTGGATTTCAATTGATCCGCTCCCACGTGAAGATTACGACGAAGACGATTACGCAGACTCGAGCGCAGGCAAGAAGCGCGTCAACCCTTATGCCGCATAGGTGATATATGCCGATTGACCAGAAGATGCTCGACGAGGAGCTTCGCCAGGCTCGAGATCGAAAGAAAGCCGCTCCCCGCAAAGATCTTTCTGGACTTGACGCGGCCGTTGCCAATCGGTTTGGGTTTGATCCTGAGGTGGAACGTCTCGGACTGCTGCCTTATCCGCGGGGAGCTTTGACGAAGGGCAGCAAGGTAGACCTGACCGATTGGGTTGCACCTCAGTTTGTATATGACGCCGCCAAAGCCTTCTCATTACCTGGATATGCGGCTCAGGGCGGGGAGTATTCGCCAGAGGACGTAGCGGATATGGCCGCAGCAGTTTCTGGTGGTGGGATGGCATTTGGGAAGATCCCCGCCGGTGCCTTAGGAATGGCTGCTAGATCAACCTCAGATCAGGCACTGCCGTTGATATTACCAAGGGCCAAGCCAAAGACCAAAGCTCAGATTGAAGAGTTGGCTAGGCGGATTTCTGATCAACAGCTTGGAGTTCACGTTACCTCACCCAACAAAACAACTAACCTGGCTGGCCGATCCAAGAAAGAAAGCGCACGGCTCGAGGCTTTGCCATATACGCTCGAGCGCGATCCATCAATCCCAGAGCCAAAAGTCGTTGAACCGAAGCTTGGAGATGTTATCGTTGGGTTTCCAGGTGATCAAACCGTCTCCAATGCAATATTAAGGTCAGTAGGAAATATTAAAAACATTGACTCAAACCAAGAAGGTGGGTCAAGGTTTGCTTTAGGGCATTTACAAAAGCCAGAAGAATCTAGGCCTTTTTGGGCTTCGGGGGGCATCCCAGCTACTAACGTACAAAACAAAGTCGGAAGGATAGCTTCGCTGTTTGATCCAGAGAACGGATGGGGTAGCCATTTGGCGATGGGTCCAACGTCAAATGATTTTGCAATGCACTTTGCAGACGCAAACTTAAAATCTATTGATCTTTCAAAAATGACCGTGGCTCAAATTAATGAGTTTGACAAAATCATTTCTGACGGATTCATCAAAGAAAACAAAAAAACAGGTAAGGCAAAGGTTTTTGCTTTCCCTGAATGGCCTGGGATTGCAAACCCAGAGGCAGCATATGAAGCGATGAGTAAAAACCCAGAAATGCGAAAGTGGTTTAACAGCAGAACAAAAGTTCCGAAGATAACTGAACCTCTTAATATGCCAAGAGGCCAAGATATTCAATGGGCCATTACAGAGCCAGACTTACGAAATATGGAGATAAACATTACGGGGCACACAATGGGTCAATTAAAACCTGGAGCGCCGCTAACTTCAATGGGTCTTCATCGAACGTACTCTCATGAAATTCCTTCAGGCGGCGAAGTGGGTCGGCAAAAATATTTGACTCCTTTTGTTTTGTCTCATCCTGATTCGGCTCAACATATTGCATCAACGCAGAGACCAGCAGATTTCACCGGCACTATTCAAAAGGTATTCCCTCATCAAGTTGTTGATCGACAGTTACAGGATGAGTTGGGCCAATACTATGAAATGATGAAGCGTTTTACCGGAAAGAAACGCGGTGGGTTGGTCAATAAAGAACCCGAAGGCTCACTGTCCACCGTAACCCAATAAGAGAACCAATATGGCAACGCAATTTCCAGTTGATGCCGAGGCTGATCGCTTCGTTGATGGCCAGCCCGATCCAGCGCAAGATCAGCCGCCTGAAGACGTATCTAACCTATTCGCGGACTCTGACATTGAGGAGTTGCCCAATGGTGGGGCGATCATCACGACCAAGACAGAAGGTCCGATGGAGAACGAGGACTTCTATCGCAACCTGGCTGACGATCTCGATCTTGAGATGGACGAGGACTTTGGCGGTTTAGCGCTACGTTACATCGAACTGGTTGAAAAAGACAGGCGAGCACGTCAGAAGCGCGATGAGCAGTACGAGGAGGGTATCCGCCGCACTGGTTTAGGTAACGATGCGCCAGGCGGAGCCAACTTCAGCGGTGCCAGCAAGGTCGTTCATCCGATTATGGCTGAGGCGTGTATTGACTTTGCCTCTCGAGCAATCAAGGAGTTATTCCCGCCAGACGGTCCAGTCCGCACAAACATCATCGGCGATGTCGACGAGAACAAGATGGCGATGGCTGAGCGTAAGCGCGACTTCATGAACTGGCAGCTAACGCAGCAGATTGAGGAGTTCAGGGACGAGCAAGAGCAGTTGATGACGCAGTTGCCTTTGGGTGGCTCGCAGTACATGAAGCTCTGGTACGACGAGAAGAAGCGCCGGCCTTGTGCTGAGTTCCTGCCTATTGACAACGTACTTCTGCCGTTTGCCGCGGTCAACTTCTATACCGCCCAGCGGGTAACGGAAGTCCACGACATTACCCAGTACGAATTTGAGCGGCGTGTCTCTTCAGGGTTATACAAAGACGTTAGCTGGGTTAGCTCGGCTATGACGTTAGACGAGACCAAATCGCAGAAGGCTACCGACCGCATTGAGGGGCGTAACCAAGGCGAGAATGAAGACGGGATGCGCCGTATCTACCACGTGTATACATGGCTCGAGATCAAGGGTGATGAGTATACGAAGGGGGAGTCGGCTCCGTACATTCTGATGATTGATGACTACAGTTCAGAGGCGATTGGACTGTATCGCAACTGGGAGGAAGGCGATGACACGATGGCCAAGCTGGATTGGATCGTTGAGTACAAGTTCATTCCTTGGCGTGGTGCTTACGCTATCGGCCTTCCTCATCTTATTGGCGGACTGTCTGCTGCTCTTACCGGTTCTCTTCGGGCTCTTCTAGACTCGGCTCACATCAACAACGCAGCCACCCTCCTCAAGCTTAAGGGTGCGAAGTTATCTGGCCAGTCAATGCAGGTTGAGGTCACCCAGATTGCCGAGATTGAGGCGGCTCCTGGTATTGACGACATCAAGAAGTTAGCCATGCCGATGCCGTTCAACCCGCCCTCACCTGTGCTGCTGCAGTTGCTAGGATGGTTGACTGATGCCGCCAAAGGGGTTGTTACGACGAGCGAGGAGAAGATCGCTGACGTCAATGCTAATGCTCCGGTGGGCACGACGCAGGCTTTGATTGAGCAGGGTGCCGCGGTGTTCTCGGCCATTCATGCGCGGTTGCATGCGAGTCAGTCTCGAGTGTTGAAGGTGCTTGGTCGCATCAATCGCTGGTACCTCGAGGACATGCAGCGTGATGAGATCGTTGAGGGTTTAGAGATCAACCGTGAGGACTTCTTCCGCAGCGCTGACGTTGTACCGGTGAGCGACCCTCATATCTTCTCTGAGACGCAGCGGATGGCGCAGACCCAGGCTGTCATGGCTTTGATGGAAAAGAACCCTGATCTGTTTAACCGTCAGGCTGTTATTCAGAGGTTCTTGAAGCAGATTAAGGTGCCAAACATTAATGAACTGTTGATTCAAGCGCCTGGACCAGAGAAGTCTGATGCTGCTACGGAGAATGTGGCAATGTCAATTGGTCAATCGGCTAATGCATACCCTGAGCAGGATCATCTGGGTCATATTCAGGTTCATTTGGACTATGCGAAAGACCCGGTTTATGGTGGAAACCCGCTTATTTCCCCTGTTTTCTCGCCAAAAGTGATTGAACACTTGAAACAACACATAGTTCTGTGGTATTTAAACAGAATGAATGGTTATGTTCAGAAAACAACTGGCGAAAAGCTTGATTATTACGGCGCAATGCCCGATCCAAAGCCAGTGGATAAGATATTTGGCACGGTTTCTCAGCATGTCATGTTAGATACCAAAGAAACTCTTGCTGGAATCATGCCTGCCATTCAGCAAATCATGGAACAGGCACAGAAATCCAAGCCTCAGCCAGATATGCCGCCAGATGCACAGGTTCTTTTGCAGACTAGCATGGCTGAAACACAGCGTAGGGCGCAGCGAGACCAGCAGGAGTTGGCTCTCAAGCAGCAGGAGATGCAGGTTGACGCTTCTCTGAAGACTCAGAAGATGCAGGCCGACCATGATCTATCTCAACAAGAGATAAAGATGCGTTATGGCACCAAGGAACTCGAGATGCAACTCAAGGAAGAGATTGAGGCGGCAAAGATTGAGCGTGATTCGGTTAAATTAGGCAATGACCAGGACCGAATTGCGATTGAGATGGCAAAGGGTGGGTTAATTCAACAAGGAGATCAAAATGTCAACCAGTGATAAAGAGCAAAAGAGCGTGCTTGTCAAACAACACAAGCGCATTGCTATGGGTGAGAAGCTTGACGGCCAATCGCTCAAAGAGAAAGAGCAAAAGGGTGGGCTTCAACAGGCTAAAGAAAAGAAATGAGGATCATTTCTGACTTAATTGGCTTGATTGAAGAGCAAAAAGAATTTGTAGCCGACTCAATGTTAGCCGGCACAAATAGCTGGGAAGCGTACCAGCGGCTTGTAGGTCAGCATATTGGCCTTCAGATGACTTTGGATTTTATTAACAATTTACTTGAGGACGGTGATGCAAACTGATGAACTTGAATGGGCTTTCCCATCAATTGAACCGGGGGCGCGACCAGCAGGTGGACGAATTCTTGTCCAACTAAGGCGGACCAAGCGTAAGACGGCAGGCTCGGGAATCATTCTCGTGGAGGAGACGAAAGAGACGGAGAAGTGGAACAACATGGTGGCAAAGGTCATTGCGTTGGGTCCTCTGGCTTTCTGTCATCGTGACACTCAAATGCCCTGGCCAGAAGGTGCTTGGTGCAAGGTGGGTGATTACATCCGCGTGCCAAAGTGGGGCGGAGATCGCTGGGAGGTTCCAATCCCCAGTCAAGACAAGGAAGACCCGGCACTTTTTGCCATCTTTAACGATCACGAGGTTATCGCGATTGTGACTGGCAATCCTCTTGACATGAAGGTGTACGTATGACCGAAGAAACTCAAGACCAGGAGGTTGGCGACGTCATTGAAGAGCAGGATGGGTCTGCGGTTGCCGTAGTTGACTTGCCTGAGGAACCTGAGGCGTCAGAAGATTCCACCTCTGAAACGGCCGAGCAGAATCGAAATCGCCGTCGTGAGAAGAAAGAGCGGTTTAAGCGAATCAATGAAGAGAAAGATTCGCAGCTAACGATGCTACAGCGACAGAATGCCGAGTTGATGGAGCGGCTATCTGCTGTTGAGCGCCGCGGTGTCCAGTCCGAGCTTTCGGCAATGGACAAGAAGATTCAGGAAGAAGAGGAGCGTTATCAGTGGGCACTTGGGCAGGTTAAGAAGTCCATTAGCGAGGTTGATGGCGAGACGTTTGCTTCCGCTTCGCAGGTTCAGGCGGACGCCGAGAAGAAGCTTGAGTATTGGCGTTGGAAGAAGCAGACCACGCTTGAGCAGTCGGAGGCACCACCAAAGGCTGACCCACGTGTTGTTGATTACGCTAACCGGTGGATGGAGCGCAACAAGTGGTACAACCCGAATGGCGGGGATACGGATAGCGAGATTGCGCGGGTAATTGATGCTCAATTGGCTCGAGAGAGTTACGATCCAACTTCTGAAGAATATTGGGAAGAACTTGATTCCCGATTGAGAGAAAGATTGCCAAACAAACAAAAACGTCCAAAAAGTGTTGTTACTGGATCGGAAAGGGAAGTTTCTCCTGCAAGGGATGGTAATTCCTTTTATTTAAGTCCAGAGCGAGTTAGGGCAATGAAAGACGCTGGTTTTTGGGATGATCCCAAGCAACGCGCTCGAATGATTAAACATTATGCGGACTGGAATCGCAGCAATCGGGAAAATGCATAAAATGGATGCTAGAATTAAGAAACCGTTATCTCTTGGCGGCCGCGAAACTCGTGCTAGCGAGGACGCTTCAAGGGCTCCTGTAGAGGAGAAGTTCATGTCAGCGCAAGAACGTCGAAAGATGTGGAGCGACGAGTGGACACAGACCGCGCTACCAAAAGTGCCTGAACTTGCGGGATGGCATCTTTGCTGGCTTTCGACAACAAACAGTTACGACAGTATTGATAAGCGGATGCGACTTGGATATGTTCCCGTGATGGCGGATGAGTTTCCAGGATTCGATAATTACCGCGTAAAAGCTGGAGAGCAGATCGGTCACATTGCTTGCAATGAGATGGTTTTGTATAAGCTTCCAATGGATGTTTATCAGGACTTGATGTTGCATATGCATCATGAGTTGCCCAACGACGAGGCGGATAAGATCCGAGTCCAAGTTGAGAATATTCAGGGTGCAAGGGACAGTTCTGGTAAGAGTTTGGGTCGAGTAGAAGGCGAAGGATTTGGTGAATTTGACCGAAACGTAAAAACGCCCGTATTCCAAGGGTAATTTTTAATTAGGAGTATGCTATGTCAGCAACTAGTGCTCCGTTCGGCCTGCGCCCGGCGTTCCATCCTTCTGGTCTGGATCGCGCTCAAGCGTTGGCAAACGGTATTGCGTCGGCTTATAGTTCCGACATTCTCAAAGGGGCTCCGGTCAAGCAGGACACGAGTGGAAACATCGTCGCCGCTGCTGCCTCGGATGCAATTCTTGGTGCCTTTGCAGGCGTAGAGTGGACTGATACAACGGGTCGCCGTCGTGTCAACAACTACTGGCCAGCGAACACCGCTTACCAAACCGGATCTTGTGTCACTTATTTCTACAGCGATCCAAACATCGTTTACGAAATCCAGTCTGACGCAACGATTACTCAGGCTTCCATCGGTGACGAGTACAACTTCTCGGGCAACACCGGCTTTACAGTGACCAGCGGTTCCACGACCACTGGCTTGTCTAGCTGTGCTCTAGGCGTTTCTACCGCTGCTGGCGCTCTGGGAACTGGCGTGATGCGTGTTGTTGATATTTCGCCTGGCGTTGACAATGCATGGGGTGACTCATACGTCGTCGTGCGGGTTCAGATCTCCAAGCACCAGTACGCTTCTATCAACGTGTCGTCGAATGCGGCGTCCACTGCGGCCTACCCGGCTGCGCTGTAATAGGAGGACTGAATCATGGCAGCCCCAATGCGTAGTACTGACTTTAGAAGCATCGTTGAGCCTATCCTCAATGAGTGCTTCGATGGAGTCTATGATCAACGTACCGATGAATGGTCGCGTGTTTTCCGCGAGCAGAACGGTATCCCCCGCAACTATCACGAAGAGCCAGTCCTTTACGGTTTTGGCGCAGCACCACAACTGCCTGACGGGACTCCTGTTTCGTATCAGCAAGGTGGTGTGCTCTTCCTCAAGCGCTATGTTTACAACGTGTATGGCTTGGCCTTCGCGTTGACCAAAGTGCTGGTTGAAGACGGCGACCATATCCGTATCGGTCAGGTGTATTCGCGTCACCTTGCTCAGTCCTTGATTGAGACCAAAGAGACGCTCTCTGCAAACGTGCTTAACCGTGCGTTTAACTCGTCCTACGCTGGCGGTGACGGTGTTGCCCTTAACTCGGCATCACACCCAATCGCTACTGGTACGTTTAGCAACCTGCTGTCAACCGCGGCAAACCTGTCGCAGACCTCTCTCGAGCAGATGTTGATCCAGATCCGTCAGGCTGTGGACAACAATCAGAAGAAGATCCGCTTGGTCCCACGTCAACTCGTCGTGGCTCCTGGTAACGTTTTCCAGGCTGAAGTCCTGCTTAAGAGCGTCCTGCGTTCGGGCAACGCCAACAACGACATCAACCCAATCAAGTCAATTGGCTTGCTTGACGAGGGTGCCGCTGTTCTTTCCCGTCTGACCAATCCTTCCGCATGGTGGGTGCAGACCGACGCTCCAGAGGGCATGAAGCTCCTGATGCGTCGTAAGCTTGAGAAGACGATGGAAGGGGATTTTGAGACCGATTCGATGCGCTACAAGGCAACTGAGCGTTACGACGTTGGCTTCACGGATCCTCGTGCAATGTACGGAACTCCTGGCGTTTAAGTAGCGCTAGGCAGGGGGGCGGTTCAAGAGGCCTCCCCCCTTTTTTGTTTAACTGGTCAAGCTTTTCAAGGAGAAGACCATGCCTCAGTTCAGCGATGATTTGTTTCTCGGTCCTGCCCAGACGTTTATGGGTACAGGAAACCGTCCTTACACCACAATTTTTACTGGCTCGATGTCTTCTACGACATTGACCGTGACTGCGATGTTGCAGGGCGCGCCTATCGTTATCGGTATGTATGTTGACGGTTCAAGCGTAACCGATGGCACATACATCACCGGCTACGGCACAGGCACTGGCGGTATTGGTACTTACACCATCAACCAATCGGTGACGGCCTCGAGCACCACGATGTACGCGCATGGCAACATTGCGTTTGATGATCCTTCGCCAATGGATTTGGGGATTGGGCCATTGGGTCGCGTCTACATTTGGGACGTCGTCCCCCAAGCTGCTGTAACCAACAACATTGCCGCATCGCAAACTGCTGCTGGCGCTGGCGCTGTGACTTTGACTGCTGGCACGTCTGCCAAGTCTGTTGTTCGCAACGATGGCACAACTGCAATTCAATTGGATCTGCCCCGTGCGCTCAAGGTGAACTGCTCAACAACCGCTCGTGCATTTACGATTAACGGTTACGACTACTACGGCCAAGCAATGAGTGAAGTTATCACTGTTGCTACCGCCGCTACTGCTGTAACTGGCAAAAAAGCGTTCTACCAAGTTACTAGCGCAACGATTGCCGGTTCTGCAACTGCTGTTGTGATCGGGACAAGTGATGTTCTAGGTTTGCCAGTTCGCGTGTTTAACGTGGCTTATGTCACTAGTGTCAAGAGCAACAGCACATTGGCGCAAGACGCCGGTACTTTTGTTGCCGCTGACATGGCTACCGCCACAACTACTACTGGTGATGTTCGCGGCACCTACGCGCCTGCTACAGCTTCGGACGGCACTGTTCGTACTGTGATGACGATTGCACTGCCAGGAATCGCTGTTGGCCCCAATGCAACCCGTGTTGGCGCGCTGGGCGTCACTCAGGCATAAGGAGTAATGAATCATGCGCGAATTTAAACCGATGGTCAAGATGGAGACGACCGAGCCTACGGTTGAGCTAAAACTCAAAAAGGGCGGGGAAGTCTCCAAGAAGATGGCTCGAGGTGGCATGCCAATGGGTGCTTCTGTCGGGGCCCCGCGTGGTGGTGTTATGGCTGGAACGGCTCCTGGTATGCCAAATCTTGCTGCACGTCGTCGCGCTATGAGGGCAACGGGAGCTGCTACCCCGGCACCTGTTGGCCCGGCTGCCACAATGATGGGTATGAAAGAGGGCGGAGAATCTGATTTGGCGCAGGACAAGGCCATGATCAAGAAAGCCTTCAAGCAACACGACATGCAAGAGCACAAGGGTGGCAAAGGCACTAAAATTAAGCTTAAAGATGGCGGTCTTGCCAAAAAAATGGAAAAGTTTGAAACTCAAACAACCATTGAGGGCAACGAAGGCAAGTACGACACGACTAAGATGGTTACTGCAAAGGTTGACCGTCGTAAAGGGTCATCTGGTGAAGTTAAAGAGTCTAATGCTGGTGGTTTTAAACGCGGCGGAGCAATTTCTGCGGAAAAAACTTACGGCAACTTTGACAAAACCGAGGTTCACGAAGGTCGTCATGATTCCGCTCATGGTACTGGTGGCATTCGTGAGCAGAATGCTGGCGGTTTTAAGCGTGGTGGTCGCGCCAAAATGGCCACTGGTGGCGTTATGGAGACCAACGCCGGTGGATACCGTAAAGGCGGTGCTGCAAAAAAGTTTGCTGAGGGCGGCCGTGTTCAACATGACGGCGGTCCGGAGCAGATGCCACAAGGGCGCAAAAAGCCAGCAGGCCCTGTTTCAATCAATCAACTCTCTGGTACCTATAAGAAGGGCGGGGCTGTAATGATGGCTGAGGGCGGCGATCCTAACGCGGACTTCTATCGTCGCAAGACGGCAGAGAACGAGGCTGACGCAAAGGCCATGAGGGATGCCCTTTTGTATGTCCCTCGCAAGGTTCGCAAGGCTGGCAAGGCGGTGATCGATGCGTTTAAGAACGAAGGTTCGGTTACGGATACCGAGCGTGAAATTAGTCGGACGGTAACTCCGGCAAAGAAGCGCGGCGGCTTGGTCTGTTAAGGATGGGGGCTCCGGCCCCTGTCTTCATTGGAGATTAGTATGGGCGTTTATTCTTCAGCCACTCGTCAGGGTGCGTTTGAGCCGTTTGAGTTGCAGATTGCCCGCGGCCAGGTTGATGGCCACACCCCTGTAGAAATTTTTGGCTACAGTGCTGCAATTGGCGCCACTGCACAAGGTCCGATGTGGGAAGGTCAAACCCAGTCGGGTGGTTTGTATACACCACCATCAGCGGCGGCACCTTTAGTTTTGGTGAGTAGTTCTGCATCAGACACGACAGCACTAAGCGTAAGAATTGAAGGGTGTGGGGCAAATTTTGCTGCGTTGACTGAGACCATTGCGCTTAATGGCACGACCAACGTAACCACTACAAATTCTTTCTTGCGTATCAATGCAATGTATGTGACCAACGGCACTAATGTTGGAAATATTACTGCAAAGATTAGTTCTACGACCTACGCGCAAATCAATGCTGGTGTTGGTCAGACGCAGATGTCAATTTACACCGTGCCTGCTGGTTACACATTCTATTTGTTGTATGTTCAATACGATGCAGCAATTGGATTTACGTCTAGTGCGTACATGACTGGCCAAGAGTACAACAAAGACAATGTAACTGGTCAAATTACTGTGACTCAACAGACCGTTTTTGTGCAAAAACAAGAAACGCCATACACTTGTCCAGTCGCTCATACTGAAAAAACCGATCTTCAGTTTTGCGTAAAGGCAAGCGCCGGCGGGCCATTGACTGCAAGTTGTTATGCAGGCGGCATTCTTATCAAAAATCCTGACTGATCATGCCTACCAAATCCCCAGCCCAAGAGCGGCTTATGCAGGCCGTCGCTCACAATCCAAAGTTTGCCAAGAAGGTTGGCATTCCGGTAAAGGTTGGCAAAGAGTTTACGGCTAAAGAGGGTGGGCTGTATGCGAACATTCACGCAAAACAGGAACGCATTGCTCAGGGCAGCGGCGAGAAGATGCGCAAACCAGGCTCTCCTGGCGCTCCGACCGCACAAGCCTTTAAAGAGTCAGCCAAAACCGCAAACATGAAGAAGGGCGGCCCTAGTTTGGCTATAGGGCGCGGAGAAAAGCTCCCAGCAAGCCAAGGAGCGGGTTTGACGGCCAAGGGTAGGGCTAAGTACAACCGCGAGACTGGAAGCGATCTGAAGGCCCCGCAGCCAGGCGGAGGGGCAAGGCGTGACTCGTTCTGTGCTCGGATGGGTCCGGTGGCTGAGAAGAGTGAGAAGGGGAGTCGTGCTCGAGCCTCTATGCAGCGTTGGAATTGCCCGGGGTGGTAGATGGCTTATAGCGGAACCGTTGGAACAACCGTAATCAATGTTCAAAAGTTAATTGATCATGGGGCTCGTCGTGCCGGGAAGCTGGCTGAGGAGCTTACGGTTGAGCAGGTTAATTCTGCTAGGGAATCCCTTTACTTTCTGTTGTCCCATACAATTAATATGGGCATCAACTATTGGGCAATTCAGAAAAAGGTTATTGGCCTTATTGCCAACAGGTCAACATACACGTTGCCAATTGGTGCAAACGATGTATTAAACGCTTTATATCGCAAGATGAACCGTCCGGAGGGGGCGTACTCTTCAACTTCTGGGATAGCGATTAATGCGTTTGACGGGAATATCGCGACATCTTGCACTCAGACTTCTGCGAATGGAAACATCTCAATTTACTATAACTCCCCGGTCTACGTTGGTTCAATCGGAGTATTACCAGCGGTTTCTGCAAGCATCACGGTTGTATTTGAGTATTCCACCGATGGAATTACGTGGAGTACGCTCTACTCGCCAGGGCAAACGACGTGGGTTGACGGGGAATGGCTCTGGTATGACATTTCTGCGGGACAAAACGTCCAGTATTACAGAATGCGAGCGACAAACGGCGGAACTTTAAACGTCCGAGAGTTGTTTTTTGGGAATAATTCAACAGAAATCACGATGGCTAGGCTAAATCGTGATGACTACACAAATTTACCCAATAAAAACTTCACTGCCAATCAGCCATTTCAGTATTGGCTGAACAAAACAGTTCCTCAGTTGGAAATGAACCTGTGGCCAGTGCCCAGCGATACGTTTATTCAGATGACGATATGGTATTCGCGTCAGATTATGGATGTTGGGGCGCTAACAGACGAAATTGAGATGCCACAGAGGTGGTATTTGGCTGTTGTGAACCTGCTTGCCCACCAAATGGCAATGGAACTGCCTGGAGTTGAACCGTCTAGGATTCAATATCTTGAGGCACAGGCAAAAGAATCATTCATGCTTGCGGAGCAAGAGGAGAGGGATAAGTCGCCAATCCAGCTAGCGCCTAATATTGCCGTTTATACTAGGTAATATATGCCTGTATATCTTGACACAAGAGGGCAGTCAGACCTTTCGATTGCAATCTGTGATCGGTGTAAAATGAAGCGCGCTCATGCTGTGATGAGAGCGGACCCAAATTTTCCTGGCCTACAGGTGTGCGATCAAGGATGTGCGGATAATTTTGATCCATACAGGCTTGCGGCAAGGAAGACTGAAAAGATTACAATACGCTTTCCGCGGCCTGATGAGAGTATTGCCGTTGAGGACAATAACCTTACTATTGGCGGATACGAGAATTTTGTGTTGTCGCCTGAGCAGAACACGCAGACGCCAGAAAACAACGGAAATTTGGATAGTATTGAGACATAAATGGCAAATGTAACGATCACCCAACTTCCAGCGGCGCAGACTCTGACCGGAACGGAGCTTGTGCCAGTTGTTCAAAATGGGCAAACCGTTCGCACCACTGTCAGCGCGATTGGTGGTGGCGGCGGAGGTTCTGGGTCAGTTACTTCGGTTAATGTTACGGGTGGAAGTACTGGCTTAACGACGACTGGTGGGCCGATCACCACCTCTGGAACTATAGCGCTGGGTGGCATACTTGGACTTGGCAATGGCGGAACGTCAGCGACTACTGCTCAGGCAGCTCGAGCAAACATACTGCCTGGTTATGCTGGAAACGCATCGTATGTATTACGTGTCAACTCCAGCGCTACAGATGTTGAGTGGTCCGCTACCGGTGGCGGGGGTAGTGGAAGCGTTGTTCAGATTAACACCGGCGCAGGGCTGACTGGTGGCCCAATCACGACGTCTGGCACGATTGCCCTTGCAAATACCGCGGTTACCGCAGGAAACTATTCAAACCCTACGCTTTCGGTTGATGCTCAGGGCCGAATAACTGCGGCTGCCTCTGGTGGGGCTCCCGTCACTAGTGTTAGCGGAACGGCAAACGAGATTGCATCATCGGGTGGCGCAGCCGTTACCCTATCGCTTCCGAGCAATTTAACTTTTACCGGAAAAACAATAACAGGTGGAAGTTTTACTGGTGGAACGATCAACAACACAATTATTGGTGGTACGAGTCCTGCAAACGGCACCTTTAGTACTATTAATGCGACTTCTGGGAACATAACAACGACGCCAACAAGCAGCAACAACATTGTCAACAAGGCGTATGCAGATGCAATAGCTTCTGGTCTGACCTTCCATCAGAACTGCGATTTGGCTACGGCCGCGGCTTTGCCAACTTGTACGTATAACAACGGGACTTCTGGTGTTGGCGCGACTTTAACGGCAACATCAAACGCTGCGTTGCAGGTTGATTCAACTGATGTCTCTGTTGGGAATAGAGTTCTTGTAAAAAATCAAGTTGCCCAATCGCAAAACGGGATATACACCGTCACTCAAGTTGGCAGTGTTTCAAGTCCTTTTATTCTGACTCGAGCCACAGATTACGACACTCCCGGAACGACTTATCTGAACGTTGATGCGGGTGACTTCACGCTAATTATTGGTGGCGGTACAAACGCAAACACCTCTTGGGTTCAAACGTCTTTGCAGCCCATCACGATTGGGACGACTAGTCTAGTTTTTGTGCAGTTTGGTGCTGGTACTGCAATCTATTCTGCTGGTACTGGGCTAAATCTTTCCGGCACCAACCAATTTAGTATTGCGAACACAGGCATTACGTCTGGCTCATACGGGTCTGCTTCTCAAGTCCCGCAGATCTCTTTGAATGCTCAGGGTCAGGTTACTGGCGTCCTGAATACAAGCATTGCAATTGCCGGCAGTCAGATCACATCTGGGTCGGTTGCAATCGCTCAGGGCGGGACTGGACAAACAACAAAAGCCAATGCCTTCAACGCCCTTTCTCCAATAACAACGCTTGGCGATATTATTGTTGGATCGGGGACAAATACATCTGATCGGCTAGGAATCGGATCGGCTGGGCAGGTGCTGACTGTTGTGGGTGGCACTCCGGCTTGGACGACGTTATCCACTGGGGGAACGCCTGGTGGGAGCATCAACACAATTCAGTTTAATAACAGCGGTGTTTTTGGTGGCCAGTCAAACTTTACAACTGACGGAACGAATGTACAATTAGGGGCTCAGGGCGTATTTAAGTTTGCCGATTCTGATTCATCTAATTTTGTTGGGTTTAGGGCGCCCGCGGTTGTTGCAAGCAATGTAACTTGGACGCTTCCTTCTTCTGATGGAACGCCTTACCAAATTCTTGCGACGAACGGTTCGGGTGGTCTGCTTTGGGCGAATCAAAGTGGCGGCGGTGGCGGTGGGCCAATCCTTGAATCCCAAATTGTAATTAGTCAAAATTACACGTTGACTAGTAACACAAACGGACTTAGCATTAGCCCGGTTACAGTTGCAACAAATTATGCGGTAACAATACCAACTGGTCAGGTCTGGTTAATTTGGGTGACTTAAATGGCAAATATTAAGATTCAAGGCAATGCAAGCGGTGCCGGTACGCAGACGTTACAATCTGCAGCAACCACTGGAACCCCAACGATTACGCTGCCAGATGCAACAGGGACGCTAGTTGTTAGCGGTGGCGCACTAGGCACTCCGTCTAGTGTTACGTTGACTAACGCGACAGGGTTGCCGTTGTCAACAGGCGTAACTGGCAATCTTCCAGTAACAAATTTAAATAGCGGCACTTCAGCGTCAAGCACAACATTCTGGCGCGGTGATGGCACTTGGGCAACCCCTGCTGGCGGCTCTCCTGGTGGAAGCACAACGCAAGTTCAGTATAACAACGCGGGGTCATTTGCCGGGTCTGCTAATTTTACATGGGATAACACTAACGGGTTGCTAGGAATTGGAGGCAGCCCAACGGCATCTAAAGGCACGTTGCAGGTCGGCACGATTGGGTATACCGATACTGGTGTTATTGCTGGATTTGCATCTTCAACCGCTGGCTACAACCAGATTGTGTTGCAGAACACGAGCAGCAACGCAGCGGCGTCAACTAACTTCAACGTCTCAAACGACGCGGGGACGACGACTACAAACTTCGGTGAGTTTGGCATCAACTCATCTGCGTTTAGTGGCACAGGATCGTTTAGCGCTGCTGGCTACACCTACCTTGCTTCTGCCTCAACCGATCTAGCGATTGGAACGTATGGCAGCAACAAGATTCACTTTGTTGTTAATTCCGGGGCCACTGACGCGGCGGTGTTTGACACGAGTGGAAACTTCGGTATTGGACAGGCGACGCCAGGGTCCAAGCTTGATGTGAAGGGTACGCTGCGGTTGTCCGGTTCAAGTTCTGGTTATGTTGGTTTGGCTCCTGCGGCGGCGGCTGGATCCATCACTTACACATTGCCAAGTGCGGATGGTACGGCAGGGCAGTTCCTCAAAACGGATGGCTCTGCAACGCTTTCATGGGCTACTGCAAGTGGTAGCGGAAGTCCTGGCGGCAGCACAACGCAGGTTCAATATAACAACGCTGGTGCTTTTGCTGGTTCTGCAAACATGACGTTTGATGGAACTACGCTGACTGCGGCGGGTTTTGCTGGTCCACATAACGGTACGGTTGGTGCAACGACTGCAAACACCGGGGCATTTACAACCCTGTCTGCAAGCTCAACAGTTAGCGGTGCTGGTTTTAGTACTTATCTAGCAAGCCCTCCTGCTATTGGTGGAACGGCCCCGGCGGCAGGTACATTTACGACAGCCAAGGCAATCGCGGCGGCTACGCAAGATGCGGTACAACTACAAGGCCGCGCTGGTGGCACAAGCAGTTATGTGGCGACCATTACGCCAACAACGCTGACTGCAAGTCGCACGATCACGCTGCCAGATGCAACAGGAACATTGTTGCTTAGTGGCGGCGCACTAGGCACTCCATCTAGCGGTACGCTGACAAATGCAACTGGATTGCCGTTATCTACTGGCGTGACTGGAAACTTGCCAGTTACTAACCTTAATAGCGGCACTTCTGCGTCATCGTCAACATATTGGCGTGGTGATGGCACTTGGGCATCGGTGAGTACGTCTCCCGGTGGTTCAACAACCCAAGTTCAGTACAACAACGCTGGTGCTTTTGGTGGAATTTCGGGGTTCACAACTGATGGCACGCGGGTAACCGCATCAACGACTATTGGTGTTGGTGGGGCTACACCTAGTACTAGCGGGGCTGGGATTACGTTTCCAGCGACACAATCAGATTCTTCTAATGTAAACACTCTGGATGACTACGAAGAAGGGACGTGGACGCCTTCACTTGGTGGTACTGCAACGTATACTACTCAAACTGGGACTTATACAAAAATTGGAAGAGTGGTTCATGTTACAATGTCTCTTACTGTGTTGGCACTTGGAACAGGGTCGGCGACTCAAATAACCGGACTGCCTTTTAATATTAACAGTTCAAACAATGACACTGGATGCTATATTGGTTATGTAAATGCGTGTGCAAGTTCTTATTATTCGTTTGGAACTGCTCATTACTTAACAACTCTTAACATTACTGCAAGAACAGCGGCATCTACAGGGTTAGGCTCGGGAGCGACATTTGCATCAGGAACATCCGTTAATATGACAATGGTATACATTACTTAACTACACCGGATTAGTGTAGTCAGACACAAAAGGAATTTATTATGTCACTTAGCAAATCAACCGTTGTTGACCAGATCACAGTCACCGAGAATGGTGTCGTTCTTTATCGAGAGGCTACGCGCATCCTTGAAGATGGCGTTGAATTGTCGAAAACCTACCACCGTTCAAGCCTGCTTCCTGGTCAAGATATCAGCGAAGCCCCAGCAAACGTACAGGCTATCTGCAACGCAGCGTGGACGCCGGAAGTTGTTGCAACATTCCAAGCGGCTCAGGCAAATGGATAAAGCACATTTGTCAATCAATCTGCTCAATGCCATCCTTCAGTATATTGGTCAGCGCCCATATGCTGAGGTTGCAAATTTTATTAAAGCAATTGAAAAAGAAATTCAAGAGCAGGTGGAGCAAAACAAAGTAGAAAATTATTGATTAGCAAATTATCTTTTTTTTGATGGCGCAAAAATGGCACAGGCTACCTTCACACCAATTAAGCTTTATTACAGCGCCAACTTAGGTGCCACGCCATCAACGTCAAACTTGGCTTTTGGCGAGCTTGCCATCAACATCAAAGATGGAAAGTTATTTTACAAAGATGACTTAGGCGCTCTCCAGGTAATTGCTAGTACGGCAAACGCAGTAGCCGTCCTCCCTGTCTCCTCTGGCGGTACGGGGGCAACAACGCTAACCCAAGGCGGGATTGCTTATGGTGGGGCTACTACCTACCTATTTTCGGCTGTTGGAACTGCTGGAGATCTGCTAAGTTCAAACGGGACTGGCGCGCCGACTTGGGTTACTCCGGCAAGCACCAATACCAATTCTGCAATCGTTAAACGAGATAGTTCCGGAAACTTTGCTGCAAACGTCATTACGGCATCGTTAACTGGGACGGCCTCAAACGCAACCAACATTGCTGGCGGTACTACTGGGTCCCTCCCCTACCAGTCTGCTGCAAACGCAACTTCGTTCATCCCCGCAGGATCCTCTGGGACGGTCTTAACGATGACTTCCGGGGGCGTGCCTGCATGGGCTACTGCTGGATCTGCAACGTCCGCCTCAAACCTCTCTGGGGGCACTGCTGGGGCTGTGGTCTATCAGTCTGCTCCCAATACAACAGCATTCCTGCCTGCCGGGACTAGTGGGCAAATTCTAACAATATCATCAGGTGGGATTCCGGCCTGGACGTCCGCGGGTAGTGTTTCGTCTGTTGCGAACATTTCTGGTGGTGCTACAAATCAGATCCCGGTTCAGAGCGCGGCTAGCACTACGACGTTTATTAGTGCTCCTACTGTCTCAAGCTTCTTGAAGTTTTCGGGCAGCGCGTTCTCATGGGACAACCCAGTTACGTCTGTGTCTGCTGGCACGGGGATGTCTTTTACTACGATCACCAGTACGGGTAGCGTTGCGATAGACACTACTGTTGTGCCTCGATTTGCGAATGCTGGGACCTTTACGGCAACTCAGACGTTTAGCGGATCTAGTAGTGTTGCGTCTCTTGCGCTAAATAATGCCCTTGAGACTTGTACAGTAACTGGTACTGCAGCGTCTGGTGGTCTCAACATTGATATTGCAACGCAGTCGGTGATCTATTACAACACGGCCACTACAAGCCCTTGGACGATCAATTTCCGAGCGAGTAGTGGCACTGCACTGAGTTCGTTCCTAGCAACGGGTCAGTCGGCTACGGTGGCTGTTTTGGTGGCAACTGGAGCCGTCACAAGCGCTTACAACACTGCGATTACAGTTGATGGGGCGACGCCTACTGTGAAGTGGCAGGGTGGGACGGCACCGACTGCTGGAAACTCTAACAGCATTGATGTTTACTCTTACACAATCATTAGAACCGGTGTGTCT
>Ga0209829_10000470_pt1 | contig 37149 bp, 27 predicted proteins | sample C_140205_EF_Meta_FD_187311 | JGI IMG/M metagenome (GOLD analysis project Ga0209829, IMG submission 187311) | Freshwater microbial communities from Lake Croche, Canada to study carbon cycling - C_140205_EF_MetaG (SPAdes) (version 2) | ecosystem: Environmental > Aquatic > Freshwater > Lake... | reverse complement strand
GACCCCGTTTCCCGGATCGGCGCCGGCCGTGAATCGGAGGGTGGAACGCTCCGCGAACTGCGTGCGCTGATGGAGCAACGTCCGCTGGGTGGAATCGACCCGGCGATGCGCACACTGGTGGAAGGCGCGGCGTTTGTCTTTCTCCGCGACACGATCTCGCGCGACTTCTTGCGCCGTGAAGGAATCAAGACGCCGATCCTCGAGTTCGGCCCGGATACCGTGTTCGGTTTCGATCTGCGCAATGATACGACGGCGGGTGAATTTCTCCGGGCCAGCGGGCTCGAACCGGGCAAGTTCGTCTGCGTCATTCCGCGGCTGCGTTACACGCCCTATCACCTGATGAAGGAAGACCGGCGCTACTCACCGACGGGGGCGCGCAACGACACCGAACGCACGCGCGACACCATCAATGCCCGCACCGCCGAATCCGATCACGCGCGCCTGCGTGACATGATAACGGCGTGGACGAAGGCCACCAAAATGAAGGTGCTCGTTTGCGCGGAGATGACCTATCAGGTGGAGTTGGGCCGCACGCAGATCTTAGAAAAACTTCCCGTTGACGTGCGCCGCTCGGTCGTTTGGCGCGACCGCTATTGGATGCCGGACGAGGCGGCGTCGGTTTACGCGCAGTCGCTCTGCGTCGTCGGCGTCGAGCCCCACTCGCTCATCATGAGCCTCGCCGCGGGCACGCCGGTGATGCATGTGCGGCAGCCGACCGATACGTTTAAGGGCCACATGTTTCGCGACATCGGGCTCGGCGATTGGCTATTTGAAATCGAAGAGACGAGCGGCGTGCAACTCGCGACCGCGCTCGGAAAAATTACGGCCGATCCAGCGGCCTCCCGCATGCGCGCACGCGAGGCGATGGGGGGCGTGGAAAAAATCCAACAACGCATGATCGCGGCCGTGCGCGCCTCCGTTCGCACATGAAACTTCCTCTTTTCATGCTCACACTGCTGATGGCGCCGGCGTTTGCCGCCGAGGTGCTCCTCGTGGGCACGGCCGAGGCGGAGTTGGGGTTTGTGCGCGCGACGGCGTTCAAGCCGTTCCACGCGCGGTTCGACATTCCGTTCGACGAGGCGAAGTCGCTTGCGGCCGCCGATCTGGCGGCGCGGAAGGTTGTGATTCTGGCGCGCGGGGCGACGGTGGCCGATGTATCGGCGCTCGACGCGTGGGTGCACGGTGGTGGCACGCTGCTGGCGTTTTCTTCGGCGCTGCCGGCGGGGCTGGCACTGCGCGAGCGGCTCGTCGATCTTGGGGCCGATCCCACGCGGGTGCCCGGCGATCTCCGGCTCGTGAAATTGGCTGAGCGGTTGTCCGAACTCACCGAGCAGGCCAAGCCCGCGACGGTTCCGACGAAGCGCGAAGCCTGGGGCTACACGGCGCTCGGCGCGCCGGCGAAACGCCCGGAGCGCACCGCGCCGCTCACCGCGAAGCGCGCATTGCCGGCGTTGCGCCATGAGCGGGTCGCGACGGGTGCAGCGCTCACGCTCGTCGAGTCGGGGAAGGCCCGATGCGTGATTGTGCTCCCCGCGAAACCTTCCGCCGCGCTGCGCGTGGCGGCGGACGACTTGGTGGATGCGTTTGCGCGGATGGCAGGTGCGACGGTGCCGCTTGTCTCGGAAGGTGCGCCGGTCGCAGTTGATACGGTGCGCATCGTGCTGGGTGCGGCTGGGGGCCTGCCGGCTGCGGTGGCGGCCCGGGTCAAGGCGCTGCCGCCGGAAGGTTTTTTTCAACTCACGAGTGGTCGCGCGCTGTATCTTGTGGGCTCGGACGCGGCGCCGAATGGTTTGGCGCTCACAGGTACGGCGCACGGAGTCTATGACTTTATCGAGCGTCAGCTCGGCGTGCGGTGGCTGTGGCCGGGTGAAGGCGGCACGGTGTTTCCGCCGTTGGCCACGGTGACAATTCCACCGCTGGATATCGAGGATGCGCCGGCGTTTGCCGTCCGCCGACTGCGCAATTACGGCGGCGTGTCGGGTCCGGCGGAGAAACTTGTGGTCAGCCTCGAAGACCGAGTGAAGGTGGCTTTGAACGCGCTCGGCCGGCCGGACCTGCGGGTTTACGCGACGAAGCACGCGGAGGCCAATCCGTGGTTCGCTCGCCAACGCCTTGGGCAGAGTCAGCGCGTGAGTTTCGGGCACGCTTACAATGATTACGCGGAGCGTTTCGCGGGCGAGCATCCAGACTGGTTTGCACTCCAGCCCGACGGGACGCGCGCGGCCACGAAGGTGCGCCCGCGGCTCGACAAGGAAAATCCCGGTCTCATCGCGCAGGCGGCGCGCGACGCGCTCCGCGAACTCGACGGTGATCCGCTCCTCAGCATGGCGTCGCTCACGCCGAACGACGGTGGGGCGAGTGCGTGGGATCTCGACGCGGACGCGCGCGCGCTCGATCCGGCCGATGCTCCGCCGATCACGCTGCCCATCCGCCTCGGCGGCCTGAAGGTGACGCTGCCGTATGTTTCGATGACGGACCGCATGGTGACGTATTACAATCGCGTCGCGGAAGACGTGCAGCGCATGCGTCCGGGGACGGTGCTGGGTGCTTCGGCCTACAGCACGTATCGCACGCCGCCGTTGCGCGTGGTGCCGCATCCGCAGCTGGCGTTCACCTTTGTGGGCCTCGTCTATTTCGACGAGAGCACGCGGCAGCGCGACCGGCGGAGCTGGGATGGCTGGGCGGCGGCGGGCAACGCGCTCATGCTGCGGCCCAACGCACTGCATTCGGGCCACGGCTTGCCGGGCGTGTTCGTCACAAAGCTCGGCGAGGATCTGCGCCACTGCTACGAGACGATGATGTTCGGCGCGGACTTCGATTCGATCATCCACCACTGGTCCACGCAGGGGCTCAACTACTACGTGCTCGCGAAGCTCCTGTGGAATCCGGCGGCCGATGTGCCGGCGCTCGTGGACGACTACTGTCGTGCTGGTTTCGGAACTGCGGCGCCCGAGGTGAAAAACTATTTTGCGCAACTCGAGACGCTCACGAGCGAGCTCGCGGCGGGCATTGCGGGCGACATTGCCGGCGAACTCCGCGCCGAGGAAGACGAGCCGGCGCGCGGGCTCGATCCGGATTCGATCTACGCGGTCATCCCGAAGTATTACGGGCCGGCGAGGCTTGCACCGCTGCGCGCGACGCTGACGCGGGCGAAGGCCGCGGCCGGCGTGGAGGGTGTGCTCCTGCGCCGAATTGAATTTCTCGGCCGCGGGTTGGATTACGCGGAGCAGCAGGCGAAAGTCTTCGCGCTGGTGAATGACCGGAAACGCGACGGCGCGGCCCTCGCGGCGGCGGTGCGCGAGCGGCAGGCGGTGTTTCACGACATCTACGACCGGGATTACTTTGCGATCGGGTTTCCGCGGTTGCTCTTCAAAGAACAGGGAGTTGGCGCAATCAAGGCGGCTTTGCCGCGGGCGGGTGCGAAGTGAAAGACCGATAGTGGAAAACGGTGTAAGATCTGCGCCATCTACCCAACGAAGGGCACTGGGTGCTCAAGCCGCGAAACAACGAGCGTCGGCACAACGCAAGAGTTCGACGACTTGGTGATCGTGCCCAACTCCACGCTCGCCTCGGGCTTGAAGAATTTGTCCCAAGCGCTCCCGGGCTCGGCGGTGCAGTTGGTGACGGCCGTCACGATCGGCTTGATGTCCCGTGGCGGCAGGTGCGCGATCTCCTGTTGGCGGCTGCGACCGATGTGTCGGGCGTCCGACGCGATCCGGCGCCGCTGGTCCGGCAGGCGGCGCTGGAGGATTATTTTGTGCGCTATGAATTGGTGTTCGCGCCGGCGGTCCCGGCGATGCGGCGCGCGCTGCTGTCGGACGTGCACGCCGCGATCCTCGACCGCTTTCATGCAGCCAGAGTGCAGATCATGTCGCCCCACTATGAGGCCGATCCGGCGCGAGTGAAGATTCCGCCGGCGGGAAAAACGTGAAGAGGTGTGGCCGACACGGCCGATGTGATACCTGCGGCTATTGTGAATTAGACTTTTTTCATCGCGAGGTGCGCGATGCGCGGCGTGGCGATCCAGTTCGATGGCTTCGTCGCTTTGCTCCTCGCCATGACAGGCCAAATAATAACAGACGTTGGTTTTAATCGCGCGACGTGCGGGTGAGTTCGAGTGGAAACCTCGAACTATTTGGCGGACGTTGGCTTGGCTTCTGCGGGCGGATTTTCAAGGCCGTAGAGTTTCACAAGGTAGTCGGTGAGGGGATCGACGGCGGAGTCGGGGATCGGGGCGCCAAAAACTTTCTGCATCTTCACGACGGTGGCTTTCCAATAGGTGCGCGGGGAGGTGGGCGGTTGATAGAGCACGTACTCGGCGGAGTGACAGGTGGAGCAGAGTGCGCTGGCGAGGGCGGCGCCCGGGAGCGGGGAGTCGGCGAGGCGGGCTTGCTCGACGGGGAGGGTGATTTCGAGCGCGCGTGCGGGGAGGGGTGTCAGGGTGACGAGCGCGAGAGCGACGAGGGTGGTGGAGAAAGCATGGGCGCGAAGCGCGCGGAGGTATTTCAGCTGGATTACCCCGTCGCTGCGCTCCTCGTAATGACAAGGTTCGGTACCGGACAGGTGAGACAAAAGAGTGGGGTGTTCGGTTTTCATACGGCCTCCACGCAGACGGTTTCGACGACGTTGCGGGCGTAGCCGGCGGGATTCCAGAGCGGTTCGAGCGGCTGGGTCTCGCCGATGCGGTTGAGCGCGCGGGCCATCAGCGTGTGCGGGCCGCGTTGCGGTGGGGTGTAGCCGATGCGCCATTCGCGGAAGCCATAGCGGCCGCCGTCGGCACCGAGGGTGGCCGCGCGCCACGTTTGGCCACCGTCGCTGGAAAAGGTCACTTCGCGGATGCCGTGGCCACTGTCGAAGGCGATGCCGCGCACGGTGGTTTCGCGGCCGGCAGGAAGCGTGGCGTTTTCAGCGAGGCTCGTGATGAAAGAGCGGATCGTGAAGCGCTCAATGGGAACGGTTTTCTTGGGCGCCGTGCCGGGGGCGACGGAGTGACTGGGGTTATCGGCGACGCGGTAGGCGGTCGCCATCCAGAAGCCGGTGAAGGTGGTGTCGAGGACTTCGAGGTCGTTCACGTGCTTGACCCAGTAGGTGCCGAAGTAACCGGGAACGATCAGGCGGAGCGGGTATCCGTTAAGCATCGGCAAGTCCTCGCCGTTCATGCCCCAGGCGAGCATGACCTCGCCGTCGAGGGCGTGATCGATATCGAGGGCCTTGACGAAATCGGGCGCGGCTTCAGCGACCGGATTATCGAGGCCGTTGAAGGAGACTTGGCGGGCGCCGGTGGCGACGCCGGCTTTTTCAAGGACGGTGCGAAGGGGGATGCCAGTCCAGCGGGCGTTGCCCATGGCGCCGTGTCCGAGCTGGCCGCCGTTGACGCGGGGATTGAAGAAACCGCGGCTGTTGCCGGAGCATTGATTGACGGCGGTTAGCTCGACAGGTGCGCCGAGACGTTGGAGGTCGCCGAGCGAAAGATCGAGGGCGGTATTGACCTTGCCGCGGACGCGGAGGCGGAAGGTGGCCGGGTCGACCGAGGTCGGATGATTGCTATGGTGGTAGCGGACGAAAAAGGCGTCGTTGGGTGTGATGAGGCTTTCGTTGAAGACGGCGAAAGGCGTTTCCAACTGAGCTGGACGCGAGGTAAGGACGATGAGCGGGCGCTTTTGCGGGTAGGCTACGAGAGTGCGCTTGCCGTTGGCAAAGGGCTGGGCGGTGACGTCGTCGGCTGCGCGGGCGAGGGAGCGGCCGAGGGTCGCGCCGGCGACGAGTAGACCGGAAGCCTGGAGAAATTGGCGACGGTTGAGAGGCAGGGAAGCAGCCGGGAGAATGCGAGGCATGAAAGCGAAGTGAGGCGGTTACTTGGCGGACGAACTTGCACTGCCCTGCCGCGTCCAGCGTTTCAAAATACGGACAAGATCGGAGCGATGAATCGGCTTGGCGACGAAGTCGCTCATACCGGCGGCCATGCATTTTTCACGGTCGCGGGCCGTGGTATTCGCCGTAAGCGCGACGATCGGCGGGGTTTTGGCGCCAAAGGAGGTGAGGATGTGCTTCGTCGTGTCGAAGCCGTCCATATCCGGCATCTGGCAGTCCATGAAAATGAGTTCAAAGGTGGTGTTGCCCGCCTTCTCAATGGCGGCAGCGCCGCTCGCCGCCACTTGGACCTCGCACCCGAGAATCGTGAGTAATTGGGAGCTGACTGAGCGGCTGATGTTGTCGTCGTCGACGACGAGCACAAGGGGGCGGTGTCCGGCGCGGGGATTCGAGGCGAGACTGGCGTCGAACGGACCGCGCGAACCCGAGGGCTTGGGCGCTTCCGTGCCCGGTTTGGCGAGCAGCGCCTCGAGCAGGGACTCGGAGCGGAGCAGCGGTTTGCGCAGCACTGCCGTAACGGGGAAAATTCGGCCGTTGGCCGCACGTCCTTCCGGATCGCGCGAGAGGATGACGAGGCGCGTCAGTGACAGCGATGCTTCGGCGGCGAGCTGGTTGGCGATTTCGGAGGCGCTGGATTGGACGATGGCTTCATCGATGACGAGGACGAGTTGTTGGGCTTCGGCTTCGAGGGCATCACGCAACATCTCCACGGCTTGGGCGATGGAATCGGTGGCGTCGTGGTCGATGCCGAGCCGCGTGAGCATCGCTGCGGCGGCCAGTCGTCCCGCCGCCAAGCCATCGAGAACGACGACATGCAGGTCGGGATGGCGGTCGACCGGGGCGACGGCGGTTTCCGCTTCGACGGCGAAGGCGAGCACGAGCCAAAACTCGGAGCCGCCTTCGGGTAGGCTCCGGGCGCCGATTTTTCCGCCCATCAAGCCGACGAGGCGCTTGACAATCGCAAGGGCCAGGCCGGCGCTGCCGTAGTTTCGAGGGGAGGACGCCGGTGAATCCGACGAGTGGTCGAAAATCGTCGCGTGTAAATCCTCGGGAATGCCGGGGCCGGTGTCACTGACGCTGAAATGAAGCCAAGTGCCGCTCCCCTCGGTAGCGGCGGCGGTGCCGTTAGAAATAGCGACCCGCAAAACGACGCGCCCCTGGGCCGTGAATTTCACGGCATTGGACATCAAGTTGAGCAGGACCTGGCGGAGACGAGCGGCATCGCCGGAGACGTGGAGGGGCACATCGGGCGCAATGATCAGGACAAGGTCGAGGTCCTTCAGGAGGGCAAGCGGGGAGAGGGCTTCAATTACCTCCGTTAGCGGTTGACGGAGTTCGAACCAGGCGTGGGCGATCTGGATCTGACCCGTATCGAGGCTGGAGTAGTCGAGGACGTCGTTGAGGGATTGATGGAGTGACTCGGCGGAGGCGCGGAGGGTGGTGACGTGTTCGCGCTGGCGGGGCTTGAGGGTGTTGTCGAGCAGGAGGTCGGCCGAGCCCATGATGCCGTTGAGGTGCCCGCGGATGTCGCGGCTCAGGGTCGCGAGCATCTCGCTCTTCGCCAGGTTTTCGCGGGCCAAGACGTCATTTTCCTGCAGCGTGCGGGCGTTTTTTTCCTGTTCGGCGACGAGTTGGCGGGTTCGCTCGGCAAGATCGGCTCGAGATTGTTGTTGCGAGCTCCAGAGACGAATGGCCAGCACGACCAACACGAGCGCGATCGCGGTCGTCGCGGCCGGTTCAAACCAACCGGCCTCGGCCAGGAAAATTCCCCGAACGACTAGCGGGGTGGTGGAGGCGACCATGGCTTAGCTTCGGACAGACGGTGGGCTTACCTCAAACTCATAATCAACCATTTTGGCGGTGGGGTGACGGATCGGCTGGGGTAGTCCGGGTCAGGGGATCGGCGGGTGGCCCGGCGGGAGGCTGGGCTCTGCGGAGAGGGGCAGCACCCGCAGGTAGTCGGCGGGAGGGCGGGCGATGGCGCGGAAATCGGCGTGCGTGATCGTGATCTCGCGGGTTTGTTTTTTTTGCTCGGGGGTCGGGCCGCCTTGGCCGCTGTCGGTGAGAACGACGAGGCGTTCGACGATGCCGGGATCGCGGCGACGGACGCGCTCAGCGGTGCCGAGGCCGAAACGCATGTGACCGGCGCCGATGATGACGAAGGCGGTGTGCGGTTCATCGGGTGGGGCCATGGCGCGGCGGGCGGCGACGATGTTGGCGGCCATAGTTTCGTCGCGTGCGACCTGCGCTTCGAACACGGAGCGGAGTTTCGCGGGGTCGAGCGCCAAGTGTTGGGCGAGTTCGAGATTGAGGAGGCGTTCGTAGACGGGATCGTCGGTGAAAATCTCGGCGGGCAGGTGGGCGCGCAGGTCGGGCGAAAGTTTCGCCAGGCCGCCGCCGCGGCTGACGGCGCGGATGGTGGCGGCGGGGGCGTTCAGCGCGCGGACGAGAATGTGGTGTGAGCGGGCGAACTCGCAGAGCGCCTGGTAGTCAGCGTAGTTGGCCCACTTGTTCGTCCAGTCGATCTCGCGGGCGAGGGTGGTGAAATCGATTTCGTGGCGGTTGTAACGGTCAACCGCGGGTTGGTCGCGGGCTTCGAGTTGTTCGAGGCAAAGGACGAGCGGGATTTTGCGGAGGAAGAGTTTTTGGAGGAGGTCGAGTTGGAGCTCGTGGTGACGTTTCACCGTGTGGGCTTCACCGACGAAGACGACACCGGCGGTGGCGAGGTCGGCGAGGATCTCGTCGTCGGAGACCTCATCGCCCTGCGTGAGGTCGAGCCAGAATTCGGGCGGGGCGAGGAGAGCGGGCGCGACGCGGGCGTGAGGGGAGCGCGGGGCGGTGGTGCAAGCGGAGAGCAGAACGGCGAGCGCGGCGCAGGTGAGAGCGGCGGCGAATTTCATGGCGCACATCCACGCAGGTCCGGAGCGACGAGGCGACGCGGATTTTGGGGCCGGGACTTTTCCCGGCGAGCGGGCGAGGTGGTGCGCGCCTGCGTCCGGTCGGAGGCCGGATGCCTCACGCCCGCAGGGAGTAAAATGCCTTGGCGGGCGAGTTCCTCCCGAGGGCGGACATTGGAGCGCCGGCCATGAGCCGGGATATTTCGAGGGGCGATTGGTCGAGCTCGGCGAGGTGGTATTTGGCCATGATCATGAAGTCGTTCATAGTGCCCAAGACGGAGCGCGACGGAATCGGGGCCCATTGCACCGCGCTGAGTTCTGGGGCGATCCAGCGCTGATAGTGAGCTTCCAGATCGTTGCCGACCATGACCAGCTTGAGGCCATCGTTCAGCCGCATGATCAGGTCGTGGTCATCGCGCACGCCACGACCCTGCACGAGCACGGGGAGAAACGCGGCGGTGTTCCAAAACAAAAGGTAGCGGTGGTGCGCCGCCGTGAACTCATGGGCACACCAATCCGCCACGCGATTGGTCACGGGCGGCGGCGCGGCCGGCACGGTGAGTCGCAGACGCCGGGCCAGCATCTTGGTGGGGCGAAGAGTAAGCATGGAGCGGGTGAAGCCGTGACGGCGTCACTTCGCCGCGAGGATTTTTTCTTTGAGGTGCGTGACGCGGGTTTTGGATTCGGCGTTGCGGACGGCCATGGCGTAGGCGGCGGGTTCGCCGACGAGGAAGACCTTTTTCTTCCCGCGGGTGATCGCGGTATAGATTAAGTTTCGCTGCAGCATCATGAAGTGCGCCTTCAGGAGCGGGACGACAACGACGGGGTATTCAGAGCCCTGGGACTTGTGGATGCTGATCGCGTAGGCGAGGGCGAGATTGGCGAATTCGCCGCGGTCGAAGGTGTGGATGTCGTGGTCGAACTTCGCATCGAGGGTGCCGGCTTCGGTGTCGATGGAAACGACGGCGCCAATGTCGCCGTTGAAGAGGCCCTTGTCGTAGTTGTTGCGCAGCTGGATGACTTTGTCGCCGGGGCGATACTCGCCATGAATCGAGCGGAGGCCGCGCGTGCCAGGGGCGAGCGGATTGAGGGCGGCTTGGAGCTGGGTGTTGAAATTGCCGACGCCGGCGACGCCTTTGTGCATCGGGGCGAGAATCTGCACGTCGTGAATCGGGTGCGGCCATTTCAGTTTTCGCGGGATAAACTCGGTGACGAGTTCGATGACTTTGCGGACGCAATCCTCGGTGTCGGCGGCGGCGATGAAGTTGAGGTCGGCCCAGACTTGGGCGCTGGCGACGTCGGGGAGAACGGCGCCGAGCGTGGGATCGCCGGAGTTGATGGCGTGGGCGGTAGTGACGATCTGGCTCTGGCCCTGCTGGCGGTAGATGACGCTGAGGCGGGTGACCGGAATCTGTTCGGTGGCGATGAGGTCTTTGAGGACGTTGCCGGCGCCGACGCTGGGGAGTTGGTCGGTGTCGCCGACGAGGAGGAGGTGCGCGCGGGACGGGACAGCTTGGAGCAGCGCGGAGGCGAGGCGGGCGTCGAGCATCGAAGCCTCGTCGAGGACGAGAAAATCGGTGGCGAGCGGAGCGTTCTCATTGGCGGTGAAACCGCCGGTGGCGGCGTCGTATTTGAGGAGGCGGTGAATGGTCGACGCGAAGCCGCCGGTGGTTTCGGAGAGGCGTTGTGCGGCGCGGCCGGTGGGTGCGGCGAGGTGGACGCGGACCTTCTTGGCTTTAAGAATGTCGACGAGGGCGCGGAGGATCGTCGTTTTTCCGGTTCCAGGTCCGCCGGTCAGAATGGTGAGTTTATGGGTAAGCGCATTTTTGAGCGCGGTGCGCTGAAGGTCGGCGAACGTAAAGCCGGCTTTTTTTTCGGCCCACTCCACGGCGGCGTCGGCTTTGATTGGCGGGAGGCCGCTGGGCGCGCGGGTAAGTCGGACGACGACAGCAGCGATTTTTTCTTCGGCGCGGTCGTTGTGGGGTAGTTGGAGCAAGCCGGAGCCGGGGAGCGGATTCGCCACGCCGGATGGTTGATGCCGGATGAGAGACTTGTTGGAAACGAGGGCCGCGATGCGGGCTTCAAGGAAGCGCGCTTCGGTTTCGAGCAGCGCGGCGGTGTAGTCGATGAGGTCGGCTTCGCGGTAGGCGGTGTGGCCTTCCTCTTGCAGGGTTTCGAGAGCGTAGAGGAGGCCGGCGTCGAGGCGGGGCGGGGCGTCGTTGGCGAAGCCGAGGTTGATGGCGATGCGGTCGGCGGTCTTGAAGCCGATGCCGTCGATCTCGCGAGCAACTTTGTAGGGTTGTTCGATGAGAATGGGCTTTGCTTTTGCGCCATAGTGCTTGACCAACTTTACGCATTGGCCGGGCGTGACGCCGTAGGTTTGGAGGAAAATGTAGAGTTCGCGCTCGGTGCGCTTCTCGTCCCAGGCGGACTTGATGGCGGTGGCGCGTTTTTTGCCGATGCCGGGGATGTCGCGGAGTTTGCCGGATTCTTCGGAAAGGACGCGGAAGGTGTCGGTGCCGAGCGCGTCGACGATTTTATTGGCGTAGGCTTTGCCGATGCCGGGGACGAGGCCACTGCCGAGGTATTTGCGGATGCCGTAAACGGAGGACGGGAGTTGGCTCGTGAAGGCGGCGATTTTGAACTGCGCGCCGTGTTGGGTGTGGTGCGACCACTCGCCGGTGAGGTGGAGGGTCTCGCCGCATTCAACACTCGGGAGGGCGCCGACGATGGTGACGAGGTCGGGGCGGGATTTCGCGGCGGGGGGCGAGGGAGCGCGAGCGAGCTCGCGGCCTACGGGCTGAGAGGGAGCAGTGGTGGGCGGCGGCGGAACGGATTTCTCGTCCGGCCGAAATTCCGCGATGGTGTAGTGGTTTTCCTCGTTGTGAAAAATGATGCGTTCGAGGACGCCGGTGAGTGTGGCGGAGGAGGCGTTGGAGGATTGGGCCACGGAGAGTGATGAGGGCGTCGTCAATCGAGCGAGGATGCCGAGCGAGTCGGAGATTGGGCGAGGTTAAGGCCGAGGCAAGACGTCGAGCGCGGTGCCGACCGCACGTAGGCTGGCGTAAACTGCATCGGCTCCGGCGGCGTGGAGTTCGTCGGCGTGGTGCGTGCCGGTGGTGACGGCCCAGCAGGGGAGGCCAACGTTGTGCGCGGCGGCAATGTCGAAAGGGGAATCCCCGACGAGGAGGGTGGTGGCGGGGTTGGCGGCGAGTTGCGCGAGGACGTGGGCGGCGAATTCGGGCTGGGGCTTGAGCCATGCGGTGTCCCGCGCGCCGAAATTGCCCTGGAGGAAGGGAGCGAGACCAAGGTGGGCGCAAATCAGGCGAGAGGAGGAGCCAAGTTTGTTGGTGAAGACGGCGAGGTTGGTGCCACGCGCGTGCAAGGAATTGAGTAATGCCAAAGCGCCGGGGAGGAGCACGACGTCGGCGAGCATCGTGGCGTCCCAGTAGGCACGGTAGATCGGGAGGGCTTCGGCGACCCGGGCGGGGCCGATGAGTTGGGCGATGGCGTGTTCGAGGCCGCCTCCGACGGCGCTGCGGACCTGTGCGAGAGTCGGCGCAGGAAGGCCGAGCTGGCGGATCGTGTGGCTATGGCTGCGGTGGATCGCGGCGAAGTGATCAATGAGGGTGCCGTCGAGGTCGAAGAGGATGGTGGCGAAGCGGGACATGGAAGTTTGGAGATTTGGTTTGGCGGCGGGGCGTGTCACGAGTGAAGTGCACGCATGTCTGCAAGTATGCCATTGCTCAACGCGCGCGCCTCGGCGACGGCCGAGGGCGATGCCATGGAGGTGCGGCTGGCGGGGACGTGGCAAATCACCGAGCAGCGGCCCTCGTGGGAGGGACTGCGGGGCGCGCAAAATCCGGCGCGGGTGCGGCTGCTCACGGAAGGGGTGGAGAAGTGGGACAGTTCGCTCTTGTTGTTTTTGTTTGAGGCGCAGCAATGGTGCCGGGGAAGCGGGGCGTATTTTGATGGCGAGGCGCTGCCGGAGAAAATTCGCACGCTGCTGGCCCAGCTAGCGGCGTCGCATGAGACGAGTGTGCCGTTCGACCGAGCGGAGAGTTTTTTGTCGAGCGTGGGCGTGGCGACGCAGGATACGGTGCTGAAAGCGCGGGAGATCGCGCATTTCGTCGGCGAGTGTGTGATCGGTGCGGTTGGCCTGGTGCGGAGCCCGCGGAAGTTTCGTTGGCACGATTGCATGGATGAGATGCAACAGTGCGGACCGATGGCGGTGCCGATCATGAGCCTCGTGAGTTTGTTGGTCGGGGTGACGCTCGCCTACATCGGGGCCATTGTGCTGCGGCAGTATGGCGGCGATATCTATATTGCGGATCTGATCGGACTATCGATGGTGCGCGAGATGGGGGCGTTGATGACGGCGGTCGTGCTCGCGGGTCGCACGGGCGCGGCGTTTGCCGCGACTTTGGGTAATATGAAGGCGAATGAGGAGATCGACGCCTTGCAGGTGCTGGGCATCCCGCCGGTGCAATTTCTCGTGCTACCGCGGTTGCTGGCACTTGGGGTGATGATGCCGCTGCTGACGCTCTATGCGAATGCGCTGGGCATCATTGGCGGACTGATCGTGGCGTTCGGGTTGATGAACATTCCGCCGGCGGCGTTTTGGGCGGAAATGCTGACGATCGTGGATCTGTCGGATGTGGCGACCGGGGTGATCAAGGCGACGGCGTTTGGGCTCATCATCGGCTTGGCGGGTTGTCTGCGGGGCCTGCAGGCGGAGCGGAGTGCGGCGGGGGTGGGGAAGGCGGCTACCTCGGCGGTGGTGACGGCGTTGCTGCTCATCATCGTGGCGGACTCGGTTTTTGCGGTGTTGTTCAACGCGCTGGGAATCTGAGCACCGATGGGCGAAAATAAAACAGCGAGGAGCGGAAACGCGAGTGGGCCGGCCATCGAGGTGCAAGGTCTGCAGGGCGGCTACGAGGGAACAGTCGTCTTACAGGACGTGTCGTTCACGGTCGCGCGCGGGGAGATATTTTTCATCATCGGCGGTTCGGGCTGTGGTAAGAGCACGTTGTTGCGTCACCTCGTGGGCTTGAACACGCCGACGGCAGGTGCGGTGAAGTTTTTCGGGCGGTCGTTTACCGAGGCCAACGCGGCGGCCCGGCGGGACCTGCTGAAGACCTTTGGGATGTTGTTTCAGGGCGGAGCGCTCTGGACCTCGCTCACGCTCCGGCAAAACGTCGCGCTGCCGCTGGAGGAATACACGGGGCTCTCGCCGCGGGAGATCGAGGAAATCGCGACGTTGAAGCTCGCGCAGGTGGGACTCGGAGGATTTGAGGACTATTATCCGTCGGAGATCAGTGGCGGGATGAAGAAGCGTGCGGGGCTTGCCCGGGCGTTGGCGCTCGATCCCGAAATTGTTTTCTTCGACGAACCCTCGGCGGGGCTCGATCCGGTGACCTCGCGTAAACTGGACGAGCTGATTTTACAGATCCGCGAAACGTTTGGAACGACCATCGTGGTGGTATCGCACGAACTGGCTTCGATTTTCGATATTGCGGACCGGGTGATCATGCTCGACCGCGCCCACAAAGGGATCATCGCCGAGGGTAAACCGCGCGAACTCGCCGCGCGCAGCCGCGATCCGCGCGTGACGGAATTTTTGCGCCGGGGAGACTTGTTGCCGCAGTAATATCTTCCCCCGTTGGCCTCGAAACGTTTAGCTCCGCTTTCTCATCCGTGAAAACCAAGGTTAGCCCAGCCATCATTGGAACTTTTGTGATCGGGGCGTTCGCGCTGGCCGTCATCGCGCTGTTGACGTTCGGCGGCGTGAGCTTTTTCGCAAAGCCGCAGCGCTTCGTGGTGTATTTCGACGAGTCGATCCACGGTTTGACGTTGGGTTCGCCGGTGAAACTGCGCGGCGTGCCGGTGGGGCGCGTGGTCGACCTCGGTGTTCGCTACGACGAGACCCGAAATTTCTCGGTCGTCTCGGTCGTGTGTGAATTCAGCAAGGACAAGATGACGGATACGAAGGGCGCCGCGATCGACGTCGCGGATCGGGCGGAACTGCAGACGCTGGTCGACCGCGGCTTGCGCGCGCAACTCGGCGTGCAGGGTCTTGCGACGGGCCTGTTGTTTGTGGAACTCGATTTTCTGGATCCCAAAAACTTTCCGGCCGACAACCGAACGACGGAGCTGAAATACGTTTCCGTGCCGGCGGTGCCGTCGGCGATTTCGGCGTTTCAATCGAGCGCGAGCGAAATTCTCGCCAATCTGAAGAAAGTGGATTTTGCCGGGCTGTCGCGCGAGATCAGCGGGCTGCTGACCGATGGTCGCAAGCAGCTCGTCGGGCTCGATCTGAAAGGGGTGGCTGATCAGTGGAAAAAGACGGGTGAGAAGGTCGAGGAGATCGCCCGCATGCCGGAGTTGAAAAAGACCTTCGTGAATCTCGACGGAGCAATTACTGAGCTGCGGGGAGTCGTGGCGAAGATTGACTCGCACGTTGGTCCGGCTGGCAAAGAGCTGACCGAAACGCTGACCCAGGCAAAGATGGCCGTGAGTTCGTTGAACGATGCGGCGACGGCGACCCGAAAGTTTCTCGCGACCCACAGTGGTCTGGGCGACGAGGTCGTCGGCACGCTATCGCAATTGAACGAGGCGGCGGCGGCCGTGACGCGTCTGGCGGATTTCCTGGAGCGCAATCCCAGTTCGCTCATCACCGGCAAGAAGCAGCCGAAGTGAGTTGACCGACAGGCCAACCATCTCACCTCAAAGATTATCATGAACGTGCGCGCAAAACTTGGTCTGGGTCTGCTGGCGATCGCCGGCGGGCTGTTGCTCAGTGCCTGTTCGCTGCTGCCGCAAGCGCAGCCGGACCCGACACGTTTTTTTGTGCTCTCGACGATGAACCCGACGCCAATCGCTGCGTCTGCGGGCAAGGCGGCGGTAGTGCATTTGCGCCAGGTGGAGCTCGCCAGCTACATCAAGGCCAAGCCGATTATTGTGCGGCGCGGGGACAACGAGATCGAGTTTCGAGAGTTTGCCCGGTGGGGTGAGCCGTTGGAGCTGGGGATCGGCCGAGTTTTGCGCGAGGACTTGGTGGCGCGCGGAGCGGCGGGCGCGGTGCTGGCCGCCGGCCTGCGGGCGACGGATGTCGACTACGACTATACCTTGTTGGTGCGGGTTTTGGCCTGCGAAGGTGGTTCCAATGGTTCGGTTTATTTCCGCGCCATCTGGGAGCTCGCGACGGCGGGTGCGACGCCCAAGATGGTTGCGCGGGGTGATGTGCAACCCGGCGACTTGCGTTGGGACGGAAAGAGCGAGTCGGCGCTTGTCGCGCAACTCAGCAAAGCCGTCGCGGCTCTGGCCGAGGATGTGGCGGGTGGTATTGCCCGCAGTGGAAAATAGTGGTGTCAGCGCAGATTTTCATGCCAAATTTACGGCACGTAGCCTGCTTGACGTAACCTCTCATGAACCCTTCGGAATCCTCCACGTTTGCGGTCCTGCAATTTTCCTTGGAAATAGGAGAGGATGGCCGTCCGACACAGAAGACGACCTCCCGGGGAGATTACGGCTCGGTGGAGCAGGCTTTTTCCGTGGCGCGTTCGTTGGCCGAGTTGGAGCGCGGACACTTGGAACGTACGGCCAGCATGGCCGGTGCAGTGCGCACGATTGAGATGGTCGACACCGAGTGGGGCTATGACCTCAAACAGGACTGGCTCGTGACGACGCGGTATTGGGTGCACGACCGCGCGCCGGCTTCGCTCGGCGTGTGAGGTTGTTGGAGCTGCTGGGCCTGCGGTTGTCGCGGGGCCGCGCAGATGCGCACATGGCCTTCGCAACATTTGCCGCCGTCGGCGTTCGGCATTTCACGTTCAGCCTTTCTCCTCGTCTCACCCGCTGACTCACCCCACGTTTCGTTTTCAAATCCAGCCAGCCTCGTGTCTGACGTTCCCCTCATGACTCCCTCTCTCGCCGTCTTTCTCAGCTACGCGCGGGAAAATACGGCCGCCGTGCAGCGCATGGCCGAGGCGTTGCGAGATGCCGGGATCGAAGTCTGGTATGATCAAAGCGAACTCGTGGGCGGCGATGCCTGGGATGCGAAACTCCGCAGGCAGATCGCCTCGTGCGCGTTGTTTGTGCCGGTGATCTCGACGGCCACGCAGGCGCGGCGCGAGGGCTACTTCCGGCTCGAATGGCGGCTCGCGGCGCAAGCGCTCGCACATGATGTCAGAACGCACGGCGTTTTTGCTGCCCGTCGTGATCGATGCGACGCGCGACGCCGAGGCGGACGTGCCGACGGAGTTTAAGGCAGTGCAATGGACGCGCCTCGCGAGCGGCGAGGCGACGCCGCAGTTCGTCGAGCGCATCAAACATCTGCTCGCGCCACCTCCGGGTGCCGGGGTGGCGAGGCCCGCCGTTTCAGCTTCGAACACCCCAGGCCGTCAGCCGGTTGCACCCCGCCGCCGCGCACCCGTTTGGATCTACGCGGCCGTCGCCGTGCTGGCGACCTGTGCTTTCTTCGCGCTGCGCAAGCCGGCCGTCGCCGACAAATCGATCGCGGTGCTACCATTCGCGAATCTCGGCGCCGACAAGGGCGACGAGTATCTCGGCGACGGGATGACGGAGGAGTTGCTCAACGTTTTTGCGAAGCTTCCGAAATTGAAAGTGGCGGCGCGGACCTCGTCCTTTTTCTTCAAGGGCAAAAACCTTTCGATCGCGGACGTGGGGAAGCAACTCGGCGTCGCCTTCGTGCTCGAAGGCAGCGTGCGCCGGACGGGCAACAAACTCCGCATCACGACCCAGCTCATCAACGCCGCCGACGGCTACCACCTGTGGTCCGAGACCTACGACCGCGACATGTCCGATCTCCTCGCGATCCAGACCGAGGTTTCGCAGCAGGTCGTGAAGGCGCTGCAGGTGACGCTGGGCGTGGAGGAATCCCGCGCGATCGCGAAGCGTGCGACGGAAAATTCCGAGGCGCATCGCTTCTATTTGCCCGGACGCTATCACTTTGGGAAAAACAGCCAGGCGGGCTGGGACGAAGCAATTCGCAGTTTCAACGAGGCGCTTCGACTCGATCCCAAGCACGCGCTCGCCTACTGCGGCATCGCGGACACCTACGGCTGGATGGGTGGCAACACGATGCCAGGAAAGGAAGGCTGGGCGAAGGAAGAGGAGATGGCGCGCAAGGCCATCGCGTTGGACGCGAATCTGGCCGAGGGCCATTTCTCGCTCGGGCTCGCGTTGGCCAGCTCATTCCGTTTCGCGGAGGGTGAAGCCGCGATGCGTCGTGCGCTTGCACTTAATCCCAACATGGCGCTCGCGCACGATCAACTGGGCTGGCTCTTGCAGATCCTGGTGCGGAGTGACGAATCAGCTACCCACAGCCGGAAGGCGCTGGAACTTGAGCCGGCCTCCGTGTTCTTCTACGCGGATTCTGCCCTGAATTTGTTTTTCATGCGTCGCTTTGACGAAGGTCTGACGCAGGCGCGACGAGGACTTGCCTTGGATCCAAACGATGCGGGCACCCACATGATGGCGGGGTTGAATCTGGCCGGGCTGAAAAGATTTCCTGAAGCGATAGCGGAAATGCGGCGCGCGGTAGTGCTGGACGATCTGCCGTGGTTTCGAGGGCGGCTGGGCTGGGTTCTGGCGGTTTCCGGTGATCGGCCCGGGGCACGTGAAATGTTGAGGGCACTGGATGAAATGGCGGCGGGCAGATACGTGGGGCCTGGGGCCTACGCGCCGATCTACCTGGGGTTGGGGGAATACGACAAGGTGTTCGAGTGGATGGACCGAGCAGCTGAAGCTCAGGATGGCATTTGTTGGTATCTGCTGAGCGACCCATCATTCGATCCCGTGCGAGAGCACCCGCGGTTCAAGGTGCTGCTGAAGAAGGTCGGGCTGGAGAAGTGAGGCGGCGCTTCGTGCAGACACTAGGCTGGCTTCGGCACCGCGCTAATCCCTGCGCGGGTGGTCACGACGTTGGGAGAAAACTAAAACTTAAACCGCCATCGCGCGGGCGTTGAGCACTTCGTCGTCGCGCAGCGCTTCGAGGATTCCTGCTTCAACAGCGATGACGGCCAGGGTCTGGCCTTTTGCGCCGAGCACCTCGGCGGAATACCCCTCGGTGCCGTCAGGCGCCACGTGCCGTTCGACCAAGCGCACCAAGTCTCCACGACGGAGCCGGCATGCGGGCAAATCGCGGGCCAGGGCTACGTCGGTGTAGAGTGGGAAAGTCATGCGCGGCCGGTTTCGATGGGGATTAACGTGATGAACCGGGTGCTGCCTGACAAGTGCTCAGTCATCCAAATTGTCCGCACCCGCAAGCCGATGCCCAGCGGCCCCGTCAGAACGCCGACAATTTCATGGTAGCGGCCGAATTTGTTTTCATCGACCGGCACGGCATCGCCGTGATCGCGCAAGGCCCCGAGGCTGACGAGCAACGCTTGCGGGTTGGCAAGCGTGTAACCGCCGCTCGCCAGGAACGCGGATTTATCGCTCCGACTCTGTCTCACCAAGAGATAGTCGATCACTTTTTCTGGAGCGATGACGGTGTCGGGCGGTAATTTCATCGGTCGGCGGCGAGCACGAAAATCCTGACCGTGCGCGAGGAACAACGCGCGCTACTTCAACGCCGCGCCGATGCGGGCGAGGGCGGTGATGACATTTTCCCTCGAGTTGAACGCGCTGATGCGCACGTGGCCTTCGCCGCATTTGCCGAAGCCGGCGCCGGGGGTGCAGACGACCTGCGCGTTGTTGAGCAACAGGTCGAAAAATTCCCACGAGTCGCGGCCGGTGTTGATCCAGAGGTAAGGTGCGTTGTCGCCGCCGATGCAGGTGAAGCCCCAGCTCTTCACGGCTTCGCGGATGAGTTTCGCGTTGGCCAAATAGAAATCGATGAGGTCGCGGGTTTGCTGCTTGCCGGCGTCGGTGTAAATCGCAGCGGCGGCTTTTTGGATCGGGTAGGAGACGCCGTTGAATTTCGTGGTGTGCCGGCGATTCCAGAGCGCGTGGAGCGGGTGAGCGTTGCCGGCGGCATCGTAAGCCATGACGGACTTGGGGACCACGGTGTAGGCGCAGCGGGTGCCGGTGAAGCCGGCGGTTTTGGAGAAGCTGCGGAACTCGATGGCGACGTCGCGTGCGCCTTCGATTTCGTAGATGGAGTGGGGGATCGCGGGATCGCGGATGTAGGCCTCATAGGCGCTGTCGAAGAGGATCACAGCCTTGTTGGCTTTCGCGTAGGCGACCCAGGCGGCGAGTTGGGCCCTGGTGGCGACGGCGCCGGTAGGGTTGTTGGGGAAACAGAGATAGATCAGGTCGGTCGCGACACCGGGGATGGCGGGCACGTAGCCGTTGGCGGGCGTGCTATCAAGGTAGGTCACGCCGGCGTAGCGGCCGTCGATGTTGGCCCCGGTGCGGCCGGCCATGACATTGGTGTCGACGTAGACCGGGTAAACGGGATCGGGAATCGCGAGCTTCACGTCCTGCGCGAAGATCTCCTGGATGTTGCCGCAGTCGCACTTTGAACCGTCGGAGATGAAAATTTCATCCGCTTCGATTTGGCAGCCCCGCGCGGCGTAATCGTTGGCCGCTACGACGTCGCGGAGGAAGGCATAGCCTTGCTCGGGACCGTAGCCTTTGAACGTCGCGCGCTTGGCCATTTCGTCGGTCGCGGCGTGCATCGCTTCGACGCATACGGGCGGGAGCGGTTCGGTGACGTCGCCGATGCCGAGGCGGATGACGGGCTTCGTCGGATTGGCGGCGACATAGGCGCTGACGCGCTTGGCGATGTCGCTGAAGAGGTACGAGGCCTTGAGCTTGGTGTAGTTTTCGTTGATGCGAATCATGGCGATGGTCTGGTAAAGGGAGCGTGAAGGGGAGGGCGTTGGGCGCCCAGAGAAGGTGAAAAACTTGAACAAACGCGGCGCGCGGGGTTTGTTCAAGCCCGTCGTTGTCAAAATTTAATCCCGCCCCTTATGCAAAAAATCGAATCTGTGTCCGAGATGCGGTCGGTGACCGCCGAACTGCGAGCCCAGGGCAAGACCATCGCGCTCGTCGCCACGCAAGGTGCGCTGCACGCCGGTCAAGAGGCGCTGCTTCGGGCCGCCGCGCAAACCGCGGACGTCGTGGTCGTGTCAATTTTCGTCAATCCGCTGCAGTTCGGTCCGAATGAAGTCATCGCGAACTATCCGCGGAGCTTCGCCGAAGACTTGGCGCTGGGTAAGCGCTGTGGGGCGCACATCGTGTTCGCGCCGGCGGCCGAGGATATTTACCCGCGCGGGTATTCGACGTTTGTGACTGAGGACTCGACGGGAAAACCGCTCGACGGTGTTTCGCGGCCCAACCACTTTCGCGGGGTGGCCACACTGATGGCCAAGCTCTTCAATATCGTGCGACCTACGCAGGCGTATTTTGGCCAGAAGACGGCCCAGCGCGCCGCCGTGGTGCGCAAGATGGCCGCGGATTTATGCTTCAAGGTGGAGGTGGTCGTGGTGCCGACTGCCCGAGAGCCCGACGGACTCGCGGCCGGGGTGCGCAATCGCGAAATGACGCCGACTCAACGGCAGGAGGCGCTCGCGTTGAGCAAAGCGCTCGTTAAGGCGAAGGAAATGTTCGATGCCGGCACGCGCAGTCCGGACCGGCTCATCGCCGAAGCCACCCATATTCTCAGCCAGCATCGGCGCGTGAGAATCATCTACATTTCGATTGTGAATTGCGTCACAATGGAAACGTCGCGCGAAATCGAACCGGGTAAGTCGATGCTCGCCATTGCCGCTTGGGTGGACGAACTGCGGTTGGTCGACAACGTGGTGCTGTAGGTCGCGTCGCAGCATGCCAATTGGTTTTTTTTGGCTGCGAGTCGGGGTGAGCCAAATGAGGGGGAAAGCCCGCCGCGAGGGTTTACGCCGTTGGGTGAATCGGCGGCACGGTGGCGAGCACCACCTTGATCCTGCGCGCCCGAAGTTTTTTCACCAGCGCCGCCGGGGCGCCGGCGTTCGTGACGACGACATCGACCTTGGCAAAGTCGCAGAGAAAAAACGTGGAGCGACGCTCGAATTTCGTGCCGTCGATGCAAAAGATTACCTTGGCGGCGCCGGCGATCATGGCGCGTTGAATGTCAACGATCAGGGTGTGTGAATTGTAGATGCCGTCTTCCGCGATGCCGCTGCCGCTCAAAATCGCGACGTCCGCATGCATGCGTGAAAAAGTGGCGACGGCATCGGGTCCGACGAGGACGCCCAGCTGCGGATAGATGACCCCGCCGGTGACGTGGACCTCGTGGCGGCTCGAGCCGGAAAACAGGTGTGCGACCGGCAGTGAGTTGGTGATGACCTGCGCGACCTTTTCTGCGAGGTGCCGGGCAACGTGGAAACACGTCGTGCCGCCGTCAATGATCACATTCTGCCCCGGCTCGACGAGTGCGGCGCAGGCCCGGCCGATCGCCTCCTTTTCGGCGACGCGATGGGTGTCGCGCACCTGAAACACCGTCTCGTCCGATTTGGCGGCGACGTGGAGGCGAGCCCCGCCGTGGGTGCGGCGCGCGAGGCCCCGCTGCGCCAGTGCGGTGACGTCGCGCCTCACCGTCGAGACGGAAACGTTCAGGCTCTGAGCGAGTTCCTCGAGTGAGGCGAACTCTGCCTGCTGGAGGTGAGCGGCGATGCGGGCGCGGCGTTCTTCGGACTGCATCGGCAACCGTTGGAAGAATTTGGAAGATATTGCAATCTTTGTTGACGAGCTACGGGAAAAAGGGCGTCACTCGCCGCTCCATTCCATGGCCAAGGCTCCCTCTCACGTCCCGAACGATCCCCTGCCGCGCCTGCTGCAGCTCGCGCACGACCTCGGGCGCGAGGACCGGAGGCTGGCGATCTTGGGCGAGGGCAACGTCTCGGCGCGCACGGTTGTGCAGAGCGAACGCGGCGAGGGCGGCGTTCAGGGGGCGTTTCTCGTGAAGGCCAGCGGCTCCAACCTCGCGACGCTCTCGCCACTCGGCGTGACGGAGTGTCGCGGCGACGGTCTGCTCGCATTGCTCGCCGAGCCTTCGAGAAAACGCGTGACAGATGTCGCCGTGGACGAGGCACTGCTGGTGTCGCGCATCGATCAGGCGGCAAAGAAGCCGTCGGTTGAGGCGATGTTTCACGCATGGCTGCTGACGTTGCCCGAGGTAAACTTTGTCGGCCACACGCACCCGATCGCAGTGAACCAGATCCTCTGCACGCGGCACGCGCGAACGTTTGCAACGCGCCGGCTGTGCCCCGACGAGATTGTGTGCTGCGGAGTCGAGAGTGTGCTCGTGCCGTATCTTGATCCGGGGCTGAAGCTCGCGCAGGGCATCCGCGGCGCCGTGCGTACCTTCGTGCAACGCACCGGCCGCGCGCCGCGCGTGATCCTCCTCGAAAATCATGGACTCATCGCGCTCGGCGCGACGCCCGAGGCCGTGCTTGCGGCGACGCTGATGGCGGTGAAGGCCGCGGAGATTTTTGTCGGTGCTGCCGCGCTCTCGGCGGGCAAGCCGCGTTTCCTCACCGCCGCGCACGTCGCGCGCATCGCCGGCCGCCCCGACGAGCACTACCGCCAGCGCGCGCTCGGCCTTTGAATTTTCCAACCATGAAATCCTACACCTACGTCAACTTCCTCTGGGACGATGCCAAGGCTGGCTCCCTTGATGGCTGCGGCCGCCTCGTCTATCGCTCCAATCTCCTCGGCAGCGACCAGCGCATCACCAACACCGGCGGCGGTAACACGTCCTCCAAGATCACCGAAAAGGATCCGCTCACCGGCGCGCCCACCGAGGTGCTCTGGGTCAAGGGTTCCGGCGGCGATCTGCGCACGAGCACCCGCGAAAATTTTTCCTCCCTCTATCAGGCGAAGCTGATCGCGATGCAGTCGCTCTATGGCGCGCGCCCCGACAAGGGTCTAAAGTCGCAGGCCGAGGACGACATGGTCGGCATGCAGGCACATGCGACCTTTAATCTCAACCCGCGTGCTTCCTCGATCGACACGCCGCTGCACAGTTTCATCCTCGCAAAGTTCGTCGACCACATGCATCCGAACGCGATCATCGCGATCGCGGCATCGCAGAATTGCGAACGGCTCACGCAGGAAATCTTCGGCGGCGAGATGGCTTACGTGAAATGGATGCGCCCCGGCTTTGAACTCGGCCTCGCGATGCAGGAAATCTGCCGCACCAACCCGCAGGCGAAGTCGATCATGATGGGCCAGCACGGCTTCATCTCGTGGGACAACGATGACAAGGCCTGCTACACCTACACGCTCGACTGCATCGAACAAGCCGCCGCTTACATCGACGCTAAATACGCCGCGAAGGGCGGCGATGCCGCGGCCTTCGGCGGCGCGCATTACGCGACGCTCGACGAGGCGAAACGCAAGGCGACCTTCGCCGCGATTCTTCCGTGGCTGCGCGGCCAGGTCTCCAAGGAGAAGCGTTTCGTCGGCACGGTGCAGGACGACGCGAAGATCCTGCGTTTCGTGAACTCGAAGGACGCCGCCCGTCTCGCCGAGCTCGGCACGAGCTGCCCCGACCATTTCCTCCGCACGAAGATCAAGCCGCTCTACGTCGATTGGAACCCGCAGGTCGAGGACGCCGCCACGTTGAAAACGAAGCTCGCCGCCGGGCTCACCGCCTACCGCGCCGACTACGCCGCCTACTACGCGAAGTGCAGACACGCCAACTCGCCAGCGATGCGCGACCCGAATCCGACCGTCGTCCTCATCCCCGGGCTCGGCATGATCGCGTGGGGCAAGGATAAGTCCGAGAGCCGCGTCACTGCCGAATTCTACAACTGCGCCGTCGAGGTCATGCGCGGCGCCGAGGCCATCGATAACTACATCGCGCTCCCGCAGCAGGAGGCGTTCGACATCGAGTATTGGCTCCTCGAGGAGGCGAAACTGAAGCGCATGCCCGCCGAAAAGGAACTCGCGCGGCAGGTCATCATCGTGGTCGGTGCTGGCTCCGGCATCGGCAAGGAAACCGCCCACCGCCTCGTGAAGGAAGGCGCGCACATTGTGTGCGTCGACATGAAGCTTGAGACCGCGCAAGCCACCGCGAAGGAGATCACCGACAAGCACGGTCTCGGCATCGGTGTCGCTGGAACGGGCCTTTCGAGCTGTGGTCCGGCCCTCGGCCTCGCGTGCAACATCACTGACCGCGCCAGCGTGCGCGCGATGCTCGACGATGTCGCGCTGGCCTACGGCGGTTTCGACTCGATCTGCGTCACCGCGGGCGTCTTCTGGCCGAGCGACACCTCGGGCCACATCCCCGACGACAAGTGGGCCTTCACCTTCGGCGTCAACGTCACCGGCAGCTACATCGTCGGCGACGAGGCTTACAAGACTTGGAAAGAACAGGGCCTCAAAGGCGCGCTCGTCCTCACGACCTCGGCCAACGCCGCCGTCGCGAAAAAAGGCAGCGTCGCCTACGACTGCTCCAAGGCCGCCGCCAACCATCTCGTGCGCGAACTCTCGATGGAGCTCGCTCCGCTCGTGCGCGTGAACGGCGTCGCGCCGGCGACGGTCGTGCAAGGCAGCGCGATGTTCCCGCGCGACCGCGTGATCGGGTCGCTCGCCAAATACAACATCCCCTACACGGACGACGAAGCGACGGAGTCGCTCGTGAAGAAACTCGCCCAATTTTACGCCGACCGCACGCTGACCAAGGCGCCGATCACACCCGCTGATCAGGCCGAGGCGTATTTCCTCCTCGTCACCCAGCGCCTCAGTAAGACCACCGGCCAGATCATCACGGTGGACGGCGGTTTGCACGAGGCGTTTTTGCGTTAAGGCCGAGCTACGCCGAACAAAAGCCGGAGGGACATCGCCCTCCGGCTTTTTTGCAGCTGGCGGAGGAGCGGGAAAATGATTTGGTGGTGGGATGCCGGCCCGGTTCCGCGGGGCGGCGTTTCACCCCAAAGCCGTTAGAATTTGTTTCGCCGATGAAGACCTCCGTTCGTGCCCCGCTGCCATTTGCACTCTGTTTGCTCGCTTCGACGGCTTTGGCCGCCGCGCCCGTCGCGCGCTGGGACTTTGGCGAAGAAACGACTTCGCGCGCGGTGTTCGTCGGAGCCATCGAGCGCGACGTGCCGGGACCGCGTCCGCCGACGTTTCCCGATTTTGAGAAGTTCAACACGGCAGTCCGTTTGCCCGGCGATGGCGCGCACCTCGCGCTCCCCGATCCGGGCGAGGGGAGCGCGTTTGATTTCACCAACGGCGACGCGATCACGCTCGAGGCGTGGGTCTTGCCCGAGGGACTGAAGGCCGGGGATAATTTTTATGTGATCGGCAAGGGCCGCACGGGCGCGCCGGGCTTCGCGGCCGACAACCAAAACTGGGCGCTGCGCGTGCGCGCCGTCGGCGGCCGGTGGATGGTGAACTTTCTTTTCGCCACGCCGCGCACCGTTACGGATGTTGCGGCCGGCGCGAAGTCCGACGCGCACTGGCACCGCTGGACTTCGAAGAAGGGCTTCACGCCCGGCAGTGGGTGGCACCACGTGGCGGTGACCTATCGCTTCGGCGAGCCCGACAGCATTCGCGGCTGGATCGACGGCGTGCTCGTGGCCGGCGAGTGGGACATGGGCGGCGCGACGACTGCCGCGCCCGTGGTCGACGACGACGCGATCTGGATCGGCTCCGCGATGAAGGGCGCGGCGTCGGCGAGTTTCCGCGGCGCGCTCGATGCGATCGCGGTGCACCGCGAAGTCGTGAGCGACTCGGATTTGAAGGCGCGCTTCCGCCGCGTGGGCGGCGCCGACGTGGCGAAGGCCGCGCCTGCCGCGATGCCCGACCTCGGAAATATTCCCGCCGGCCACGTGCTCGCGACCTTCAACGAAGGCATGCCGACGCACGATCGCTGGCTGAACGTCGGCGAAAAACTCCCCGCTGAAACGCTGCGCTGGAGTGGCCGCGAATTTCTGTTGCCCCGCCTGCCGATGCGCTACGACGACTGGGGGATTCGCGCGAGTTGGAAGGGCCCCGTGCTCGCGCGTCTCGCGGCCGACGTGAATCTCCCCATCGGCACGCACCGCGTGGTGTTTCGTGCCCGCGGACTCGCGCGGCTGTGGGTCGACGGCGCGCTCGTCGCCAGCACGAAGCCGCACAAGGGCGACTCTGGTGGCTACGACAACCCCGAACCTGTGCCCGCGCCACCGCTGCCCGGCCTGCGCCCGGTAGGCTTTGGCATCCAAGAAGTGTTTGGCGAAATCACCTCGAAGTCTGGCGCACCACACCGCGTGGTCGTCGAGAATCTGGTGGGCGGAAAAAAATTCCGCACCGAGCCCGGTGAGCTCACTGTCGCCGTACTCACGCCCGACGGCCGGACCTACCACGTGCTCGCCGCCGCCGGCGAATCCGTCGCGCTCACCGTTGCCGCGATCGAAGCCGCGCGGTCGCGTATCGACGGCGCGCTCACCTCCTTCGATGACGCGCAGCGCCACACGCTCGCCGCGTCGCAAAATGCGTTCTGGCAAAAACGCCACGCCGCCGCGCGTGCGTCGGTCGAAAAGAGTCCCGCGCTGCCCATACCTGCTGGCGCGCCGAATCCGATCGACGCCTTCATCGCGCAAAAAATCGAACGGGCCGTCGCGTCCGCCGCGAAGTCCTCGGCGACCGAAACGAAAAAATTCCACGAGCAGGTGCTCCCGATTTTGCGCGACGCGTGTTTCCGCTGTCATGGTGAAAAGGAAAAAGGCGGCCTGAAGCTCGACTCACTCGAGCGCGCCCTCGCCGGCGGCGACTCCCAGAAGTCCGCCGTCGTGCCAGGTAATGCCGCCGCGAGCGAACTCATCGCGCGCCTCACTCACCCCGACGAAGACGAACGCATGCCCGCGAAGTCCGAGCCGCTTCCGCCGGAGAAAATCGCCACTCTGCGCGCGTGGATTGATGCCGGTGCCGTCTGGCCCGCGCCGCCGCTGGCACCCGAGACCGTGGCCCGCGCCGCGGTGATCGACGATGCGGCCTTTCTCCGCCGCCTGTATTTCGACACGGTTGGCGTGCAGCCGACGGAGCGCGAGGTGCGGGCCTTCCTCGCCGACCGTGCCTTCGACAAGCGCACCCGCGCGATCGATCGCCTGCTCGCCGACGAGCGCTGGGCCGATCACTGGGTGAGTTACTGGCAGGACGTACTCGGTGAAAATCCGAACGTCGTGAAGCCCACGCTCAACAACACGGGGCCGTTTCGCTTCTACCTCTATGAGGCGCTGCGCGATGGCAAACCGATGGACCGCCTCGTGACCGAGTTGATTTTGCTGCGTGGCAGCGAGCGCGAAGGCGGTAGTGCGGGCTTCGGACTCGCGGCCGACAACGACGCACCCTTCGCCGCGAAGGGCCACATCGTCGCCGGCGCGTTTCTCGGCATCGAACTCCAGTGCGCGCGCTGCCACGACTCGCCCTACCACAGTACGAAACAAAAAGACCTCTACTCGCTCGCCGCGCTGTTCGAGCGCAAGACGGTCACGGTGCCCGCGTCGAGCACGGTGCCGGCGGCGTTCTTCGAAAAGAAGGCGCGCGAGTCGCTCATCAAGGTCACACTGCAGCCGAAGGAGCCCATCGCGCCCGCGTGGCCCTTCGCCTCGATCACGGGTGCCGCGGACGACGCCTCGCTCGATGCGCTGATGCTGAACCCGAAGGACTCGCGTGAGCGCCTCGCTGCACTCGTCACTTCGCCGCGAAACACCCGCTTCGCCGCCGTGATCGTGAATCGCATGTGGAAGCGCCTGCTCGGCGCGGGTATCGTCGAGCCGGCGCATGACTGGGAGGGGCGCGCCGCGAGCCATCCTGAGATGCTCGCCTGGCTCGCGCGCGAATTCGTCGCGCACGCCTACGATCTCCGCCATGTCGCACGCCTCATTTTCACTTCGCAGGCCTACCAGCGTCCCGCGACCGGCCGCAACCTCACCGCCGCCGCCGAACAGCGCTTCTTCGCCGCTCCCGAAGCGCGCCGCCTTTCCGCCGAGCAGGTGGTCGACTCGCTCTTCGCCGTCTCGGGCCGCCCGATCGACGTGGAGGAGATTACCATGGATGGCGACGCACGCCGTTCCCCCGAGACCTTCATCTCGCTCGGCGTCCCGCGCCGCGCATGGATGTTCGGCAGCCTCTCCAACGAGCGCGATCGCCCGAGCCTTAACCTCCCGCGCGCGCAGGCCGTGGCCGATGTGCTCGAGGCCTTCGGCTGGACGGGCTCGCGCCAAAACCCGCGCACCGATCGCGACACCGATCCCAACGTCCTCCAGGCCGGCGTGCTCGCGAACAGCATCGCCTCGCAATGGGCCACGCGCGTCGCGCACGGCAGCGAGCTCTCCGATCTCGCGCTGCACGCCGCAACGCCCGCCGCGCTCGTCGACAGCCTGTTCCTCCGCGTGCTCGGCCGCCTGCCGACCGACGCGGAGCGCGCGCCCCTCGCCCGCACGCTCGCGAACGGTTTCGACCAACGCGTGGTGCCCGCCGCGGAAGTCGTGCCGCTAAAGGCGTTGGCCCCGCTCCCGCCGCTCTCGTGGTCGCAGCACCTCATGCCCGATGCGACGACCGTGATGATGGAGATGGAAAAACGCGCCCGCGCCGGCCCGCCGGCCGACCCGCGCCTCCGTCCAGCGTGGCGCGAGCAGATGGAAGACGTTGTCTGGGGTCTCATCAACACGCGTGAGTTCGTCTGGCTGCCGTAACCACCATGAATTTTTACCGTAAAAAACACCAAAGTCGCCGTCCCGCCGGCGAAGATCTCCTAGGCGCCGATAGGCGCCTTGAGCGTTTCCGTTGCCTTCCGATTTTTGCGCTGCTTGTGGCCAACTGGCTTGGCGCTTCACCCTCAACCGAACTTTTCTCATGAACCGCCGCGAATTCCTCACTGCCTCTGCCGCCGCCTCTTTGCTCCCGCGGTTCGCCCGTGGCGCCGTCCCGGCTCCGGCCGCGCTGCTCAAAGGCAAGGCCGAGCACGTCATCTCCATTTGGCTCGGCGGCGGCATGTCGCAGATCGACACCTTCGATCCCAAGCGTCGCGGCGATCCCACGAAGAAGTTCGCCGGCTCCTACTACGACTCGATCAAGACCGCGGTCCCGGGCGTCGAAGTCTGCGAGCACCTCCCGCGCCTCGCGCCGCTGATGGATCGCGTCACCGCGGTGCGCACCGTGCATCACGACGTGATCGACGAGCACGCCGCCGCGACCAACCGCATGCACACCGGCCGCCTCGTGAGCGGCACGGTCGTCTATCCCTCAATCGGCTCGGTGGTGGCGCACGAGCTCAAAGCCGCGGCCGACGGCGCGCCGCCGTATGTGTTGATCGGATATCCTAACGTTACGCGCGGGCCCGGCTTCCTCGGCGCACGTGCGGGTTTTCTTTACCTCACCGATACCGGCCAGGGCCCGGCCGGCCTCTCGCGTCCCGACGGGATCGACCCGGACCGCCAGTCCCGACGCGAGGGGCTCCTGTCAGGTCTGCGTAGCCAGCAGGTACCCGCGCCGGGCGACGCCCGGGCCGCTGACTACGAGGCGACGATCGATCAGAGTTTGAAGCTGAGCGGCCCGGAATTCACGCGTGCCTTCCGGCTCGATGAGGAAAAGGCCGATCTGCGAGCGAGCTACGGCGGCGAGTTCGGCCAGCGGTGCCTGCTCGCGCGCCGGTTGGTCGAGCGTGGCGTGCGCTTCATCGAAGTCTCGCACAACCTGAATTTCGTCAACGGCAACGGCTGGGACGTGCACAACGGCGGCATCAAGCAGCAGCACGGCCTTATCGCCGATCTCGACATCGCAATGGCCGCGCTCATGCGCGACCTCGAGGCGCGGCGAATGCTCGATCGCACGCTCATCGTCGTTTCGAGCGAGTTTGGCCGCCCGCCGGAATTCGACAGCGGCGGCGGCCGCGGCCACCAGGGCAAGACGTTCACGTGCGTGCTCGCCGGCGGCGGCCTGCGCCACCGCGGCGCGTATGGTGAGACCGACGAGGTTTCGAAAAAGATCGTGCGCGACCCCGTGAGCGTGCCGGACTTTTTCGCCACGATCCACGCCGCCCTCGGCATCGACTACACGAAAAACCTCTACGACGGCGACCGCCCCGTCCCGATCACTGACGGCGGCAAACCGATTGCGGCGCTGTTGGGGTGAGACACCAAAGCGTGGTGAGCAAAACATTGGATGTTACCTGACCACCTCGGGACTCCCCTTGACTCCCGGCGCTTATCACGACGCTCTGCACTGAAGCTCGCGGGCGGCCTGATTGCGGCAGTGTGCTCGCCGTTGGGATTTCGATCGGCTGCGGCGGGTGAGGCGACGGAATTTGACTGCGTTGTCCTTGGTGCCGGAGTGGCCGGACTGGCTGCGGCGCGCAAGCTGCACGCGGCGAACCGGCGGGTCGTGGTGCTCGAAGCGCGCGAGCGCATCGGCGGACGAGTATGGACCGACAGGTCATCGCCGGATGCTCCCGTGGAACTCGGCGCGCAGTGGATTCACGGGATCAAAGGCAATCCGCTGGCGGAACTTTGCACTCAAAATGGGATCGAGACTTTCGCCACCAACTACAACTCGCGCGTCGTCTTGGGCGACGATGGCCGGCGTTGGACCGAACGCGAAGCGGATGACGAAGAGAAACAGTTCAAGCGTGTGCGCCGCGACGTTCACAAGCTGCGGAAGCAACTGCGGGCGAATCAGGTGCCGGACCAGCCGCTCGGCCGTGCGTGGAATGAAGTGGTGGCCGGCGGAACGCGCGATGCTGCCGCGCGCGAGCGGCTGGCCTTTGAGGCGAACGTCGGGATCGAGCACGAATACGGCGCGGACCTCGGCCAACTTTCGCTCTACGAATACGATCAGGACGCATCCGAGCACGGCGGGGATGTGGTGTTGCCCGGCGGCTACGCGCAGATTCCGGTATTGCTCGCGCGCGGGTTGGATATCCGGCTCAGCGAAGTGGTCCAGAGCGTGAAGGTGAATGCGACTGGCGTTGAGGTGCAGACGGAACACGGCGTGTTTCGCGGCAAGTGCGCGCTGGTCACGCTGCCGCTCGGCGTCTTGCAGGCGGGCGCGGTGAAGTTTGATCCACCGCTGCCGGAAAAAAAGCTAGCGGCCATCAGACGCCTCGGCAGCGGTCGGCTCGACAAGGTGTGCCTGCGCTTCGACCGCGCCTTCTGGCCGGAGCCGCACATCCTGAACTTCACCGGTTCGCGCCCGGGAGAGTTCGCGGAGTGGATCAATGCGGCGGCGTTTTTGCGCGTACCCGTTCTCTATGGCTACAATGCCGGGACCGCCGCGGCGCGTTTCGAAACGAAGCCCGCAGCGGAAGTGACGGCGGCGGCGGTGACGGCCCTGCGTTCAATGTTCGGGCGGGATGTTCCCGACCCTCAGAGTGCCATCGTCACCCAATGGGGCCGCGATCCGTTCGCGCTCGGCGCGTATAGCTATCTCCCGCCCGGCGCGTCCGCCCGGGATTTCACCGTGCTGGGGGAACCGGTGGGTGGGCAGCTTTTCTTCGCCGGTGAAGCGACTTCGCTCAAACAAAACGCGACCGTCCACGGCGCCCTGCTTTCCGGTGAACGCGAGGCGGACATGATTTTGCGACGGTGAATCGCATTTGAAAAATCCCATCAGGGAAAGCTGAGGGCCGAGCCAAGTCGACCGGCCAAAGAGGCCAAGCTGGCGAGACCTCCTTCGCCCTGTGAATTACGAGCACGCCATCACGATCGAGGCCGACAAGTGCGGGGTAAACCGTACATCCGCGAAAAACAAATCAAAGGGATCGAACCCCCGCGCGTTGCGGAGGTAAATGCCGCTCTCGGCGCTCCGCACCCGGCCCGTGAACGCGGCGTCGGCGCCCCGTATCGCGGGGACCCTGATGAGGAACGCAAAGACGAGGACGACGAGCGCGCCGCGTGATGATCCGTCACGAAAATGGCCGCGCTTCGTCTCGCGGGCATGCGACACTGGTTCCTCCTCGCCCTGGCTGGGCTGACGTTATGTGCAAGCAGGGCCAGCGCGAAGACGCTCACGGTGGCCGCGGACGGCTCCGGTGATTTTAAAACGGTGCAGACGGCGATTGACGCGGCCCCTGCCGACTCTGCTGAGCGCACGATAATTCTGATTAGGCGCGGCACGTTCGCCGAGTTGGTGGTCGTGCCGCGCGAAAAGAAAACCCTCACGATCCGTGGCGAAGACCGCCGCGGCACGATCATCGCAGCGAGCAACAACGCGAAACTCAATCCACGCCGACGCGAGCTTTTCTCCGTGGCGGCGGACGATTTCGTGCTCGAGAACCTCACGCTCCACAACACGACGCCGAAAGGTGGCTCGCAAGCCGAGGCGATCCGCGTGCAGGCGGATCGAGTCATTTTGCGCGACTGTGATTTCAAAAGTTTCCAAGATACTCTGCGGCTCGACGGTCGCGTCTACGTGCGCGACTGCTACGTCGAGGGCGACGTCGACTATGTGTGGGGTAGCGGCACCGTTTACTTCGACCGCTGCACGTTTCACTCGGTCAACAACGGCTATCTGGTACAGTCGCGCAACGGCGCTGGCGCGCTCGGCTACGTCTTCGTCGATTGCACCCTCACCGCGACGCCTCACGTCGAACGATTCTTCCTCGCGCGCATCGAGCCGGTTCGTTTTCCGCACAGTCACGTTGCGTTTATAAATTGCGCGATGGGGCCGCACGCGTCGCTCGTCGGCTGGCAGCTCGACCAGGCTCCCGGATCGCATGAACCCGGTCCGGCGCATCACCTCCGGTTTGAGGAATTCCGGAGCACCGATCTCGCGGGCAATTCATGGGTGCTTAGCCATCGACTTGCGGTGGCGCGGCAGCTGTCCGTGGACGAAGCCATGGTGTTGCGACGGATCGATCATGTGTTGGGCGGCTGGTTGCCGGGGGCACGCTGAACGGCAGAGTTTTGGGGTGGGCGCATTAGAATACTCCAAAGGGTTGCCTCCGCCGTGTTTCGGACCGTCCGCGCCGAGTGGTTCGATTGGTCGTTGCCTTCTGTGGTCGGAGGAATTTTCTCAGGAAGAAATTCGCCGCCAGCTGCAAACTTTGTGGCGAATTTCAGCGTGAATCCTCCGATTCAGGCTTTTGCTCGTAACCCAACCCCTTTTGCCTGTGTTTTCGTTTGAACGATATTTTCTGCCGGCGCGCTGGCCCGTTTTGGGCCCGCGCACGATATGGAAAGTAGCCGGTATGTTTTTGATGGCGGCGTTCGCGATTGTTGCGCGCGGCTGCGGATATGATTTTGGCGCGATAGCGGCCTATGCCGGCTATTTTTTGGCCTTTGTGGCGCTACCGGGTGCGGTCTTGATGTATGGTTTGAAGCGCGGGCCGGTATCGCTGGCGGTCGTGATTGCTCTGGGTGTGCCCACGGGGTTTGCGATCGAGATTTTTAGCTATCTCGGAATGGCGGCGGGAGGGCTTAAAGAGTATTATCGGGTTCTGCCTTTGGTTTGGCTGGCCGCAGGCGCGATCCTCTGGTCACAACGGCGCGGGCGCCCCGTGCGTGCGTTTGTGTCCGGCGCTCATGCCGGAGTCGTGCTGGGGTTGGCCTTGGCATTTTTCGGACTGATTTTCGTCGCGGCGAGCCAGATGTTTGCCGAGTCGCCCCTCTCGACCGGGATGCCCTCGCGGGCGATCTTTCACGATTGGGTTTACCTCGTGAGTCGGGCGGCGGTGATCAAGCACAATTGGCCGCTGGATGATCCCAGTCTGTCGGGCACGCCGCTCCAATATCACTATTTTATGATGGTGCATGCCGCGGCCGCGTCGGGCACGACAGGGGTCGAGCTCACGTTGGTTTTGTTGCGGCTGATGATCGTGCCGTTGGGGGCGGTGCTCGTGACCCAAGCCTATGTATTGGGTCGGCGCTTGGCGCGCAGCCCATGGGGGGGCGTGATTGCCGCGTTGCTGGTCGTGATGGCGGGTGAGGCATCGTTTGCGGACAATTACAGCAACCCGATGTATCTCGGTCTGTTTGCGCGTTGGCTGTTTGTGAGCCCGACGTTTTTCTTCGGCATGATTTTTTGCGGGGCGTTGTTGCTGGCGATTGCGGATTGCGCGCGACTAGCCCGCTGCGGGAGCGAGCATCATGCGTGGATTTTCCTGCTCGCGGCCGCCGGCACCGGAGCCAAGGGCACGGTGCTCCCGGTGCTGATTTGCGCGCTGGGCCTGTGGGTGCTGTGGCGGTGGACGAGTGAACGGCGGCTTCCGGTCAGGCTCGTGCTCTTTGGCTTCAGTTTGGGCGGGGGTTTTTCGCTGGTTTATTTGGTGACGATGTCGTCGTGGCAGAGTGGTGATGCGGCGTTCAATCCGTTCCACGTGTTTCAACTTTCAGAGTTTTGGATATCCTACCTGCCGAGGTGGCAGCAGGCGCTGGGGTGTTTCCTGCCGGCGCAGATCGCCGGGCCGTTGGCGACACTCGGTTGCGCCGTGGTGGTCTTTGCGGGCACCTGTGGGGTGCGGTTATTGGCGATCCCCTATTTGTGCTGGAGCGGGCGGCAGAGCCGAGATCCGCTGGTGGGCTGGATGGGAGCATTTTTCCTCGCGAGCGCAGGTATGGGGTTGCTCATGGAGTTGAACAGCTATGGGGAGCTCTATCTCCTCCTGATGATTCGTTTGCCCATGGCGGTGTTGGCGGTGGCATTCATGATGGACGCGGCGCGGCGGGTGAAAAATTGGCGCCTTGATACGTCGCCGTGGCTTTCTCCCAGCGCCCTGGTTCCGTCGGAAAGTTGGATTCGCCGGAGCATCGCCGTCATGGCGGTGGGGGTGCTGGTGGTCGCCGTAGGCGTGCAGGCCAGTCTCTGGGTTTCGCGAAATCGGGTTGGTTTTGCGCAATGGTTGTCGACTCCGGCGAAAATTCGGGCGGACGACCAAATGGCTCAGCTCCACGAGGCCTTGCGCTGGGTGCGGCAAAACACCGAGCCGAATGCTGTGCTCATGGCGAATTCCTGCACGCCGGAGAACATGAAAAAGGATCACTGGGGGGCGCTGGATCGCACGCTGACCGGGGTTCATTTTTACTATTCCGCCCTGTCGGAACGCCGGCTGTGGTTTGAGGGCCCCCATTATATTATGGACACGACCCGTGCGCGCATTCGGGCCAATCTTGCTTCCGCTTTTTTCTATCGGGGACGGCCGCTTGATCCGATGACGATTAGTGGTGATCCTTGCTACGTCCTGGTCGATCGCAGTCTGGACGATGGAGCCAAGGTTCCGTCGACGGGGCATACGCGGGTGTTTAACAATGCGCGCATCGATATCTATCGGATGTCCTATGTTTCGCGCCGCGCGTTGCCGGTGCCGGTGGAAAGACCACTCGTATTGGCCAACGAATAATCGCCCACGGTGGAGGTTTCGGCAACCGGCCTCGCCCGGAGATGCGTGCTGAGTCAGCGCGATCAACGCAGAAAACTGCTGGTGACGGACGCTAGCGTCAGGCTTTCGGCGGTGCCCTGTAGATCACTCCAGGTGGCCAAGGACCAGCCCGTGCCGACTTGGGTGCTCACGTTGCGGAGTGATTCATCGTAGTGGATCGCCCATTGCGTGGACGTGCTGAAACTCTTTCCCACGATCGAACCGGTGAAGCTCGGGCTGCTGCCGCCTCCGGTTAAGCTGATCGCGGCGGCCGGTGCATAGATGCACGCGGAGGTTGCTGCACTGTGGCCCAAACTGACTGATGTTCCCAAGCTATAGATCTGCAGTGCTCCGGCCCAGTTCGGATTGGTGAATCCAGCGCTGCCCGAGGTGCTGACGTTGCCGGTCCAAACAATACAGCTGGCATTGGCCCCCAGGGTGAGACCGCCCGACAGGCCGAGGGCAACGATCGTGACGTTTTGTCCTGCAGTGATGGTCGTGGTCCCCAGCGTTGAGAGCAGCGCGTAGTAATAGTAACGACCATCGGCCGAGACGGAGTCTCCGGAGCGCGGGAGCGTGCCGGGGATCGACCAGAGGAAGAAATGTCCAGTCCATCCATTGTAGGCCGGAAACGTGGGCGTTGGATAAGTGCCGGTGTAGTCGCTCACGATGTCCCCGGTGACTTGACTGGCGCTGGGGGCCGAGACGCCGGTTGCGAGCAGCACGCTGCCATTCACCCTGGCATTGGTGCCCAGTGCAATGGTGCCTCCGAGGGCGACCAGATTGCCGTTGGCGCCGGCGCCGTTTCCGGGATAAGCGAGCCGCGTCGGGTTCGTCACGCCGGTGGGATTTGAATTGAAACTGTCGGTGGTCGCCTGACTGCCGAGGGACAGGCTTGAAGAGGAAATGACGGCGGCGTTGTAGGCGCCCTTCTTCTTCATTGTCACCTTAAGCGACTTGGTGACCGTGGGGCTTCCGTCCAACGGTGTGATCTGGGCCTGCGCTACCGCAGTCGGATTGGTAACGGTGCCGTCGTAGCCGGTGACAAATACTTTTACCACGCCCACTCCATTTTGACCGAGACTGAACGAT